>SXGS01124097.1_pt1 | contig 48664 bp, 41 predicted proteins | sample 3174681 | NCBI WGS metagenome assembly SXGS01 (sample SAMN11356861, study PRJNA531348) | freshwater metagenome | isolation source: freshwater sample F1-80 | place: China: Fuxian Lake, Yuxi | collected 2017-12-25
CGGGCGCGCATCTTTGTGAACGCTTCATGGCCAGGCGTGTCGAGGAAGGTGACCGGCTTGCCGCCATGCTCGACGCGCCAGGCGCGGATGACTTGCGTGATGCCACCCGCCTCGGTGTCGACGATGTTGGTCTGGCGGATCTTGTCGAGCAGCGACGTCTTGCCATGATCGACGTGGCCCATGACCGTGACGATTGGGGCTCGCAACAGAAGGTCGTCGGGTTGGTCGGGCTCGTTGAGCGATTCGAGGTACAATTCCTCCTCGGACTGCGGTTGCTTGATTTTCAGCTCGCAGCCGTATTCCAGGGCGAGCATCTGCGCGAGATCATCGTCGATGATCGAGTTGATGGTGAGATTGGCCTGGACGCCGTGCTCCTTCATCTTGAAGATCAGCTCGACGGAGCGCACACCCAGCTCCTCGGAGAGGACGCGGACGCTGAGCGGTGATTGTAGTTCAAGAAAAGTCGCGCGCTGCTTGATGACCTGCTTGTGCTTCATCTTGATGCGGCTGGGGCTGCGGGCGCGGCGTAGCTCTTCCTCGTCTTTGTAATTGAGCTTGCCATCGACGAGGCCGAGCACGGCGACTTCGGTCTTGGCGACCTGGCGTTCTTCCTTGCGGATATTGCGTTTCTTCTGGCGTTCCTCGCGGCCCGGGATGGCGCGTTTCTTGTCTTTCTTGGCTTCTTCGTCGTCCTCGACTTCGACGACGGCGGTTTGTGGAGGACGGACTAGGTCCGCGATGGTGATCGGCTTGGCCTGATCGAGCTGATCCTTGGTGAAGACGGCTATCGGCTTGGCGATCTTCGGACCTTGAGGCGCCGCCTTCGGGGGCTGCTGTTTCAAGCTCGGTGGCGCGATCGGCTTGAGATGCTGGAACGGCGACGGCGCCGGGATCGGGCGGCGCGGCTGATCGGGCCGACGCTCGACGGGCTTGGCCACGCCGGTATCTCTGGCGGCAGGCGCCAACGCGGGAGGTTTGCCAAGTTCAGCATGCGGACGGACGGGCAGTCTCGGCGGCGGCGCGATAGGCGTTGCTTCGGGACGCACGGATTTGGGCTTGGACGGTTCCGGCTTGACTTCCGGCTTCGTTACCGGGGTAGGATCAGCGGCGGGTTTGGCCGGCGTCGTTGTGCCCAGGTGGGGAACTTTTTCCTTGATGGTCGGAAGCACCGGCTTCGGCGCGGGCACTACCTCGGCTACCGTCGGCGTCTCAACTGGGGCGGACGGCTCAGGAATTGGTTCAGGCGCAATCTCTACCGGCGCGAGTTCAACCTCGCGTTTGGCAACCGGGCGGACGGCCAGGTTCGGGACCACGCGCTGTTCGGGTGTGACAACCTTGACGACGGGTTTCGCAGGCGCCGCCGCCACTGCGGATTTGGCGCCCTTCTTGACCATCTCTTGCAGAATGACCTGCTGGTCAGGTTCCAGGCTGCTCAACTGATTCTTGACATCATATCCAGCCTGCTTGCACAGGCGCAGCAAGTCCGTGGTCTCAATATTGAGTTCCCGCGCCAGGATGTACACTCGTACTTTCTCTTTTGGCTGCAAGCGTAACTTCCTTTCGCTCCAATGACTTGGGTCCAGTGCAACAGTTCACCAGCATCGGCCGGATTACGGTTGCCGATCATTTTACCTGATTTGCGCGTCTGGAGAAAGAGCGATCATCAGGAAAGATGCAAATTTGTGCGGGTTATGGCGGTTTCAACGAGGTCGCCGAGGAGTCGGCACTGGCGGATGCGTTGTGGATTAGGCTTGGGGCGCAGGCTCCTCGTTTGGGGTGGGGGATGCTTCTCCATTCGCGTCGGCTTCGGTAGTGCCATCCGTGGGCGCTTCACCAGTCGGCGCCGGCTCGTCTGCGTTGACCGTTTCCGCGGCAACCTCGCCACTGGCCGGCTCGTCTCCCGTGGTCGTCTCGACGGGTTGGCCGACGACGGTGCGGCCCGCCAACGCTTCTTCATCCGGCGCCGCTTCTTCCGGCGGTGCGTTCTCTAGACGCTCGGCGGCGGCCTCGGCGTATGCGATCATCTCATTGGCCTGATCGACGGTCACGCCGCCAAGCTCCGCGAGGTCCGTCGGTTCGATGAAGGTCACGTCCACATACGACATGAATCCTTCCGTGATGAGGATCTCGACCAATTCGGGCGTGATGGCTGGCAAGTGCTGAAACCAATTCTCGGCGCGTTCGATGCTCTCGTTCATCTCGTCGATGGTCATGATCTCAATATCCCAACCGACGAGTTTGCTGGCGAGCCGGACGTTTTGCCCGCGCCGGCCGATCGCCAGCGAGAGTTGATCGTCCTTTACCAGCACGATGGCCCGGCCCATGCGCGGATAGAGAAAGACCTCATCGATGGCGGCGGGCTGCAAGGCGTTGGGGATCATGACCTGGAGCGATTCGTTCCAGCGGACGATATCGATGCGCTCGCCGCCGAGTTCATCGACGATGTTCTTGATGCGGCTGCCGCGCACGCCGACGCAGGCGCCGACGCAATCGACCTTCATATCGACGCTGGAAACCGCGATCTTGGCGCGATAGCCGGCCTCGCGTGCGATGGCCTTGATCTCGATAGTGCGTTCCTTGATCTCCGGGATTTCGCCCTCGAATAAACGACGCACGAAATCGGGATGGGTTCGCGACAAAACGATTTTGACGCGATGCCCTTGCTTTTTGACTTCGAGAATGACTGCCTTGATGCGCTCGTTGACATGGTGCGAATCGCCGGGAATTTGCTCGCCGCGCGGCAGAATTGATTCGGTCTTGCCCAGATTGACGATGCAGGCTCCGCCGTCGTTGCGCGTCACGGCGCCGTGGACGAGATCACCTTTCATGGCCGCGTATTCGCTGAAGACGGCGCTGCATTCCGCCTCGCGAATCTTCTGGATCATTACGTTCTTGGCGCTCTGGGCGGCGATGCGGCCAAACTCCGCGGGATCGAGCGCTTCCTCACCGCGCTTGGCGACGATGTCCCCCTTGTCGCGGTCAATGGACACGGTGACGCCAGACTCTTCGCCGTACTTCTTCTCGGCGGCGAGTTGCAGGGCGGATTCGATGCCCTGGAAGATGATTTCGCGGTCGATGTTTTTTTGATGCTGCATCTCATCCACGATGCGGATCAGGTCAGAGCCCTTCATGCGTGCGTTCCAGGCCCCGCGTTGAGCGCAGCGATGCGCGGGGATATGTAGATTTCGGCCTCCCCAGGAATCGCTGCGCTCCTCCTGGGACTTGGGCGACAAAAAAAGCGGGCTGCAGGCCCACCTTGGCGCCAACCCGCCTGCCATTCCGCGTCAACCGGTCGTCATCGAAAACCGTCGCGGTTGCTGCCGCGCTTGCGGGGATGTCCATCAATATAGCAATTTCTTGGCCTGCGGACTGAGAATTCCGGTTCTACCATGGTTACTTGGCGCCGGTAATGATTTCACCATTCGCGGGTCCGACGCGCACCGTGCGGCGTTTCGGCGGCGTGACCGGCTCGTCATGCAGCGTCGCCTCCCATTCAATGTCGCCGGGGCCATTGATCGTGTGGCCGTCCCGGATCACGTCCCCCTTCTCGTAGAGGTATTGCGTCAGATCACGCAGGAAGTAATGCACGTCGAGCGGATCGTACTTCTCGGCGGGGTAGATCGCTTCCACGTCGCGCAGATCGTCCACGGCGCCGACGGACGCGATCGCATTCAACTGGCCGTTGCCCACCGTGTCCATCAGCTCACCCGTGGGTTCCATCGTATACCGGCGAATGTTCACCCACAGATCGACCGGCACCTGATTGTCCTCCGCCGCCGACGCCAGCTGCGCTTGCATCGTCTTCAGGTCGAGGAGGACTTCACCGCTCGGATTGAAGTAGCAAATCGCCTGGGGCAACTCCAGCAAGGCACGAACGACCTTGGTCAGGAATTGCAGCTCGGCGACCGTGTCCCAACCCTCCGGAAACAACGGCGCGCCGGGCGCGGCCCCGAGCGTGTACGTGGTGCGAATGCGCAGGAACGCTCGATGATCCTCCACGGCCGTGCGTCCTTCTTTCCAGGTCCACGATTGTTGCATCGCCCGCAACAGGCTGCCCGGATACGTGATCGGCCCGAAATGCCCGTCGGTCCAGGCGCTAAACAGCTCGGTCTCGTTTTTCGGATTTCCCATGGCGTCGGGCCAGACGTGATCAACGACGTCCACCAGCGCGGCGCCATTGACCTCCGGCCGAAAGTGCAACGACACGGCCGGCCCGCCCTGCGCCCAATGATCGGCGGCAGCATGCTTGTCCTTGAGCGAGAAAGTCTTCAGCGCGTCGGCGACAGCGTCGAGCGCGACCGTTTCTTTGAGCAAGACACACACGCACTGTGTGTAGATTCCGCGCGGCATGGCTCGTTCTCCCGTGGAAAATTAGTGTTCATCCTGTCTTATGGGAAATCAACTCAGAGTGACATGGAGACGCGGAGTGAGATTGACGCTCGCTTGCGGTTTCGCACCCCGCCGCCCTTGCGAGTCGGCAGCGCGCCTCATTTAATACACGCTAACCCGATACCCGGCGGTCCGCTAACCCAGGAGCGGCTTGGAGATCTGATGTCCCCGTCATTGCTGGCGCGTTCGGCCGCCGAGGCGCTGGGAACCTATTTTCTGGTGTTTTTCGGCCTTGGAGCGGTCCATGTCGCGGTGCTGACGGGCGACCTCGCGGGATTGGGCCAGGTCGCCATGGTTTGGGCCGTCGCCATCATGGTCGCCATTTACGTGTTCGGCGGCATTAGTGGCGCGCACATTAACCCGGCAATCACGCTGGCCCTGGCCTCGTGGGGCCGATTCGCCTGGCGGGACGTGCCCGCCTACGTCGGCGCCCAGATCGCCGGCGCGTTCCTGGCCGCAGCGACCTTGTTTGCCCTGTTCAACCCGATGCTGACGGAACGCGAACGCATCAAGCAGGTCGAACGCGGTAAGCCCGGCAGCGAAATCACCGCGATGTGCTATGGCGAGTACTTCCCCAATCCAGGCAAGTTCGCGGGAGGCAACGCGATCTATGACCCCGCCGCGCATCAACAGCACAATCAGCTCGTGGACGAAGCAGCCGCGCGCTGGGCAGAGTTCATCGGCACGCTGATCCTGGCGTTGGCGGTATTTGCGCTGACAGACGAGCGCAATGCAGGCGCGCCGGCTCCGCGGTTCGCGCCGGTGTTCATCGGGCTGACGGTCGCGATCCTGATCTGCGTCATCGCCCCTTTGACGCAAGCGTGCTTCAACCCGGCGCGCGATTTCGGTCCGCGTTTGTTCGCCTATTTCGCGGGCTGGGGCGAGATTGCGCTTCCCGGCCCGCGCGGCGCTGGGTTTTTCACCGTGTACATTCTCGCGCCGAGCGCAGGCGCCATTGCCGGCGGCGGATTGTACACCGTTCTGATACGGCCGTGGTTGCCGACTTCCGTTTAGCGCTCGCGTGGCAGCGCCAGGCGATTGGCGCTGCCACGCACGGGCTAAACGAAGACCGGCCTGAAATTGAGGTCCCGCATGCGACGATTGCTTGTCCTCCTTCTGTTGATGATCCCCTCGCCCCTCGGCGCCCAGTCCTACGATCCCAGACAGCCGTTGCTAGGAACCAAATCGAACGTCATCAGCTACGACATCGATTTCTCCGTGGTAGTCACCGCGCCGTATCACACGAAGACGCTCAAGGTCTGGCTTGCGCTGCCGCAATCCGACACGGCCCAGACCATCGAGGACAGCGCGTTCAGCACCTTTCCGATGAAAGTCGCCGCGCGGATCGGCCAGGAGAAAGTGCATGGCAACCAGTTCGCCTACTTCGAGTTTGATCGTCCCGAAGGCGCCCAGATCATTCGCCACAAATTCAAGGCGACCATCCACGAGATGCGCTGGAACATCGACCCCGCCAGGGTCGAAAAGATCGAGCGCTGGCCGGCGTCGTTCGAGCCGTATCTCAAATCGGACGGCAGCGTGACCTACGACGAGCGCGTCAAGAAGTTGGTCCTCGACGTCGTGCCCAATCCGAAGAACGCGTCGGACGATCTCGCCTGCATCATGAACTGGGTCAACAAATACATGAAGTACGATCACGTCAACGCGTCGCTCAAGGCCAGCTCCGAGCACGCCCTTCTCAAGAAGAGCGGCCATTGCAGCGACTACCACGGCCTGTGCGCCGCGTTCGGCCGCGCCCTTGGCTATCCGACGCGCGTCACCTACGGCATCAACCCCTTCCCGAAGAATTCGCCGTCGCACTGCAAGCTCGAAGCGTATCTGCCGCCGCACGGTTGGGTCTGCTTCGACGTGTCCGAAACGCAGCGCATGATCGAGACCATAAAAAAGGACAAGACGCTCGACGCCGGCAAGAAGGACGAGCTGATCCGCCTGGCCAACGACCGCCTGCAAAAAGGCTTCCGCGACAACACCTGGCTACAACAAACGCGCGGCACCGACTATGAGTTGGTCCCGCCGGCGTCGAAGCGCGTCGCGGTCGTACGTACGATCTACGCCGAGGCCGACGGCATTGCTCTGCGCGATCCCGACCCCGCCAACGCCGAGCAGCGCGAGTTCGGCTGGATGACGGTGCATCATTATGTGCCTAGCCGGCCGGTGGAATATCCTTTCACGGGGTGGAAGAGCCTGGTAAAGTAGGCCTTAGATCGAAGTGGCGTGATGGCGACGCTACCAATTCCTTGCGCGGGGATACAATCGGCCATGCCTACCGTGTTGCGATCGGATCCCTACCGTTTTTACTTCTACAGCCATGAACCGAACGAGCCTCCCCATGTCCATGTAGATAGGGATGACCTCTCGGCCAAGTATTGGCTGCGTCCGGTGAGCCTGGCCCGGAACTTAGGTTACTCGCCCAAAGAGCTGCGGCGGATCCAAAAACTGATTACTCAGCATCAAGCGGAATTATTGGAGGCATGGCATGGGCATCTTGGCGCTGGCAGCGGATGAGCGTGTGGTGGATGTGAAGTTCGCCAAGGATACCCTCAGTGTCGACCTGCGCGATGGACGAACCATCACGGTCCCGCTGGCGTGGTATCCTCGATTATTCAACGCCACCATGGCACAACGAAAAAACTGGCGGATCGCCGGCGGCGGCTATGGTATCCATTGGCCGGAGGTCGATGAGGATCTCAGCACCGAGGGGCTTTTGCGCGGCGCGCCGGCGCCGCGTCCGTCCCCAACGAAGAAGGCGTAGAGCTTCTTGTCGTCCCTACGAGGTCCTCCCCATGCTCCGCGTCCCCTCGCTCGCTCTCATCGCCCTCGGGCTCATCATCCTTACCCATCCGCTCGGCTATCCCGCCGGCGGCGACACAAAAACCAAGGCCGTCGCCCATCGTATCGTGCGCATTACCGGCCCGAATGTGGCGCGCGCCGTCGAAGTCTCCGTCGCGATCAATCCGAACAATCCCGACCACATCGTCGCCGCGTCGCAGCAGGGGCCGAGCAACGTCGCCTATGCCTCGACCGACGGCGGCAAATCGTGGCAGAGCGCCGCGTTCTCCAATCCGGGACAACGCACGCAAGGCGATGACGTCGTCGTATTCGGCCGCGACGGGTTGGCCATTCATGCCTGCATTGCCTTCACTGGCATTCGCATTCCGCGGCCAACGCGGGCGGCCAACGGCATCTTCATTCGCACCTCCAAGGACGGCCTGAAGTGGAGCGAGCCGGTCGCCGTCGTCGATCATATCAACACGGTGATGCCGTTTGAGGACAAACCGTGGACCGCAGTGGACAACGTCAAAGATTCGCCGCACAAGGGGAGCATCTACGTCGCCTGGACGAAGTTCGACGAGTACGGCAGCAAAAAACCGGAACACAAGTCGCACATCTACTTCGCGCGCTCGAAGGACGCCGGCAAGACCTTCTCCGTGCCACACCGCATCTCGCAGACGCCCGGCGATTGCATCGACAGCAGCAACACGGTCGAAGGCGCCGTTCCCGCCGTGGGGCCCAAGGGCGAAGTGTATGTCACGTGGGCAGGGCCGAAAGGGTTGGTGTTCGTCCAGTCAAAGGACGGCGGCTGGACCTTCGGCAAGGAGACAGTGCTCACCGAGACGCCCGGCGCCTGGGATTTCAACGTCAAGGGTTTAGGTCGCTGCAACGGCCTACCGATCACCGCCGTCGATCTCTCCGACGGCCCCAATCGTGGCACGATTCACGTCAACTGGGCCGATCTGCGCCATGGTGATCCCGATGTATTCCATATGTCATCCCATGACGGCGGCGAAACCTGGACCAGGCCGCTCCGCGTCAACGACGATCCCAAGAGCAACGGCAAGGAGCAGTTCTTCACCTGGATGGCCGTCGATCCGCTCGATGGCGCGGTCAACATCGCCTTCTACGATCGCCGCGATACCGAGGGAACGAAGACTGGCCTGACGCTCGCCCGCAGCATCGACGGCGGCAAGACGTTCGTCAACCACAAGATCAATCAGGAGCCGTTCGCGTCCAGCAAGGGCGTTTTCTTCGGCGATTACCTCGGCATCGACGCGCTGGGCGGCCGCGTCATCGTGGCGTATCAGCATTTCGAGGGCAAGACAGTCCCCATCTCGGCGGCGATATTTGATTTCAAAGTGGGGACGCAAGAGGCGAAATGATCTTGCATTCGTTTAGCGCTCGCAGTGAAGCGCCCAGCGACTCGGCGCCAATAGTGAATCTGCTTCAAAACGCGAACAGATCGCCGTCGGCTCCCACGCGCACGCCGCTTTCCTCGACCAGGCGGAATTCCGGGCCAACTTCGTTCAGCATGGGATTGGTATTGTTGATGTGAATGTACACCCGATGGCGCAGACGCCCAGCGGGTAGGCCGGCAAGCCACGTCAGGCTGCCTTGCGGACCGCTCACGGGTACGTGTCCCATATCGAGAGCCGTCCGGGTGCTGAAACGCAGAGGCTCATCATTCGACCAGAATGTGCCATCGAGGAATATGGCATCGGCCTCTTCGGCCAGGCTCAGCAGCGGCCCCTTGAGTGAACCGACACACGGGGCATAGAGCAAATTGCCGCCCGTTTTCAGGTCTTGAATGACTAGACCAATAACCGATCCGTCAGCCGGACCGGCAGCCGTCGTGACGAAACGCGGAACGTGCTGTTCTACCCCAAATGGCTGCACCAGCAAGCGATTCTCTGAAATCTCGGTCGGATGATCCAGGCTTAACTCGCGCCACGTCGGCCTGGCAAAGTTCTCCAACAGCGGTTCGAGCGGAAGATAACGGTTCAACCAGAGCCGCACCAACGGAGTGCTAAAAATGAAGAAAGGATTCCCCTCACGCAACAGCAACAAACCGGCGGTGTGGTCGATTTCCGCGTCCGTCAGCACACAGCCCTTGATGCCTTGGCCGCGCTGCTTGCCTGCCGGCGGCCCCAAGGGCGGGAATGCAAGGATTTGCTGACGCACATCCGGAGAAACATTCAGTAGGAACCAGTCCTGCCCATCGGCGCTAATCGCCAGCGACGATTGGGTGCGCGGCCTAGCATGCGCTGAACCGGCGCGGACGGCTTCACAGTTGGCACAACGGCAGTTCCACTGCGGCACGCCGCCGCCGGCCGCCGAGCCAAGGATGCGAATGTGCATGGCCGTTATGCTTGATTTTCTCGTGGCGCAGGTTGCCGAACTGCTTTTTCTGTCACAGACGGCGGGTTGGCAACCTTCCCCACGGTGTCTACGTCGTCGTCCGTGTTCACATACCCCGTCACTTCCATGTTGAGAGTGATTTCCTGGAAATCAGGTTTGGTCCATCGCATGGGTCGATCTCCGTTAATGTCTCCCCTCGCCCATTGGGAGAGGGGTTGGGGATGAGGGTCGTCATTCTAGACTCATCATATACGCAAACAGGTCGTGCAATTCCTTGACGCTCAGTTGCTCGGCAATGTTCTCGGGCATGAGCGATACTTTGAGCACGTTGACCTCGTCCAGTTCATTCTTGTTGAACGAGTGAAAACGGCCATCCACTTCGCGGAGCTGAACGCTGAAGTTGGTTTGATTGACACGCAGGCCGACGATCGTGAGGCCATTCTTGGTCACGACTTGGAGCGACTCGTACTGAGGATCGATGTCCTTGGAGGGCTGGAGAATGGACTCCATGATGTACTCCGCGGCCCGGCGGCTGGCGATGCGGTCTAGCGCCGGACCGACGCGGCCCCCCTCACCGTCGATGGTGTGGCACTTGGCGCACGTGACCTTGCTCTTGGGATCGAAAAAGATGTGCCGGCCGACTTTGGCGTCGCCCGTCAGATACGGCTTCCAGTTGTTGCCGGGCGGGGCGCTTTGCAGGCTGCGAATGAACAGCAGCAGCTTGGCGATCTGGTCGTCTTTCAGGGAATCGCCCAGCTTCTTCATGGTCGTTTTGGGCACGCCGTTCTTGATCGTATTGATGATCTCCGCGTCGGTGCTGCCGTGGCTGTATTTTTTGCGGGTCAGGTCAGGTCCCTTGCCGCCGCGGCCGGCGCCGCCGTGACAGCCGCTGCACAGACCACGGAAGAGCGTCTGTCCTTCTTCCAAAGCGGCGGCATCGGGCTGGGGCTTGGGCTTTTCTTGGGCGGCATGCACCGGTTGGCGCACGCTAAGCGCGAGCGACCATAGGACGCAGGTGAGCAAGCCGGCGGCGAACATGATACCTGGGTATTTGAGTGTGTTCTTCATCGGACTGAATTCTCGATTCGTCATGACATGCTAGCACTGTTGCCATAACCGTCGATCCAGCAGGCTCATTCGTCGATTACCGGAAGGTAGAGATCCAGTAACGTCACGATATTGGCCAATTCCTAGCCGTCAATCGGAGTTCTAGGGACTTTGCCAACCTCCTCCGACGCACGAAGAACTGGGCGAGAAAAGTGGTTTGTCGTCGCCATGCACCCAGACGCATGTGGCTGTAGGCTACGAGCTCGATAGCGTACTCGATGCGAAATCGCCAGCAGGAGTTGGCATACCAACGGTCTGAATGTAAGATAGTTAATTCAGCAACCCAACCCGCCAAGGAGTTCTTCATGAGTTCCTCGCAATTTTCGCGTCGCGTGATCCTGAAGGGGCTCGGCGCCACGGTCGCCCTGCCATGGCTCGAATCGCTCAGCGCGATGGCTGGCGAGGGCCCGGCACGCAATGCTCCGCCGAAGCGTTTCGCCTTCCTGTTCTTCGGCGACGGTATTCATCCGGCGGAATGGTGGTCCCGCGGCAACGGCGCGAACTTGGAGCTTGGTCCCGCATTCGCCTCGCTCAACCGCGTCAAGGAGAAGGTGAACTTTATCCACGGCTTGCGGCATCCCGGCAACGTCTGTGATGGCCACGCCAAGGGGGCGGCGGGTATCCTCAGCGGCATCCATCCCAACAACGGACGCGAGATTCGCGCCGCTGCCAGCCTCGATCAGGTCCTCGCCCGACGCATTGGCGAATCCACTGCCCTGCCCAGCCTGGTGCTGGCGTGCGAACGGCCCGTCTGTGGGTTCCACGAATCGGGCTACTCGATGATGTATGCCTCGCACGTCTCCTGGAGTTCACCGGCGACCCCCGTCCCCGCGGAACTCTATCCGTCGCTCGCTTTCGACACCCTGTTCGAGAGCCGGGGCAACCGGACGCAGGCGAGCGTGCTGGATCACGTGAACGAGCAACTCCGCGATGTGTCCCGCAACGTCTCCGGCGCCGATCGGGCGAGGATCGATGAATACGCCAACAGCATTCGCGAAGTGGAGGGGCGGCTGGCCCGCCTGCAAGCGAACGGCGGAACCGGACCTAGCGCAGCCATTCGTGCCCAGCGCCCGGCCAACGGCCTGCCGACCACGCTGGACGTGCACGCCCGGTTAATGTGCGACATCATCGCGCTGGCGTTCCAGACCGACCGCACTCGGATCGCGACGATGCTGCTGACGAACAATCTCTCGGGCCAGGTCTATCCGTTCCTCGGCTTGCGCGACGATCACCACAGCTTTTCGCACAATTGCCACGGCCGAGAATTTGCGTCGATCAGCCGCTTCTGGGTGGAGCAATTCGCTTATCTGCTCGGCCGATTGGCGGCCACGCAAGAAGGCGACGGCACCGTTCTCGACAACTGCTGCATCATGCTGGCCAACGAACAGTGGACCTTCCACAACGCCGAAAAGGTTCCCCTACTCGTGGGTGGCGGACTTGGCGGCGTCTTCCCAACGGGCCGCACTCTCGATTTCGCCCAGAGCCGAAATCGCAAGTTCTCAAGCCTGCTGATGACGCTTGCCGATCGCATGGGCCTGCGCCTCGATCGCTTCGGCGACTCGACCGAGCAACTGGACCTCTAATATTCTCTGGGACACCGGCGATCGACTTACGCCAAGGCGCGTGGAAACAATTTCTGCCGCCTTTGCGTGAGACCGTCTCGATCAGCATTTCTCCTCAAGCCAAGCAGAGCGTTGCGCTACATTGTGGCACGACGCTCCGCGTCAAGATGCGGAAGATCCCTATCAGGCGGACAAGATCAACGAACACCTGGAAAAGTTAGCTTAATTCTCCACGCTAGATTGCCGATCTTATCTCCACGAATCGTGCCGACAGGTCTAGTTCGCTCTCCCCGCAGCTTCGTCAGATTCGCTAGAGGGCGCATCGATTGAGCCGTGGGGAAACTGGCCTGTATTTCACTTTCGATATCCCGTATAGGTGGAACACTGCCGAACTAGGATGTCGGTTCCCGAAAGAGGCGAGTTCTTGAGAAGGCCGATCAGGCAAACTGCGCAGGCGTGACTGCATGCCGCCCAAAGACAGAGGGTCCCGTAATGGCCTTGCCGTCGAGTTGCCGCATTCACCCGACCGCCCTGATTTCTCCCGAAGCCCAGCTCGGGGAGAATGTCGAGGTTGGCGCCAATGCCATTATTGACGGTGCTGTGACCCTCGGGGACAATTGTGTTATCCGCGCAGGCGCCTACCTCTTCGGTCCCCTGACGATGGGCGAGGCCAACGTCGTCCATACCGGCGCCATCCTCGGCGAACGCCCGCAACACCTCAAATATAACGGCGAGCCTACGACGCTCGAAATCGGCGACCGCAACGTCTTCCGCGAACACGTCACCGCCCATCGTGGCACCACCTTGTCCATGAAGACGGTCATCGGCAACGACAACTTCTTCATGGTCAACAGCCATATCGCCCATGATTGCGTCGTCGGCAATCGCTGCACGCTCGCCAACGGGGCGCTTCTCGCCGGGCACGTCGTCCTGGGCGATAACGTCATCTTGTCGGGCAACAGCGCGGTGCATCAGTTCGTGCGCGTGGGCCGGCTCGCCTTGATCGCCGGGTGCTCCGCGACGCAGAAGGACGTGCCTCCCTTCGTTATCCAGATCGGTCTGGACAACGTCGGCGGCATCAACATCGTCGGCATGAAACGCGCCGGCATGTCCCGCGATCAGCTCAACGCCGTCCGCGCCGCCTACCGCATGCTCTTCCGTGAAGGGCTCGTCCTGCCCGCGGCCATGGCCAAGATGGAAAGAGATCTTGGCCAGATCGACGTGATTCAAGAAATGCTCGCCTTCCTGCGCGGCTGCGCCAAGGGCATCAATTTTCACCGCACCCGCATGCACGAATCCGAAGCGGCCTGAGCGCGCCCGCTGGCGGTTTCGCGCCGGCGCCGCTTCCATATTGCGCACCCATCCGATATAAAATTAGCATCCGAGCAATGCATCTTTACCCTAATGCGCAGGCTCGCAATGCCGTCCCGAATCGACACGATCGAAATGATCGACGACCCCATGGCCGAGATCCTTCGTCGTAAAACCGACGCGGAACGCCTGGCGCTGGTGGATCAAATGTGGCATTTCGCCAGCGACATGATCCGTAACAACCTCCGCCGCGAGCATCCGGACTGGACCGAGGACGCAATACAACAGGCAACGGCCCGGAGACTTTCGCATGGAGCCGTCTGAGTTGCTCCGCTATCTGGTCGAGGTGTTGGATCGATTGGACATCCGCTATCTCGTGACAGGCTCCACGGCAACGATCGCGTACGGCGAACCGAGATTCACCAATGACATTGACGTTGTAGTCGAGATGCGCCGGGAGCAAGTTGACGCCTTCTGTTCCGCGTTTCCCGCCGCCGAGTACTATTGTTCGAAAGACGCCCTCGTGCAGGCGATTCAGCAACGATTTCAATTCAACATTCTGCACGCTAGATCGGGGATGAAGATTGACGTCATCATCGCAGGCGACACGGAATTCGATCGCACGCGATTTGCCCGGCGGCTTCGACTGGCCAGCAGCGATAATTCCGATGTCTGGTTCGCGTCCCCCGAAGACGTGATCATCAAAAAGATGGTCTACTACAAGGAAGGACAGTCTGAAAAGCACATCCGCGACATACTCGGCGTATTGAAAGTGCGCGCGGAGAAGGTAGACCGCGGATACATTACGGCATGGGCGGAACAGATGGAGCTTGCCGAAATCTGGCGCGACATTTTGGCACGCGTGGACAAATCGTGAAATAATCGCCACAGGATTCCAACAGGCACTTGCATCATGAGCAACCCCAAACCCACCTTCGCCTTCGTCAGCCTCGGCTGTCCGAAGAATCTCGTTGACTCCGAACGCATGCTCGGCAAACTCGCCCAGGACGGCTACACCCTGGTCACCGATGCCGACGGCGCCGACGTCGTCGTCGTCAACACTTGCGGCTTCATCGAACCGGCGCGTCAAGAGTCGCTCGGCGTCATCCGCGAAATGCTCAAGCTCAAGGACCAGGGCAAAGTCGGCAGCGTCGTTGTCGCTGGCTGCCTGGCCCAACGCAAGGGGGACGAGCTGCGCGCGGAAGTTCCAGGCGTCGATCAGATTGTTGGCGTCTTCGGCCGCGAGGAGATCGCCCAGGTCGTCGAACGTGCCACGATGCACCGCGCCGAACAGCGATCCCTATTTCGCCCTGCGCCGGTGCGCGCTCAGGAAGATACCGCGCGCTTACGCATCACGCCGCGGCATTACGCCTACCTCAAGATCTCCGAGGGCTGCGATCGCACCTGCACCTTCTGCGCCATCCCGGGCATGCGCGGCAAGCACGTCACCAAGCCTATCGAGGAAGTCGTCCGTGAAGCGAAAGAACTGGCCGCTGACGGCGTCCGCGAACTGATTCTCGTCGCCCAGGACACGACCTACTATGGCCTCGACCTCTATGGCCGAGTGCGTCTGGCGGAGCTGCTGCGCGAACTCGACAAGATCGACGGCGTCGAGTGGATTCGCTTGCTGTACCTCTACCCGATCTTCTTCAGCGACGAACTGATCGACACGATCGCGACTTCCAAGAAGATCATCCCGTATCTCGACATGCCGTTGCAGCATATCAACGATCGGACGTTGAAACGCATGCAGCGGCGTGTGCGTCGGCAGGACATCGAAGAGCTGCTCGTGAAACTACGCCGGGCGCTGCCGAACCTGACGATGCGCACCACGTTCATCGTCGGCTTCCCCGGCGAGACCGACGCCGAGTTCGAGGAGCTGGTCGCGTTCGTGCAAGACGCGAAATTCGCGCGCTGCGGTGTTTTTACCTACTCCTACGAACCGGGCACTCCCGCGGTGAAGCTCGACGGCCATCTCGACGAGCAAGTGAAGGAAGCACGCCGCGCTCGCTTGATGGAGACGCAGCAGGCGATCGCGCTGACGTGGAGCCAGGCCCAAGTCGGCAAAACGCTCGACGTGATCGTGGACGGTCCCGATCCGGAGCTGCCGAGCAATGTGCAAGCCCGCGGCCACGCCGACGCGCCCGACATTGACTGCATGGTGCGCGTCAAGGGCAAGGGCCTGCAAGCGGGCGACATCGTGGCGGTGAAGGTCACGGCGGCGGATGGGTATGATCTGGTAGGGCGGGCGGTGGGGGCGGTGCGGTAGATTCATTAGATTCCTACCTATCAACTTCTCCGCAACGTGCAGAGAAGTTATATCGTGAATCCAACCGGGAAACCGGGAGACGGAGAACCGAGGACCGAAAATGAGCGAAAGAAACAATGCTCGCGTTTTCATTCTCGGTTGTCAGTCCTCGGTTCTCCGTTACCCGGTTGCGGCTCGGCCGCGTTAGGCGAAGGGCTGTTGGAAACGAAGCCGATGCGACGCGGAGCGTCGTACCACATAGTGGCACGACGCTCCGCGTCGTGAACGGGTACACAATCCGCCCGTTCACACAAGCGCCAAGGAAAACCCCGGTAAGTTCCGTTCCTATTTCGTCGCCGGCAGTGCCACCAGCCGTCCCTCCATGCGAAACACCATCACCCCCGCGCCGATCGCTGGCGTCGCTTGCGTCGCTTCGCCCAATCTCGAACGGCCCAGCAATTTGAACGCTTCGCCGGCCTCGACCACGAACACCTCGCCGTCATTGGCAATGCAGTAGATCGCGTTGCCCGCCAGGACCGGCGAGGCGCTGAACTCGTTGTCCAATCGATCTTGCCAGATCACCTTGCCCGTCGCGGCGTCGATGCAGTTGAAGACGCCCAGTTCGCTGCAACTGTAGATGCGGTTTCCCTTGACGATCGGCGTCGGCAGATACGCGACAGCCTTCTCGACACGCCAGACCTCCTGGGCCTTGCCGTCCGCCGTCGGCCGAACCGCAACGAAGTGCTTCTGCGCTGTCACGAAGCCGCACGTGCCGATCACCAGATCGCCGGCAATGATCGGGCTGGCGATGGCGCGCTCTTGCTTGGTCGGCTCGAAGCACGACAGCTCCCACTTGACTTTACCGGTGCGCGGCTCGACGGCGGTGATGCCGTGCTGCCAGTTCGTGAAGATGATCTCGGCGGCGCGGCCCGGCGGGTGGTAGATGCACGGGGCCGAGTAGGTGGCATTGCCTGAGTTGCGTGCGATCTTCCATACCTCCTTGCCGGTCTTCACGTCAAGCGCGTGGAGCGAGCCGGCCTTGTCTTGCTCGTTGGTGAGAATCAGCAGATCTTCATAGAGGATGGGGGATGCGCCGAAGCCGTGCTGGCTGACGTAGACGCCCAGGTCGATCTTCCAGAGGTCCTTGCCGGTCTTGCGCTCGAGCGCCTGCACGACATAGTGCTGCGGCGTCGCCCACGTCAGATAAAGGCGTTCGGCATCGACGCACGGCGTCGACGTCGCGATGCTGTTGCGCTTGTGCAGCTTGTACGAGGCGTCGGCGAACTCGCGCTGCCAGATCGTCTTGCCGTCCTTCGCGCTCAGACAGACCACGTGGCGCTTGCCCGACTTGTTCTCGGCCGAGGTGACGTAAACGTGGTCCTGCCAGAAGATGGGGCTGGCGTTGCCGCGGCCGGGGATGGCCGCGCTCCATAGGTAATCTTTCGCAGTCCACGCGGTCGGGAAGTTCGCGTCGTAGACGCCCGACCCATTGGGGCCGCGAAAGCGACTCCATTCCTGAGCATGGAGTGTTGTCGCGGCGAGAAGTTGCAAAATGAGTGCGAGCAGACGCATTGGAATCCTCGGTTGAACGGGGTGGGACTGACTTTCGTGTTGGCCGATGCATTGGGCAAGCAAGTAAGTTGCGTCAAACACCGGGAACGTTGAGCGGACAGTAGTGTCTGCATCCGTATGATCACAAGCAGACGGCAAGGCAACTCACGGCGCGAATCACGGCATCGAGAAATCACATGACACGCGTAATGATTCTACTGACGGTCGCGAGTAGTGTCGTTCTCTTCACACGCGCACCAGCGGGGGAAAAGACCAAGCCCACCGTTCTCAACGCCGGCGAACTCAAGGTCTTCAATCTCACGAATGACGAACGCAAGAAGAAGGAGCTTCGGCCGCTCGTTCTCAGTCCATTCTTGAGCAAACTGGCGCGGGCGCATTCAGCGAACATGGCCAAGCAAATGAAGATGGAGCATAAACTCGACGACAAGACGCCGTTCGACCGCCTGCGCGACGCCGGCTACAAGTTCGCCGCCGCCAGCGAAAACATCGGCATGGGGGACGAAGACGCGACCATCGAGATGATCATGGAGGCGTGGATGGCGTCGCCGGCGCATCGCGCCAACATCCTGCAGACGGAGTTCACCGAGATCGGCGTCGGCATCGCCCGCGACCAGAAGGGATTGATTTATTACACGCAGCTCTTCGGCCGGCCGCAGAAGTAACCGCTGGAACGCGGCGATTGCTTAAGGTGAAGGAGAAATCCAGCGCATTGCCCCTTGACACCGGCGCGGCAGCCGTTAGAATTGAGATGCAGTCTCAATAAGATCGCAGTGCGCTGGTGTCAAACCCATGGATCCTTCCCACGTTCACGAGTCATGCGACGGCTGCCCGGCCAAGATTGTCTGCCGTTGCCTGCGCGTCACGGAAGCGCAGGTGGTGCGGATGATCGAGCGGCTTGAGTTGCGCACCGTGCACGACCTGCGCAAATACACGGGGGCCGGCGACGGCTGCACCTGCTGCCACGAGAAATTGGAAGAGTATCTGGGGAAGCATGCCTGCCAGATCGAAGCGGTGGTGTGAAGTCCCTACCAGCGATCAATACCAAGGCCACGGCACGATGTCGCGGCCTTGTGCATTTGTATTTCTCCCCTCTCCCTCTGGGAGAGGGGAGACTATTTCCTAGCGCCGAATCAGTTCGCGCGTTGCTTGCACGCCAGTCTCGACGGCGGGCGCGGACGCACGGTACGGCAACTCGATTGTGAATGTGGTTCCTTCGGTGCTAGATCGCACCTTGATCGTACCGCCCATCAGTTCGACGTAACACTTGACGATCGACAAACCTAGCCCCGCGTGAGGCGTGTCGGCGTGGCGCGACGGGTCGCCGCGATAGAACCGCTCGAAGATGCGCTCCATCGCCTCCGCGGGGATGCCGATGCCCGTGTCGCGCACTTCGAGGCGAACCTGGCTGTTCGTGCGCACCACCGCGAGATCGATGCTGCCGTCGGGCTTGTTATACTCGATGGCGTTGTGCAGGAGATTGACGAGCACTTCGCGCAGCTTGTCGGGGTCGGTCTGCGTGATGATCGGTTCGGGCAAGTTCAGGCGCAGGTCGAGGCCTTTTGCCTTGGCGAGCGGGCGAATCATGTCGACGCAATTGAGGGCGATATCGACGACATCGATCTCGTCGGGGCGATACAGGTCCGCCCCCGCGTCGAGCCGGGCCAGCTTGAGGATGCGCTCGACGAGCTGATACATGTGTTGCCCGCTCCCCCGGCACTCGGAGAGGATTTCGCGGTATTCGTCGGCGCTGCGGTTCTTGCGCAGGGCCACTTCGAGCGTCGTCATCAGAGCGGCGAGCGGCGTGCGCAGTTCGTGCGAGATGTCCGCCGCCGCTTGCTTCTCGCGCGTGAACGCTTTTTGCAGATGGTCCAGCGTTTCCTTCAGGCGCTTGGCAATCGGCATGAGCTCGTGCGGCAGCGTGCCGGTGTCGAGGGACAATTGGAAGTTCTTCGGCGAGATCTTGCTGACCGCGTCGGACATCTTGGCCAACGGCGCCAGACCGAGCTGGATCACTCCGAACCCCCCCAGCCAGATGGCGACCAGGGTGACGACGCTGATCCAGAACATGCGTGCCCGCAGTTGATCCAGCTCGCGCGCAATGGACAGGTCAAGCCCGGCGAACTGGTCGTCGCGTTCTTTTTCGATGGCGGCGATCTTCTTGTCCAACGGCGCGAGGTTGCTCGCATACTGAATGTAGATCGTGGGCACGGTCGCCGGGAATACCGTGGGGCGTTGCCAGGCCCCCGCGCCCACGGGCCCTTTTCCCTTGGGCTGATTCGGGCCTTTGGGTGGATTTGGCCCCTTGGGCGGCGTTTTCGGGAAGAAGAAGGGGTTCGGCCCCGGCACGCCTTTCCACAGGCGTTCGATGTTGATCACGTCATACTTTTGCACGGGCGTCCTGAGCGTGAGGCGGCGCACCTTCAAGCCCGGCTTCAACTCGGCGTTGTCGAAATGCTCCGTCAACAACGGCGTCAGTTTGTGAGCATCCCCCAGAGCCATCGCCAGGTCGCCCAGCGATTCCGAGCGTTGCATGACGACCCCGTTGGCGCGGTAGGATTGAAAGTAATCGTGTTCGTAGTCATGGTCGATGTTGGCGACCAGGTCATCATCCAACTCCTCGATGTAGGTATGGATGGGACTCGCCCGATAAACTTCGATCGCGAGTTTGTCGCGGTTTCGTTCCGCCCAGATGCCGACGTTGGCATGCGCGCCCGGAAGAGCAGCCGCGCCGAATACACCGAGGTGGTTCCACAGTCCCTCGGCGTGAACGAACATCGATTGCGACTTGTTCAGCATCGCGAGGGCCTGGCGCACCAGCCGGCGATCCAGCGCGGTGCGCGCGGCCGCCGTCTGCGTCTCGCACTGCGCCTCGATCAATTTTCGCGCATCGAGTTGTTGCTGGTGTAGGGCCTGCGCCGTCGTCCGATAGGAGAACCACGACACGCCCGCGAGCGCTCCGGTGAGGAGCACGAGGAAATAAACGATCAGCGATAAGCGAATCGATTTCATCGTCAGCCCTTCGTAAGGCGAGCGGCAAGAGAAAACTCACCCTGCTTGGCCCCACTATCTCTGCGGGTGACAAAACCACGCCAGGATATAGGTGAGTTGACTTCAGATGGTTGATGGTAAATGGTTATTGGCAAATTAGGCGAACCATATTCTGTTGTCGCAATTTACCATTAACCATTTACCATTAACCATTGTCAAGAAAATTGCACCCGACCTACTCCCCTTCGCCGCGGAGCATGTAGCCTTCGCCCCAGCGCGTCAGAATGAGGGGGACATCGTGCCCCTTGTCGATCTTGGTGCGCAGGTACCGGATGTAGACATCGACCACGTTGGAAGTGTTCTCGTCGTATTCGTCGTACAGATGCTCCCAGATCATCGTCCGCGTCACGACCTTGCCGGAATGATAGGCAAGGAACTGCAATAGGGCGAACTCGCGCGGCGTCAAATGGACCGTCTGCCCGGCCCGGCGGACGGTGCGTGCCGCGGTGTCGATTTCGAGATCGTGGATGCGCAGGATCGGGTCCTTGACCTGATGGCCGCGGCGCACCAGCACCCGCAGCCGCGCCAGCAGTTCTTCCAATTGAAACGGCTTCGTCAGATAATCGTCCGCGCCGAGGTCGAGCCCCTTCACCTTGTCGGCCGTCGTATCCTTGGCCGTCAAGATGAGGATGTGCATTTCCAGGCCGTCCTTGCGCCATTGCTTGAGCAGGGTCAGGCCGTCCACTTTCGGCAGCATCAGATCGAGTACGATCACGTCATAGCTGGCGCTGCGCGCCTTGTAGTCGGCTTCCTCGCCGTCCTCGCCGATATCGACGGCGAAGCCTTCTTCTTCCAGGCCGCGCTTGAGCGCACGCGACAACGGTTTGTGATCTTCAACCAAGAGAACGCGCACGTTACGCCCTCCGATTTGAACTCGGCGTCGCAAACTATCCGACGGTATCATCTTATCACCCTTTGGATTAAAGGATTGTGAAAGCTTGGGCGTGAAGCAACCGCCGCTTACGGTTTCGCGCGGTTGGACGAACATGGGCGCCGACTTGTGATCCGGTCCGGAAAACAAAACGAAAAAGGAAGGCGTTGGGGCGTTAATTAATGGAGAATTCATTGAAGCTTCTTCAAGCCGAACGCAAATGGGAGAGAAAGAAGGCAGGCAGGAAAGTCGCAAGGGCTGCATCAAGCGGGCGCGGGATGTTGTTGGCCAAGGTCGCGCACTTGCATGCGGATACGTTCAAGAACGGCCTTGTCGCCAGTGTGGGCCAGAGCATCGGCGATCCAGACCGCGATCTGACGCATCTCGGCTTCCTTCATGCCGCGCGTCGTCAGGGCCGGCGTGCCGATGCGGATGCCCGATGGATCGAGCGGCGGACGTTGATCGAACGGGATCTTGTTCTTGTTGACGGTGATGCCGGCGTGATCGAGCGCCTCCTCGGCGAGCTTTCCCGTCAGCCCGCGTGCGGTGACATCGACGAGCAACAGGTGGTTGTCCGTGCCTCCCGAGACGATGCGGAAGCCAAGCCGGGCCAACTCGTCGGCGAGCGTCTTGGCGTTGCGGATTGTCTGGACGGCATACGTCTTGAAGTCGGGCCGCAGCGCTTCGCCGAACGCGACCGCCTTCCCCGCGATGACGTGCATCAACGGCCCGCCTTGCAAACCCGGGAAGACGGCCGAGTTGATCTTTTTCTCCCACGCCTCTTTGCAGATTACCACGCCGCCGCGCGGGCCGCGCAGGGTCTTGTGCGTTGTTGACGTCGTGAAGTCCGCGAACGGAACCGGGCTGACGTGCTGCCCCGCGGCGACCAATCCGGCGATATGGGCCATGTCCACCATGAACAACGCGCCGACCTCATCGCAAATCTGTTTGAACTTCGCGAAGTCGATCTCGCGCGGATAGGCGCTGGCGCCGGCGACGACGAGCTTTGGCTTGTGCTCGCGCGCCAGCTTCGCCACCTGATCGTAGTCGATGCGCTCATCGGCTTGCCGCACGCCGTAGCCGACGATCTTGTACCATTTGCCGGAGAAGTTGAGGTGCATCCCGTGCGTCAGATGCCCGCCGTGGGCGAGATCCATTGCGAGCACGGTGTCGCCGTGATTGATGGCGGCGAAATAGACGGCCATGTTCGCCTGGGCTCCGGAGTGCGGCTGCACGTTGGCGCGCTCGCCGCCGAAGAGCTTGAGCAGCCGTTCGATGGCGAGGCATTCCGCGACATCGACGAACTCGCAGCCGCCGTAGTAGCGCCGGCCGGGATAGCCCTCCGCGTATTTGTTCGTGAGCACGGACCCCTGAGCGGCCATAACGGCGGCGCTGGTGTAGTTTTCCGAGGCGATCATCTCCAGCCCGTCCTGCTGCCGGCGCGCTTCGTTGATGATGGCCTGGTAGATGTCCGGATCAGCGGTTTTCAGAATGTCCATGACCGGCCTCGCGTGGGGTTCAGGCATTTTGGGAACATTATACTCATCGTTGAGCGCTCGCGGTCCATCGTGCAACGACTACACCACCATTCGGTTGCCAAAACGATCACACCTCGACGCCTAGCGCCCGCAGCTTGTCCGCCAAGCCCTCGTTCGGCCGATAGACGATGCCGTGCAGTCCGGCCGCGCGCGCTCCTTCAATGTTCGCGGGCAAGTCGTCGATGAAAACGCAGTCGGCCGCCTTGGCGTCGGCCAGACGCAGGCACGCGTGAAAAAAATCGGCGTCCGGTTTGCGCGTGCCAAATTCGTACGACAAGCCCAAGGCGTCGAAGTGGCTGAGCACGTCGGCGAATTGCTTCATGAACTTCCGCGCGTGGACGGCGTTCGTGTTGCTTCCCAGCACGAGGCGGTAACGCCCTTTCAATTTCGGGATTAACTCGCAGACTTCGGGATTCGCCCAGAAGATGTCGCTCATGGCATGGGAGAGAAATTCGACATCGCAACGCACCTGCCAGGCCTGCCGCACCTCGCGCAGAAACGTGGTGACCGGCATCTGTCCGCGTTCAAACTTGTCTTCCAGCGGCCCCGCGTAGACGGCGGCGTACATTTCCTCGGGCGTCTTATCCGTAAAACGGGCGAGTTTCTCAAACGTGCGGCCATGATCGAAAAAGCAGACGACGTTGCCCAGATCGAAGATGATGGTTTTCATACGGCTCCTTCCGTGTTATCGTTTCGGCGTTCGCAGCGAACCGCCGGGATTCACGATTCTATCAAGATGATTGGATTTTGTCCGCGCGAATCGCAGAATAGCATCTGCGCGACGGATCGCGGCGCCAAGATGATCTCACGCAAAGGCGCAAAGGCGCAAAGGCGCAAAGGTTTGGGAACATCGAATTCGTTTGGTGCTGGCTGAATGAGTTGCCAATACCGAATGACCTTGTTTTCTTTGCGCCTTTGCGCCTTTGCGTGAGTTTGATTCGGGAACACGAACCATGAGCCTGATATTGCAAAACCTCACCAAGACGTATCCCACCCGCAGCGGCGAGCTGCCCGTCTTGCGCGCCATCAACCTTCTCATGCAAAAAGGCGAAGCGCTCGCCATCGTCGGCGCGTCCGGCTCAGGGAAGAGCACGCTGCTCTATCTTCTCGGCGCGCTCGAACGGCCGACCTCCGGCTCCTATAAGCTCGGCGACCAGGAGCCATTTCGCCTGGGCGACGCCGAACTGGCGCACTTCCGTAATCGCTCGATCGGGTTCGTTTTTCAGGATCATCATCTGCTGCCGCAATGCTCGGCGCTGGAAAACGTCCTGATCCCGACACTGGCCGGCCCCGCGGAGAACCTCGAAGAGCGTGCGCGCCAACTCTTGGAACGCGTCGGCCTGGCGGATCGAATGCAACATCGCCCCGCGGAATTGTCGGGCGGGGAACGCCAACGTGTCGCCGTCGCTCGCGCCCTCATCCATCAGCCGCTGCTCTTGCTCGCCGACGAACCAACCGGCAATCTCGATCGCAAGAGCGCCGAGACGGTCGGCAAGCTCCTGCTCGAGATGCAGCAGCAAGAAAAAACCATGCTCATCGTCGTCACGCACAGCCCCGAACTTGCCCGCACTCTGCCCAGGCAAATGGAGATGCTCGACGGCTCGCTCATCGATGCGCCGGGTTCTCCTGGCAGCACCGCCTTCCAGGTCGACATGCCCCGCGCGGGAGGTGTCGGATGACGTTTCTGCAATTGCTCCTTCGCAACCTCCGCTATCACTGGCGCGGCAATCTCGCCGTCTTCCTCGGCATCGCTCTCGGCTCGGCCGTGCTGTCGGGCGCGCTGCTGGTCGGCGATTCCCTGCGTGGCAGCCTGAGAGCGCTGACCCTCGAACAGCTCGGCTGGGTCGAGGAGGCGATGGCCCCGGGCCGATTCTTTCGCGCTCAGCTCGCCGAGGAACTTCCCGCTGAGACGAAGTGCGCCGTTCTGTTACTGCAAGGCAGCGCCGCACGCCGGGGACAAAAGGGCGAGCAGGTCAACCGCGTCGGCCGCGTTTCGGTGATCGGCGTCGATGCGTCGTTTTGGCCGAACGAACTGGCGAAGAGCGAAACGGAGCTGTGGGCCTCGGACGCGGCGGAGGTTGTCCTGAATGAATCATTGGCGGCGGCGCTCGGTGCGAAAGTCGATGAGAAAATCGTCTTGAACTTACAGAAGCCGGGTCATGCGCCGGGCGAATCGCTGCTCGGCCAGCGCAAGGCGGGTCGCGTCACGGAGCCGGTGCAGGTGAGGGTACGCCGCATCGTGCCGGACCAGGGGATGGCGCGTTTCTCGCTCAAGCCGACGCCGGCGCCGACGCGCAACGCTTTCGTGCCGATCCGTCTCTTGCAAAGAAAGCTCGACCTGGCCGGGCGCGCAAACGCGGTCCTCGTCGCGCGTGCCGCTCCGACTTTGCAAGCCGATTTGCATGCCAGGCTGACGCTCGACGACTGGGGCCTACGTTATCGCTCACCGGAAGCTCGCGCTGGTGCGCTGGTGCTCTATCTCGACCGCAACAACATCGACGAGGAAAAGCTCAAGCCGCAACGCTGGGGCACGCCCCTTTTTTCCAAAGAGGATGCGGTGCTCGCGCGCACGCGCGGCGAAAGGGTCTACGAGCAAAAGAAGAGCAGCGGCCGGATCGAATACTGGAAGAGCAAGGTCCCCGACGCGCTGGTTGGCGTTGCCGAGAAAAACGAGGGCATCATCTCCAAAAAGGAGATCGTCAAGTTCTACGAGGATCATCGCGATTACTGGGTTCTCGAAAGCACGCGCATGTTCATCGAACCCGAAGTCGTGAATGCGCTCAAACGGCTCGATCCGCCGCTCGCCTCGGATGCTGACACCTTGCCGCGCTGGAACTGGAATCCGATCCTGATCTATCTCGCCGACAGCATCAGCGACGGCAAGAACGAGGCGCCGTACGCTATTGTTGCTGGCGAGGACTTTCTCAAGATCGATGGCAAGAAGTCGATCCTCGAGGACGATCAAGTCCTCGTGATGGACTGGCCCGGTTCGCCGCTCCAATTCAAACCACAGAGCGACGTCACGCTCACGTATTTCGCGCCCAACGAGAAAAACGAACTCGTGAAGCGCGGCCTCGTCTTGAAACTCCACACGCACCCGCTGCCGAAGACCGAAGGGGTCTTCGACGATCCCGACTTGACCCCGGAGTTTCCCGGCATCACCGACAAGCTCGACATGGGCTCGTGGGATAATCCGCCGTTTCCGTATGATCCGAAGCGTGCCAAGGCGGCGGACGATTTCTGGAAGCGCTACAAAACGACGCCCCGCGCTTACGTCAGTCTGAAGAAGGCGCAGGAACTTTGGCAGAGCCGATTCGGCAACCTCACGTCAATCCAGTTTCGCAAAGGTAGCGACCACCCCGAACATCTCCCCGCCGAGCTGTTGAAGGAACTCAAGCCCGACGCCGGCGGGTTCGTCTTTCAGTCCGTGCGTCAACAAGCGGTGGAAGCAAGCGCCGGCGCGACCGACTTCGGCGTCTTGTTTCTTTCGTTCAGCTTCTTCTTGATCGTCGCGGCGCTGCTCCTGGTCGGCTTGCTGGTCCGACTCAATATCGATCGCCGGGCCGCCGAGGTCGGGCTTCTGCTGGCGACAGGCTGGTCTCACGGTGGTGTGCGCTTACTGCTGCTGGGCGAAGGCGCGCTGCTCGCGGTCCTGGGCGGCCTCGTCGGACTCGCCGGCGCGGTGCTGTATGCCCATCTCATGCTGAAGCTGCTGTCGGCCAACTGGCCCGGCGGCGGCAGTCTCAACTTCCTGAGCCTGCACGCCGAACCGACCAGCTTCACGATTGGCTACACGGCGTCCGTGGCGGTAAGCGTACTGACGTTGGTGTGGGCCACACGCGTGCTCGGCGGATTGTCGCCGCGGGCCCTTCTACACGGTCAGACATTGCCGGAAACTGCGGAGGCTCGTGGAATTTCGGTAACTGGCCTGGCAATCGGCATCGTCGCGCTCCTGAGTGCTGGCCTCATGACAGTCATCGGGCTGCGGTCCACTTCGCACGCGCTGCAAGCGGGCATGTTTTTCGGCTCCGGCGCCATGCTGCTTGCCGCGGCGCTCGCCGGCGTGTGGTTGTTGTTGGGTCGGCTGCGGCACGATCACGCACCGCAGCCGACGATCGCGCGCCTGGGGGTTCGCAATGCCGCCCGGCAGGCGGTGCGCAGCATTTTGACGGTCGGGCTGCTCGCGTCGGCGTCGTTCCTGATCGTCGCCGTCGAATCGTTTCACAAGAACACCGATCGTCAATTTCACGATAAGTCGGGCGGCTCGGGCGGGTTCGCATTTTTCGCCGAGGGGAGCTTGCCCGTCTTCGAGGATCTCAACGTGACGGAGGTGCGCAAGGACCACGAACTGACGACGCCGGAACTGCGTCGTGCCGAGTTCTATGCCTGCCGCGTCCAGCCCGGCGACGACGCGAGCTGCCTCAATCTCTACAAGCCGCTCAAGCCGCGCGTCATGGGCGTGCCGAAAAAGTTCATCGAACTGGGTCGTTTCCACTTTGCGGGCAGCGCGGCCAAGAGCGAGGCGGACAAGGCGAATCCATGGTTGCTGCTGAAACAAGACGCCGACGGCGCCATCCCCGCGATCATCGACGCCAACACCGCCCAATGGATCCTGAAGGTCCAGCTCGGCGATAGCGTCGTGATTCACAACGATCGCCGTGAGCCGGTAAAACTCCGTATCGTCGGCCTTTTGCACGAGAGCATTTTCCAGAGCGAGCTGCTTGTCTCGGAAGCGAACTTTCTCAAGCTGTTCCCTCGACAAGAAGGGGCGTCGTTCTTCCTGATCGACGTGAATGAAACCGATACCGACAAACGGAAGGTCATCGAAACCCAACTGACGAAGGGGCTAGACAATTTCGGCCTCGACGTGCAAACGACGGCGAGCCGGCTCGAAGGCTATCTCGCCGTCGAGAACATGTATCTCGCGACGTTTCAGGCCCTGGGCGGCCTCGGGCTGGTGCTCGGCGCGGTCGGGCTGGCGATCGTCCTTCTACGCGGCGTGTGGGAGCGTCGTGCCGAGCTGGCGTTGCTGCTGGCGCTCGGCTTTCGTCCGGGGCAGCTCGCGTGGCTCGTCCTCGTCGAGAATGTGCTGCTCCTCGTGCTGGGCCTGATCGCGGGGATGCTCTCGGCCCTGCTGGCGGTGGGGCCGCATCTCGTCGGCGCCGGCGCCACCGTGCTCTGGCTGCGCATTGCGGGGCTGCTCGCCTTGGTCTTGGTCGTCGGGTTGGCCGCGGCGGCGCTGGCGATCTGGTCCACGCTGCGCACACCGGTGTTGACGGCTTTGAGACGCGAGTGATTCCCTTCCGCTGGTAGCGAAATGCGCAAGAATTTCGCCGTCCTGGCATGGGGCCGAGCGCGGAATTCTTGCGAATAACGCTGGGAAAACCCGCGGATTTCGTTCGGTAACTTACAAACCGCGTCGTATTCCGATCCGTGCTGGCTTCCTATGAAAGACTTGCCATGACTGATCCGCATGACGAAACAGGTTACCGGGCCGGCGAAGCTCCCGACCTGTCTCCGTCGGCCCTGCCTCGAGCGAAGGGACATTTGGATGACGAGGATCTTGGTCGCTTGATCGTTCATCGTACGCCCTTTCCTGGACTCATGTTGCTTACCGGCGCCTTATGGATTCTGGCGGGCGCGGCGTACCTCGCGCTCTTCGGATTGTTACGGCTCTTGGATATTCCCTTTCAGTCGAGCGATGTCTGGATGGTGATTTGCGGGGCCTTTTTCGTCAAGGACGGCATGCAGTTGATGCGCGGGAAATTTCGCGATCCGTCCTGGGATGGCGTTCTCACGATCGTGATCGGTGTGATCAGTTTCGGCCACGGCTGGTATCAATTTGCCGAAACGGGCAGTGCCATGTCCCTCGTCTTCGGCATTTTCTTCGGATGTCTTCTCTTGGTCCCGGGAATCCTGGTGCTCGTCGGACGAAAACAATACCTCGTATGGAAAGCAGAGCAGGAGTGCGAATTGCCCGGGGCTCTTTGATGGAGCTCCATCAACGTGTGCTTCGATACGATCGGGCGGCGTAGCTCACGCCTCGCGCCGCTTCGGTCGAGCCTTGACGTTGAACAGCCCGAAGATCTCCTCTTCGTTCAAGCCGAGCGATGGCGGCGCGCCGTTTTGGCCGAGCATCTCCTCGAAGAGCTGTCGCTTCTTGTCCAGCACCTCGGCGATGCGGCCCTCAATCGTGTTCTGGCAAATGAAACGCTTGACGAAGACGGTTTCCTTCTGCCCGATGCGATGGGCGCGATTGATCGCCTGGTCCTCGATCGCCGGGTTCCACCAGCGATCGAACAGAAACACGTAGTTGACGAATTGCAAATTCAGGCCGACACTGCCCGTTCCGTAGCTCAACAGCAATACGTGTTTTGTCTTGTCCACCTTGAACTGGTCGAGGATCGGCTGCCGTTCGCGCTGCGGGATCTTGCCGTGATATTGCATCGGCCCAAAAGGCGTCAGCGCCTGCGCCAGCGTTTCGAGTGGTTCGACCCATTGCGAAAAGATCAGCGCCTTGCGGTTGTTCTCGGCGACCTCGTCCATGTCGGCGACGATCTGTTCGAGCTTGGCGCTTTCGCCGGTGCGCGGGTCGAAGTTGCAGATCTGCTTGAGGCGCAGCACCAGCTCGAAGACGTGCTGCACGGTGAGCGTGTCGCCGAGCTCGTTGAGGTGGATGATGCCCTCCTTCTCGGCCAGGTCGTAGCTTTCGCGCTGGGCCTGCGACAGATCGAGATAGACATCCTGGATGACCTTGGGCGGCATGTCGGTCATCACCTCTTCCTTGACGCGGCGCAGGATCGAATCGCGCGTCAGCTCCGGCAACAGCTTGGCGGGCGTGTCGGGCGGGACGCGCTCGGGATCGATGAACGCGAAGAGATTGACGAGATCGTCCACGCGATTCTCGATCGGCGTGCCGGTCATCGCCCAGCTGCGATCGCGCGAAATGGAGCGAACGACGCGCGCTGTCTTCGCTTCGCGATTCTTGATGCGCTGCGCCTCATCGAGCACGACGACGTCGAAGTGCACTTCCGGATCTACGAGGAATTCCTCGTCGCGCGTCAGCAGTTCGTAGTTGACGATCTTGACGGGGCATTTCGACGCGAACCACTGGGCTTTGCGCGCCGCCACATCGCCGCCGAGCACTTCATAGGGCAGGTCGGACGCCCACAGCTTCAACTCGCGCGTCCAGTTGACGACGAGCGGCTTCGGGCACACGATCAACGTGCGCCGAATCAGCCCGCTTTGGAAGAGCAGCCGCAGCGCGATGATGACCTGTGCCGTCTTGCCCAATCCCATTTCATCGGCGAGCAATGCGGCGTGGCGCGGCATCAAGAACGCGATGCCCTTGATTTGATACGGATACGGCGGAAACGGCAGCTCGACACGCTTGCCCGTGAACAGCACCTCCAGCGGCGGCTGCAAAAGATACAACAGCCGATCCTTGAACATCACCATGTCGCTGGGCGGCTTGACGCGCGTCTTCGGCTTGGGCTGCGTCGGGTTGCCGATCGCTTTTTCAATCCGTGCGATCGGCACATTCGTCAAATCTTCCGGCGCCGGAAAGCGCCAACCGTTCGTCGTGACGTCAATGGTGAGCTTGCCAAGGCTGCGCACCCAGGGCGTCACCTTCAAGAGGGGCAGGTCGCGAACGTTGGCCTGCAACGGCCGCTCGAAAGCGGGGAACGATTTGACTGTGACGGCGGGCGCGAGCTCGATCGCATCGCATACGGCGTCATCGGTTCGGAGAGGGATGGTGTCGATCAGATGTTCGTCCATAGTCATCCCTTCGGCTTTTTGCCACACTAACCCTGAGCGCAAGCGAGGGGATAGCTCGTCGTTCGGACTGGCCACTCAATTTCCAGGGATTCTGTTATCCCCTTGCTTGCGCTCAGGGTTGATGAGCCCACCAGCTATAATGATTGGCAAACTCAATGCATCTTGCCGAGAGATCACAGTCATGACTGAAGTAAAGACTTACCGATCGTACCGCGGTCTGCCGATGCTCGCCGGCCTCGCGACCATCGAGGACGCCGCCAAGCCGGGCCTGAGCGTGGAAGCGTGCGTCGCTCGGCTCAAGCGCTACCACTACGCATTCATGCGGCTACACGAGATATTCACGGCGCGCATCACCGCGGAGCCGATCTACGAGCTGAAGACCGCGTTTTCGCATCATGCGTATCTGTGTTCGGAACACGTGGCGGCACTACGGCAACGCATCGGCGAGATGCGCGAGCCGCCTTTGGGATTGGAGGAGATGCCGCACGAGGCGCTTGCAATCTTCTTCGATGAGATTCTCGTGGCGCCGACGACGGAGGCATTGCTCCTTGGCATCTACGAACATGCGCTACCGGCGCTCGATGCGGCACTGCAACGGCACTTACGCGACACCAACCCGCTCACGGATGCGCCGTCGGTACGTGTGATTCGATTCGCGCGCCTTGAAATCGACGATCTGCTTGAGTTCGGCCGAGAAGCGATCACGTGTCTGGTGAGTGATTCGCAATACGCCGAATATCGCGAATGGTTGACGTACCTTGATGGGCTGTTGGCGATGAGTGGAGCCGTTGATGGTCGTGCGCGAACGCCAAACGAAGAGAAGCCGGGGCGGCAGTTCTCGGCGAAACCCTACGTCTTCAACCGCGTGCCGAAGCGCGACGAGCGCTTCGTCGACGTTTGGAATCAGGGCGTCAATGCCGAGTCGTTCCTTTACAACCCAGACATGCCCGCGAAGCCGAAGACGCTGATGATGCTCTACAAAAGGCTGCGCGAGATCGACGTGCCCGAAATGATGGCGAGCATCATCACCGAGACGAAGGGCAAGCCATGGGATTACTATCGCGACATGTCGCGCCAGCTCTGGGACGAGGCTCGCCACGCCATGATGGGCGAAGTCGGCTTCGTCGCGCTCGGCGTCGATTGGACCAAGGCTCGCATCACCGTCAACTGGTCGCATCGCCTCAACACCGAGTGTACGCCGATCGAACGCCATGCGGTCCTTTACTTCATCGAGCAGGGTTTGATGACGAAGACCGGCAAACGCTACGAATGGGAAGTCGGCGTCGAATCGGGCATCCCGCTGCTGGCGACGATCCAGGACTACGATTGGGCCGACGAGGTGCTGCACGCCCAGCTCGGCCGACTCTGGTACATCCCCGCGATCGGCGACTGGAAGACCGCTCTGGAATTCGGGGACAAGTGCTGGTCGCGCATCCTGAGCAACTGGCAACAAGTGAAAGACGCGGGCCTGACCGTGCACGCCAACTGGTGGCCGGACGTGTATCGGCAAGCGTGCGCGACCTGGGGCGAGGCGCCGAACGCGACGGTGCTGGCGTTTGCGGAGACGTATGAGGGGGCGCGGGCGGATTTGAAGGGGGTGACGGGGAGTGCGTGATATTGGGAACCCGCAGGTTCGCAGTGCTCACCTGCGGGCTTGGCAGCCGTGTTACTTCTTGGGTGTGATCTTGATGTTGCGAAACGCGACTGGGCCGTGGTCGCCCTGGAACATCAATGGGCCGACCGGTGCCTCCATGTTGTTGATCGAGCCGCCAGTGGCGCCCTTGAGCACCTCGGCGTTTTCGTGGATCACTTTGCCGTTCAATACCACGCTCTTGAAGATGGTGTTGCCGACTTTCTTCTTGCCGTCGAAGCGCGGCGCCTGAAAATCGATCACGTACTTCTGCCATTCGCCAGCCTTCAAGCACGCGTTCAGCTTCGGGACGGCGACGCTGTAGATGGCGCCCATGTCGCCCATGCCGAGCTTGTCGCGGCCGAAGCTGTCGAGGATCTGGATTTCATAGCGGCCCATGGGATAGATGCCGGAGTTGGAGCCCTTGGGGACCATGACTTCGAGTTCGATGAGGCAGTCGCCGAAATCCTGCTCGGTGTAGATGTCGATGCCGCCGCCGCCGGTGTTGACCAGGTCGCTGCCGCCTTTCTTGAAGACGAGCTTGCCCTTGTCATCGACGGTCGCGGTGCCGACTTCCCATTTGTTCTTCTTGGCGTCGCCGCGGAGTTTCCAGCCGGTGAGGTCCTTACCGTTGAAGGGGGTGATGGCTTTTTCGCCGGATTGCGCCAGCGTGCCGAGGCCGAAAATGAGGGTGAACGTAAGGATCGAGAGTCGTCGCATTGGAGGCTCCTCAAGAGAAGGTTCGGCGCGCGTGCGAAACACGCACGGTTTCGCGGCGGACCAAATGGTGGGTGGGATCGAGAGGTTATTGAAGGCGAGATGCGGAGAGAAAGCAATGAAAAAGCCGGATTCTTGCACGGTCATCGCCGCCTGGTCAGGAGAAAGACATCCGTCGTGTACTGAAAGGAATCGAAGCGTGTGAGACACCAACCGAGTTCATGGGTGCCGTTTGCGCGCAGCCACTGCAGCAAGGCATGGGGCGGTGTGGCCCGGCCGTAGCTGAATACAACCCAGACACGGTCGTAGGTGTCGAGTCTTTGCCGGAGCGAGGCGATGGCGCGTTCGGGCGCGTAGGGGGGCATCGCTTCCGGGGTCGGGCCTTCCGGGAGGTAATATTGCATCAAGTCGACTGCGGCCGCAAAGAGCGCGTCGCTCGGTTGCATGCGCGAACGGACGCAATGTGCCGCTTCCCGATAGTTGCTGCACGAGCCGTCGACATAGTGACTGACCAGCGAGGGAAAGTTCAGCAGGCAGGCCAGCGCGACCCAGGCGATCGCCGCGACGCGCGATTGTGGCATGAGCGCGTGATAAACCCGGTGAATCCCCTTGGCCGCCAGGATGATGAATCCGAAGGCGAGTGGAAAGTTGTAATTCGGCGTGTACGGGACGAGATACGGCATGATGACTGCACTGCCGGCCCAGAAACTCGCCCACACCAGCCAATAGCAATCTTGCTCGTCGCGATGCATGAGCGCCAGCACGCTGCCGAACCCCGCCAGGACCGCGATTGGCCAACCCAGGTGGAAGAGCGAGTTGCCCAAGCCGCGCAACGAAGTGTAGGTGATGAGCGGCCCTGCGTTCCATTGACCGAGCACCGGCCGCTGATAACCAAGAAAGATGGCGGCGACGACCAGCGCGCAGACGACGCCGACTCCGAGCGTCGGCAGCAACGCTCGGTCGCGCGCCACGCACGCCGTGACCAACACCGCGGCGAGAAATCCCGCCAGCAAGAGGATGAGGACGATGTGCGTGAACACTGCCGCCACGCCCAGCACGCCGGTCCCAATCGCCCACGGCAACGATCGACGCGCGATCGCCTGAGCACCCGCAACCATGCACAGCGAGGCGACCAGGTGCGACGTGATGTAGAAGCGATTATCTTGACTGTAATAGATGTGCTCAGGCCACAACGCAACCAGAAGAGCGGCGATGAAGCTCTGCGCCCGACCCAACGAAGCGGGCAGCCCCAGGAAGATCAAGAGTGGACTGAGCGTACCCAAGATCGCCATCATGACGCGGCTGCCGAACTCGTCCGTGCCGAAGCATTGATAGCCCAGCGCATGCACAAGATGGCTGAGTGGGATGAGCCGAGGAAGGCGGCTGATCTGGGTATCGTCCGCGTCCCGAAAGCCGCGCATGAGCACGTCAACTTCGGCCTGAGTGGCCAGCTCATCGACGTGAAAGGGCGCCGCCCCCAGCCGATAGAAGCGCAGCCCGCCCGCCAGGACCAGCAAGACCGCACACATGCCGACCGTGGCGAGACGATGGCGATCCATCAGCACTCTCCTTGAATGATCCCCAACTACCGAGCCGCGCCCGATGGGGGAAGCGGTGTTTCCCCGCTACCTCACGGGCGCGGCTCGGTTGGTTACCTCAGCCAGGCCTGGGCCACGGCGAGAATCGGCCACATGGCGGCGCCGCCGGTCAGGTACAAAGGCCAGGCTCGATTCGTCTGCATGGCCCAGACGCCGATGCCCATGGGCAGAAAGACGAAGACGCGATTGTAGCTCCAGCCGTTGAAATAGATCGACTCACCGCCGAAGACGACGAGAAAAGCGCCGAAGAGCGCCAGGCCGCCCGCGACAAACCCGGCGCGCAGACTCAGCATCATGATGGCGAGTACGACTTCGAGGGTCAGCAAACTCATCCCCGCAGCGTGGACCATCCCCGCGACGCGCCCACCCGGATGGGCAAGATTGCTCCAGCGGAACAGCATGCCCTGAAGCGGCCAGGCGAGGTTCTCACCCACGAACGGCCACGCTCCGTAGCCCCAATGCAAGAAAAGCACCCAGATGAACCAGGGCAGCCCAGCCAAGACACAGCAAGCGGCCGCGCCGGGCCGACGATCCAGCACGTGTCGGCACGCGAGAAGCGCCAACAGGACGAGGTTCTGTTCACGCGAGAAAACGGCGGCCGCGCCCCAGAACACGATCCAGATGGGACTGTCATTGAGAAGAAACGCGACTAACAGCCCCACGCAGGCCATGGTCGAGAGAGGGTCGGTCAGATCGCGCAGGGCCGCCATGCCGGGATTGAGGCTGACGGCCAGCAACAATCCCCACCAGGCGGAGCGCTGGAAGTGCAAGGCGAGTCGGCAGCCAAGCCAGGTCAGTACGCCGATGCATGCCAGGTTGATGAGGGGCAGGACCACGATCAGGATGGCGGGTTGCCCTCCCGCGCTCAGCGACCACGCCAGTACTGGATAGAGCAGTCGAGAGTGCCAGTAGCAAGGCGCGTGCATGACCTCCGCGGACTGGAAACGCCAGGGGTCGCGAGCAATCGCGTAATAGGATTGGCCATCGAATCCTTTGAGCGGAAAGCCAACGCCGATGTGTTCAAACGGCGGTGTGCCCAACCGCTCCTTGTCGACGCAGACGAATGCCGACCAATCGCCATGAAAGGCCGCCAAATAGAGCCCCATGAGCGCCGCATGGAACATCAGACTGACGGTCACGACCGTTAACCAGGACGCGCGGTCCTGACTGGGCTCGCGACTTTCCGCCTTCGAGAAATCACTGCTCATCGCGCGACTCCATGTTACGGCCCTTCGCTGGCGCTCAGGCGCGGAAAAAACCGCGATCTATTGTTCACGCGGTCAGGATTGACACATTCACTAGCCCGCAGCGCCAGCAAGGGATGTCCGTGATTGCCATTGCTGGCGCCACGGGGTAGTGAGGCAAATCGCCGCGCCCCCGCGCAGGAGACGCCATGCTGTCAGTCGAAGAGGTCGAAGTTTTTTTCACCTCGTCCTCTTTGCTGAAAAAAAGGCGTTTCCTTTCCCGTACCGGTGCGCCAAGAGTGGGAATACTCTATCCTCCAAGGCCGAAGCTTGAGCCTTCCTGAGAACCTGCGGCTTAAGGATTCTCGCGGGATGGTACATCCTGGGTGGAATGACGGTCAAGAGGAATAGCGCTCAAGCGGACGCTCGGACGCTGGGGCGCTCGGGGTCAGTAAGCAATCGGTGCGCGAACTGCTCTTCTTCCCATTGGGGCAATGTGGTAGCCTCCCCTTGCAATGCGGCCAAGGAGGCAGAATAGGTTAGGTCGCTCCTCGGTCGGCGACACGGATGGAGCCGAATTCATGTCAGGAACCCTCCTCTGCAATCGGTCTATACTTGTTTATGGGCTGCCGGTCCTTGTCTTGGCGTGTATCGACCTCCTCACGCCAGCAGATCAGCTGGCGGTGCCGCGCGCAGCGGTTTGGCAGCGATTTGCCGCCAGCTTGTGTTATGACCGCGGCGACACGGCGGCTTTTGCCCTGCGCGGCTTGAACGCCCAACTCGGAAGATCCGCAGGGCGGGCGGATATCCCCAGCTACTTTGCACCCGAGGAATTCAATCAAGAACTCGATCGAGGCGGCCCTCTGTCCGATCGTTATTTCCTGGAGTATCCGCATCTGGCAACCTGCTTGTTCCGGCTTGGCTGGCTGGCAACGGGGCCTCAAGATGCGACCGCATTCCCAGCGGCAATTCTCGACGCCAACTACGGCAACCTCGGCCACCACATGCCGCGGAGCGAGGAAGAACGGGCCATCATGCGGCAGTTTGTTACGGCCACGCGCGTCTATCGTCTCGTTCTTTTGCTTTGTTTGTTGGGCCTCATGCGAACGCTCCAGGTCGGCTACGGACGGGACGGCCTGTCGGCACCCCCCTGGTGGCTGCTATTGCCTGGCGTGCTTTTTTTCACCTTCAGTCGTTTTGATGTCGTCCCGGCCCTGCTGGTCGCCTTATCCCTGGCATGCCTCGGCCGAGAGAAAATGACGCTGTCGGCCGTGTTTCTCGGCCTGGCAACGCTGACGAAGGTCTATCCCTGTTTGCTCGCGCCGCTGATCGTCCGCTACCTTTGGACCCGCCGCGATGCCCACCCAGTGCATTGGGGCATCATTTATCTCGGCAGTCTCAGTGTTGGGTTGTGGCCCCTTCTCACGGGCGAAGACTGGCAAGCCGTCCTGGGGCCAATCCGATTTCAGATCATGCGTCCGCCCCCATTTTTCAGTTCACGGCTTATGGGTTGGTTCTCCCCGAATTCCTCGCGACCGCGTCCTGGGCAGGATATGCCCGCCTGGGTTCGCTGGTGCTGTTGACCGGCATTCTGATGTGGCGGCCGATAGACGACCTTGCCGACCTCTTGCGGCGCGGCGCCCTGCTGTTGCTCTATTTCCTTAGCATCGCGGTGTTCTATTCGCCGCAATGGGTTCTCTGGTTGGCCCCGCTGCTCCTGCCTCTCGCGGCGCGTTCGCGAGGCTTACTTGTGCTGTTCGTCGGCCTCGACCTGGCATCCTACGGGGTTATCCCTTGTTGGGCATTGCTGCGGGCGATTCTGCAACAGCAACATTTGACGATATCTGACGGCGACGCCGTACTGCACGGGTTAGAGATTGCCCTGGTCTACGCCCGGTTTGTTATCGTCGGGTTGACTGTTTTCGTGTTGATTCGGACACTACCGCGAACTCCGGCGCAGACCTCGGTCGCATTTCCGGCGGCGCGCGCCGCCTGACGACCCAGCAACCAGCTCGGCTCCATCTTGTTTTTTTTTGGAAACTTTGCTATCCCTCCAGGTCGATAGATATATGGCTGGACGCAACATCCTAAATTGATCACGGAGCGATCAGAATGCCACGTGCCTTCATAACCGGCATAACCGGACAAGACGGGTCCTACCTCGCCGAACTTCTGCTCGACAAAGGTTACGAGGTGCATGGCCTGGTCCGCCGCGATTCGCCGTCGCGGTTCGAGAAGATCAGTCATCTGTGCAATGATCCGGACATCATGAACAAGCGTCTCTTCCTGCACTACGGCGATCTGTGCGATTCACTGGCCCTGCTCCGCCTTATCAACATCATCCAGCCCGATGAAGTCTACAACCTTGGCGCTCAGAGCCACGTGCGCGTCAGCTTCGACGTGCCAGAGCAAACCTGCAACACCGTCGGCATGGCCGTTCTGCGCCTTTTAGAAGCGATCATGAAATCCGGGCAGAAGCCGCGCTTCTATCAAGCGTCCTCGAGCGAGATGTTCGGCAAAGTGATGGAGACGCCGCAATCGGAGCGAACGCCGTTCTATCCGCGCAGCCCTTACGGCGTGGCCAAGGTCTTCGGCTACTGGATGACGATCAATTATCGCGAGAGCTATGGGCTACACGCCTCGAACGGCATCCTGTTCAATCATGAATCGCCGCGGCGCGGCGAGACGTTCGTCACGCGCAAGATCACCATGGCGGTCGCGCGCATCAAGGCCGGGCTGCAAGACAAGCTTACCCTCGGCAATCTCGACGCGCGCCGCGACTGGGGCTACGCGGCCGAGTACGTCGAGGCGATGTGGCGGATGCTGCAACAGGATCAGCCGGATGATTACGTGATCGCGACGGGCGAGACGCACACCGTCCGCGAACTCGTCGAGATCGCCTTCGACCGCGCGGGGCTTGATTGGCAGAAGTACGTTGACATCGACCCGAAATACTTCCGTCCGACCGAGGTCGATCTCTTGATCGGCGATCCGTCCAAGGCCAACGATGTCCTGGGCTGGAAGCCGAAAGTGACCTTCCGCAAACTTGTCGAGATGATGGTGGACGCCGATCTCGCCGCGTTGAACGTGCAACCGCGCCTGCGGGCTGCGGGCTAGAAGAAAGGATGAAGGCTGAAGGATGAAGGATAAAGGGGCGGATGCAGTTTGCATTTCATCCTTCATCCTTCATCCTTCAGCCTTTCGCAATGGATGCGTCCCTTCGAGTTGTGCTCGTACACGATTGGCTCACCGGAATGCGCGGCGGCGAGAAAGTGCTCGAATTCCTGTGCCGGCGCTGGCCGAGCGCTCCGTTGTACACGCTTATTCACAAACAAGGCTCGTGCAGCCGCGTGATCGAAGATCGGCCGATCGTCACCAGTTTTCTGCAGAAGCTCCCGCGTGTTGAACGCTATTACCGGTATCTGCTCCCACTGATGCCATGGGCGGTGGGCTGGCGTATGCCTGCTTGCGATCTGGTTTTTAGCTCGAGCCATTGCGTCGCCAAGGGAGTGACGGTCCCGCCGGGGGCGTTGCATATCTGCTACTGCCACACGCCGATGCGCTATGCGCATCAAATGCAGGATTCGTATCTGCAGGATCGCGGTTGGAGCGGACCGAAGAAATGGCTGGCGCGGAAAATCCTCGCCCGGCTAGCCGACTGGGATCGCCGCACCGCCGCGGGCGTCACCCATTTCATCGCCAATAGCCAGGTGGTCCGCCAGCGCATTCGCGCTTGCTACGGCCGCGATAGCGTCGTCATCAATCCACCGGTCGATACGCATTTCTACTCGCCTGCGCATGTGGCGCGCGAAGATTTCTATCTCGTTCTCTCCGCGTTCGCCCCCTACAAGCGACTCGATCTCGCCATTGAAATGTGCCGTAAGCTCGGGCGCAAACTGGTCGTCATCGGCTCCGGGCAGGACGAAAAAAAACTGCGCCATCTCGCCAACGAGCACATCCAGTTCCTCGGCTGGCAGCCCGACGAGGTGCTGCGCGATCATCTGCGCCGCTGCCAGGCGCTGCTGTTCCCTGGCGAAGAAGACTTCGGCATCGTCCCTGTCGAAGCCCAGGCCTGTGGCACGCCGGTCATTGCCTACGGGCGCGGCGGCGCCACGGAGACGGTGATCCCAGGCGTCACCGGCCGCTGGTTCGACGAGCAGACCGTCGACTCCCTCGCGGCGACTATCGAGCAATTCGAGAAGGAACGCGACACCTACGATCCCGCACGATTGCGCGCGCACGCCCTCGGCTTCCGCGCGGAACGCTTCGCGGATGAGCTGTTCGCGTTTGTCGATTCCGTGACAAATAGGACGTTGAAGCTTGCTGCCTGAGCCACGCTTTTCGCTTGCAGTATGCACATCGGCGCGTCAAAAGAGAATCCGTGTTGATCTCGATTTGCAACAAGCACAAACGCCAAGCCGCTTGCCGTTTAGGGCTCGGTCGGCAGCGCCAGTTTCCCCGCGCCTGTCCGCGAGCGCTAAGCCGCAAGCGGCGTTCCTGAAAGGACCATCCCATGCGTCGCTGGATTTTCGCGACTTTGTCCGCCGCGCTCTTTTTTTCGATACTGCCGATCGACAACGCTGCTGATCAGCCCGCCGGCGCATCGATCGACGAGGATGTCGTCAAGCATCTCGACTCGATCCAAAAGGAACTCGTCGAGTGCAACCAGGACATCTGGACTTACGCCGAGGTCGGTCTTGAAGAGCATCGTTCGGCGGCGCGGCTGGTCAGCATCTTGAAAAAGGCGGGCTTCCGCGTCAAGGAAGGCGTCGCCGGCATGCCGACGGCTTTCGTCGCGGAGTATGGCGAAGGCTCGCCCGTCATCGGCATTCTGGCGGAGTACGACGCCTTGCCGGAGCTGTCGCAGGAAATCGCCGGCACACGCAAGCCTGCCAAAGGACGCACGACGGGGCACGGTTGCGGCCACTGCGCGCTCGGCACCGGCGCGGTCGGGGCGGCGCTCGCGGTTAAGCACGTCTACGACAAGCACAAGCTAAAAGGAACGATCCGCGTCTACGGCACGCCCGCCGAGGAAACGCTGATCGGCAAAGTCTACATGTTGCTCGCCGGGCTGTTCCGCGATCTCGACATTTGCCTGCACTGGCATCCGGGCTCGAAGAACCGCACCTACTTCAGCACCTCGAAGGCCTGCGTCTCCGCGAAGTTCACCTTCCACGGCATCGCCGCGCACGCTTCCGGCAGCCCCGACAAGGGCAAGAGCGCTCTCGACGGCGTCGAGCTGATGAACATCGGCGCCAACTACATGCGCGAGCACATCAAGGAAACGAGCCGGGTGCACTACGTCATCACCAACGGCGGCGGCCAGCCGAACGTCGTGCCGGCGACCTCGCAAGTTTGGTACTACGTGCGGGCCAACGATCACACCGATGTCGAGAAGCACTTCGATTGGCTCAAGGACATTGCCGACGGCGCAGCAAAAATGAGCCGAACCAAGATGACCATGACGATCGACACGGATTGCCATGAGCTGATTCCAAACGAGCCGATTTCGAAGCTCGTCTTGAAGCACCTCAAGAAAGTCGGCGCGCCGAAGTTCGACGATGCCGACCGCGCCTTGGCGACGCAGCTCCAGACGGCGATCCGCGCCGACTTCGGCTTGAAGGAAACCAATCCGCTCGCGGACACGGTGGATGAGTTCCCGAAGACGCCGTACTCTGACGCCGGCTCGACCGACGTCGGCGACATCAGCTGGTACGTTCCGACCGGCGGCCTGTCGGCGGCGTGTTTCGCGGCGGGGAGCCCCGGACATAGCTGGCAGAACGTCGCCGCAGTCGGCTCGCCCATCGGCCACAAGGGCATGATGGTCGCCGCCAAGGTGCTCGCCTTGACCGCCACGGAATACCTGCAGAGCCCGACCGCGCTTAATTCGGCGAAGGCTGATTTCGATCAGCGCATGAAGGGACGCACGTATTCGACGATCATCCCGAAGGGGCAAGCGGCGCCGAAGTCGATTCGTTAAAGAATCGTTCCCAAACGAACCGCGACCGTCAGGGCGCGTTGAGGCAGCCCAGCTCCCTCGCTCCCTGACGGTCGCAGTTCGTTCGCGGACTCTGTGAGTTCACCCCGCTGCACGGTATTCCTTGACCGCCGGCCGCGCGCTGTCCGCGTTCGGCGCGTTGTTGCTCCTATAGATTCTTTCGATACGCTCGCGATTAAGGCCCAGCACGCGATCGAAACGGCTCAGCTTCATGCCTTCGATCGACGGATTCTTGTCTGCCAATCCTTCCAGGATGCGCACGTCGAGTTGGATTTCATAGTCGAGCTGGCTGCGCATGAGCCATTGGAAGAGGCGCATGCCGCCGAAGCGTCCGGGGTAGCGCGACTTCGTGAACGCAAACGTGAAGAGAGCCGTGTCGCAATCATCGACCGGCACAAAGAAGATGTACAGCCGCCAGCGGACCATGCTTTCCGTACCGGTTTTCGGGCACTGCCACCAGTGATCGTAGACGGAATAAACGGGCGAGAAGTAAGTCGTCCAGTCGTCCATGAACAAGTAGTCGTTGCCGATGCCCACCAACGTGCGCAGGAGGAATGAAATGTTCTTGCGCGGCCCTTGGTTTATAACGCGGACGCTGGTGTCGGTCGGCTGAAACTCGACCTGGACCTCGTGCATGCGCTCAAGCGGGTAGCCAAAGAAGGCATGCGTGGTCGGCGTGTGTTCAATTTCGCAAAAATTATCGACGGTCAATTCCAGGGGGGCTTTGATGCGGTGATTCAGATTGCACACGTTGTAATGGCCATCAACGTCGAACTTGGGGAATTCGGTCGCCGCGCCGGCGTTGCGCACCCAGATCGTGTCGAAGCGTTCGGTCGTCTCGAAGTGTTCGGCACAGGCGTAGAGCTTGGGCGTGGCGGGGCTTTCGCCGGCACCTTGGCGGTCGAAGGTCCAGCCGTGGTAGCCGCACTGGAGCTTGTCGTGATGGACCTTGCCCAGGCTGAATTTCATGCGGCGATGGGGACAAGTGTTCGTGAGGGCGCCAAGCTCGTTCTTCGAGTTGCGAAAGAGCACCAGATCGTGCCCCGCGAGACGGACCCCCGCGACGGCGTTCTTCTTGAGCTGGTTGCTTGGCAGAATCGGATGCCAATGATCGAGTATCGCCATGGAAATCCAGATCCTTTCGGTCGCGAGGTCGACGTCATCGGCGCGAATTTGCAATTCTCCCCAGAGTACGTAGCCTCCGCGGGAGCAAGAGAAATCGAATAAAATGCTGGACTCGCCCGTTTTCGCGCTCATAATCCACCTCGGCAAATATGTAAACAGCAGATTCGAGGTTTGCCTCCCGCTGATCCACCAAGCGTGGGGAACCGCACTGGAAAGGTTCTCATTATGCGAATTCTTGTTCTGTCCGCGTCGGTCGGGGCCGGGCATCTCCGCGCCGCCGAGGCCGTTGAACTCGCGCTCAAACAGACACTGCCGAACGCGACCGTGCGCAACGTCGATGTCCTGGAGATGACCAACCGGCTTTTCAAGCGTCTGTATGGGCAGTTCTATCTCGACCTCGTCAACAAGGCCCCGCACGCGCTCGGCTACTTCTACGACATGCTCGATCAGCCCGTCTCGCCCAAACGACGCCGCGACGCGTTTCGTCTCTATCTTGAAAAGCTTAACCTCAAGACGTTCGTGAAGTTTCTCAAGGCGGAGCCGTGGGACCTCGTCATCAACACGCATTTCCTGCCGGCGGAAATCATCGCGTCTCTGCGGACGAAGAAGGAGATCGATCTGCCTCACGTGACGGCGACGACCGATTTCGAGACGCATCGCCTGTGGGTCAATCAGCCGTGCGATCGTTACTTCACCGCGACCGAGGAAGGCGCCCTGTACCTACGCCACTGGGGTGTGCCGGCGAGCGATGTGTTCGTTACCGGCATTCCGATCCATCCGGTTTTCGCGATGCCAAAGGATCGCAAGGAGTGTATCAAGAAGCACGGACTTGCCGAGGATCGTCCGATCGTCCTGCAACTCTCCGGCGGCTTCGGCGTCGGCCCGATCGAGAAGATTTTCACCGGCGTCCTGAGCGTCGAACGGCCGATCCAGCTCGTCGCGATCACGGGGCGCAATGAAAAGCTCAAGGACCAGCTCGCGAAGATCAAGCCGCCGGAGCGTCACAAGGTAAAGGTGATGGGCTTCACGAAGGAGATCGACGAGCTGATGCAGGCCGCGGATCTGGTCGTGTCGAAGCCGGGCGGCTTGACGACGTCGGAGGTGTTGGCGCGCGGCGCGGTGATGGTGATCGTCAACCCGATCCCCGGACAGGAGAGCCGCAACAGCGATTATCTGCTGGAGAGCGGCGCCGCCATCAAGGCCAACAATATTGCGACGCTGGGCTTCAAGCTCAACGCACTGTTGCAGGATGCGCCGCGCCTGGAGGCGCTGCGCGCCAACGTGCGCCGCATCGGCAAGCCGCGTGCGGCATTTGATGTCGTGGCGAAAGCGTTGGAGATCGTGCGGCGCGGATGATTTTCACGCTTCTCTTCCCTGGCCATTCGTGATAGATTGAAGGAACTTCAAGAAGGAGAGAACGCCATGACCAAGAAACCACGACAAAGCAAGACCCCAAAATCGGGCCGATCGCAGCGGCTCGAGCTATCTCCGGAAGAATCGCTCAAGCGCATGAAGGCTTTTCATGAACGGAAGGAGGCGTTGATTGCCGCTATTCGAAAAGGCAAGAATCGAAGTGTACCTGCCTGACGTTCGCCATCCGGCGTACCCGGAATTGCTGGCACATCTTGAATCGGAATTTGCCCACACGTTCGGCGGTTGTACCGTGGTGCGTGGACTGGCCGGGAGTTATCTGTCGCGACTCGGCAGCGTGATCCACGATCAAGTAAATCTCTTGTACACCGATACGTCCTTTTCTTGCGCAACGAATCTTGCTGGCATTGCCGATTACGCCGACGAACTTCGCGACGTGGCCTTTCGGGCGCTGAATGAGGAAGCGATACTCGTTGTCGTCTATCCGGTCTATCATTCCCGCTCGGCCGAAGTTTCCACACCAGCCGTCTAGCGTTCATGGGTCGGCGGGGGCGCTTGGCCGCAAGTTTGTTCGATTGGATGGGTCCAACGGTGCGTCGCCCACGGCAAGGTCACGATATCCCCGACCAACGAGAACGGCACATCGACCAGCACGGCCGAGGACCAAATCAACTCTTCCGCGCCAAGATAGATCGACCCTTCAGCATAGCGTTTCGCCGCCAGCGCAGACTGTTGTGCTGAATATTGCAAATCCTGCGCCACGCCCCCGAAGGGGATCGTCGTCCACGGGACGTGAGTTTCATTGGGGCGGCGGCCTTCAGGCCCGCTGCGCGCCATGACTCCCCCCAGGTTTGCAGCCGTACCGCAGCCAGCAAGCGGAATCAGGAAGAGTACGAAAACGGCGCTGGATCGCGGCATAAAAGAGCCCTGCCGGCAACGGAATTCTGCGATGAGCCAACGTCCTTACGCAAATTCTTCCCTTCCTGCAAGCCGAAACTGCGGGCGTGCTGGACCTTGATTGCTCGTCTCGCGGGAGTGATGACTGTATAATTACCGCCGTCGCCCCACTCAGGATGAGGTCCCGCGCATGCCGCGCATTCAGCAGCTATCGACGTCCGTCATCACCAAGATCGCGGCCGGCGAGGTCATCGAACGGCCCGCCAGCGTCGTCAAGGAACTCTTGGAAAACAGCCTCGACGCCGGCAGCACGCGCATCGACATCGACATCGAGCAAGGCGGCAGCGAGCTCATCCGCGTCGTCGATAACGGGCACGGCATTCATCCCGACGATCTCGAACTCGCCTTCTGCAATCACGCCACCAGCAAGCTCGCAACGGCCGACGATCTCTTCGCCGTGCGCACCATGGGCTTTCGCGGCGAGGCGCTGGCATCGATCGGCGGCGTCGCCCAGGTCACGCTGCAATCGAGGGTGAACGCAAATCACGCGTTAGCCGGACGCGCAAGCGACGGATTGGACCAACCGTCGCTTGCGCGTCCGGCTAACGACGAAGAACTAGGCGCCGAGATTTCTTCCAATGGCGGCGAGATGTCCGGCGTGCGCGTTTGGAACGGCGCCCCCGGCACGCGCATCGAGGTGCGTCATCTCTTCTTCAACACGCCGGTGCGCCGCAAATTCCTGCGCACCGCTTCCACCGAGACGGGGCACATCTGCGAGATCTTCACACGCATCGCCCTCTCCAGGCCGGGCGTGCACCTCTCGCTGCGGCACAACGGCAAGAAGGTCTACGAAGTTTCCTCGTCCGATGATCTTCTTGCACGCATCGGCATCTTCTTCGGCAAGGAAGTTCGCGATCAGCTCTATGCCATCGACAAACAGCAAGGCCCAGCTCATCTCATCGGCTACATCGCCGACCCCGCGTGCGAACGAGGCAATGCCAAGGCGCAATACCTCTTCCTGAATGGCCGTTGGATCCGTGACCGCTCGCTGGGGCACGCTTTGCAAGAAGGCTATCGCGGCCTGCTGATGACGGGGCGTTACGCGGTGGCCTTCCTGTTCCTCGAAGTGCCGCCCGAGCAGGTCGATGTCAACGTGCATCCAACCAAGGCCGAGGTTCGCTTCCGCGACAGCAGCGCCCTCTATTCCTTCGTGCTGGCAACCGTGCGCAATCGGCTCAACGAGGAAAACCTCACGTCGCGCTTGCAGCCCCCTTCGCCAGCGAGCAACGGCGGTGCGGCGTACTTCAGCCCGCAGCCCGCGGAGTACACGCCGTCGCTCTTTGCGAAGCCGGGGTTTCCGACGTTCACGAAGAACCAAGCCATCAGCGGTCAGCCATCAGCGGTCAGCGGTCAGCAAATCGAAACCACGCAATCGCTAACCTCGGAGACGATCACCGAGGATAGTGAGGAGGCGACCGAATCGACGGACGTGCCGCCGTCGAAACCGGTTCTGCCTGAGGTGCTCAACGCGATCCAGGTGCACAACACCTATCTCGTCGTCGAAACGTCGGATGGCATGCTGGTGATCGACCAGCACGCCCTGCACGAACGCGTGCTATACGAAGAGATCAAGGAACGCGTACGGCAAGGCGCGCTCGACATTCAGCCGATGCTTATTCCGGAACCAGTCGAGTTGTCGGCCGAACAAGCCGCGCTGTTGCTCGAACATCGGCAAGCGTTGGACGAGTTGGGCCTGGGCGTCGAGGACTTCGGCGGCAACACGGTAATCGTCACGCGCTATCCCGCGCTGCTTGGCCGCCGGCATCCCGCGGAGATCCTGAAACGCGTGGTTGATCATCTGTTGTCGAAGGATCGCGTGCCGACACGCGAGCAATTGTTGAGCGATTTGATGAGTCTGATGGCCTGCCACGCCGCTGTTCGCTCGGGCGATCCGCTCAATGCGGAGGAGATCGCCGCCCTGGTCGAGATGCGGCATCTCTCCAACGACACCCACCATTGCCCGCACGGTCGGCCAACGGCCCTGCTCTTCACGCGGCAAGAATTGGACCGGCAGTTTCGACGAATCTGAACACGGTTCGAGAACCGACTCATGCAAGCATTACGAACGATCGCCTTGCGGTATCCGGAAGCCGAAGAAGGAATCGCCTGCAAGGGGACAGCTCTGGAATGCAGCGCCTTCAAAGTGCGGCAAAAGGCATTCTTGTTTGTGGGCGCCGCGGAAATGAAGGTCAAGCTTCACGACTCATTGGCTGAGGCGTCCAAGCTGGCGTCGGATGAACCCGACCGTTGTACGGTCGGCGTACACGGCTGGGTAACGGTCAAGATCAGCGCGAATCGAACTTCCCCGGCTGGCCTGCTGGAAAAATGGATCGACGAGAGCTTCCGTCTGCTTGCCCCCAGGCAACTGGTGGCCACGCTGCCGGCAATGAACCCGCCCCCATCCGCCAAGCTGGCGCCGGTGCGGAAGCGAGCGAAACCGGCGCCTAAGCGACGGAGAAGCACGCGAGGGTAAGGGATTTTCCGCAGGATCGCGCCTGTCGCCCACTGCGTCATTAGCTATTCGCCAGCGCCGCGCGCGTGCGCTGCAGCACGGGCGCGTCATTGCCGCCGGAGCCTTTGAGCCAAAACATGCTCGCCGCCAGGAAGCGATTGCGCCAGGTGGGGGTGACGTTGTAGAAATCTTCGAGGGCGGCCGAGCTGAACTTGTAATCGTGCGAATCGGTCCCCTTCGCGAAGATGAGCCGACGCGCGGTCGCCAGCAGCGCTTGTGCTTGCGAGCCTTCCGCTTGCAGGAGCGCCAGCGTCTTGCGGGCGGCGCCGAGCCTGTCGGTCGTCGCGGTCATGAAGATGCCGTCGATCGCGGCTTGCCCCTGACCTGCCACTTCCCCCGGCTCGAAGGTGTCGATGCGCGGATTGGCGGGCAGGTTGTTCATGAAGGCTCGGAACATCGTCATGAATGACGCCGCTTGCAGCATCAAGAACCGACGCGTCTCATCGCTGGCCGTCGTCTGATAGCCGAACGCCAGCGCGTTGAGCGTCGTGATCGTGTGCAGGCCGACGATGCCGGGCCGCTTCATGAGGAGTTCGCCGGCGGTCAGGAAGAGGGCGTCCCACACGCAGGACGGATCGACACGCTCGTTGAGCTTGGTCAGCACCGCCTCGGCCGCGTCGCCGGGATTGGCCGTGCGGAAGGTCGCCAAGAGTTCGGTGACGGCCTCACGCGCGACCTGGCCGCGCCGCCAGTCGGCGCGGATACGCATCAGCCGGCGGAGGTTGTCGCGGCCAGGGCGGTCGGCGGCGTGATCGTTCGTGGCCGGGTTCGCGTCGCGACCGTGCTCCTGCAGTGCGTAGGCGAGCGAACGCAGGATCGGCTCCGCGTGCCGCCAGCCGATGGTGACGAGCGTGCGATAGTATCTTTCTTCTCGCCTTCTCCTTCGCTTGCGGAGAAGATTTGAAGCCTCTATGGTGTTGTCATTATGCGGTTTGCGTGCTGTAGCGGCGATACGTGCGCAGTGTGTCGCCCAGGATGGTACGGCCGCGGTCCGTC
>SXGS01576463.1_pt1 | contig 48653 bp, 35 predicted proteins | sample 3174681 | NCBI WGS metagenome assembly SXGS01 (sample SAMN11356861, study PRJNA531348) | freshwater metagenome | isolation source: freshwater sample F1-80 | place: China: Fuxian Lake, Yuxi | collected 2017-12-25
ACAGATCCTCACCGACGAGTGGCTGATGATCCACAATGCGGATTCATTCGGGGCCAAGGACAACTCGTTCGACGTTGGTGCAGCCGACTACACCGGCGCATTCAAGGTGGCATCCTTCAACCCGCGCGTGCAGGGAGGCCCTGGTGGGGTGGGCCGATGAGCTCGCCGAGGCAGTCGCCCTCGTCGCCAAAGGCGATGACGGAGTTGACGGTGCCGCGGTCGCCCCTCTTGTGGTTCAGGCCGGTGAGGCGGACGCCGTTGAGGTCGCCGAGGGCGCCGTCGGGGTCGACGCGGCGCTTGGGGACGATGAAGAGGGAGATGCCCTTGACGCCCGGGGGTGCGTCAGGGAGGCGGGCCAGGACGAGGTGGACGATGTTCTGGCTCATGTCGTGCTCGCCGCCGGAGATCCACATCTAGTCGCCGACGATCTTGTAGAGGCCGCCGTCGGTGGGTGTGGCGCGGGTGCGGATGTCGCCGAGGGAGGAGCCGGCCTGGGGTTCGGAGAGGCACATGGTGCCGAAGAAGCGCCCCGTGAGCATGGGGGCCATGTAGCGGGCCTTCTGGTCGGGGGTGCCGAAGGCGCCGAGGAGGTTGGCGGCGGCCATGGTGAGCATGACGTAGCCGGAGGTGGAGACGTTGGCGGCGTGGAACATTGCGGCGACGGCCTGCCCGAGGGTGTAGGGGAGCTGGGCGCCGCCGTCGGCCTCGTCGAAGGTGGAGGCCATCAGGCCGGCCTCGGCGTAGACCTGGAGGGCGCGGCCGACCTCGGGGGGGATGTGGACCTTGTGGCCGTCGAAGGTGGGCTCGTTGGCGTCGAGCAGGGCGGCGTGGGGGGCGAAGTGGCTCTGGGCGATCTGGTGGGCGACCTCCAGCACGGCGTCGAAGGTGGCCCGGTCGTGCATGGCAAAGCGGGGGGTGTCGCAGAGCCGGTCGACCTTGAGCCACTCGTAGAGCATGAAGTCCAGATCGCGGCGGTTGACGAAGGCCATGGGGTCGGGTCCAGAGTCAGGGTTTGGGGATGCGCAGGGTGGCGCTGATCATGGCGCTGCCGCTGAGCGCGTAGAACAGGACGAGGGGGTGCAGGGTCCAGGGGCCGATGATGATCTTGCCGAACCAGAGGGTGTCGTTGGTGCTGCCGGTCATGTGGGCGGCCATCAGGAGGAAGACGAGGGCGAGGCTGGTGGGGATGGGGGTGCCCTCGAAGTAGGCGACCTTGCCGCGTTCGTCGGTGAGGGACTCGGCGGTGACGTTGAAGCGGGCCAGGCGGCTGACGCCGCAGGCGACGAAGTAGATCAGCACCAGGGCGTCCCAGCCGCCGCGCAGGCCCAGGGTGAAGCCGAGGACGGCGGGCGCGACGCCGAAGGAGATCACGTCGGCCAGCGAGTCCAGGTCGGCGCCGATGAGGGACTGCCGCCGGGTCTTGCGGGCGACGAAGCCGTCGAGCGAGTCCAGGACGAAGGCGACGGGCAGGAGGGCGAAGACCCACCAGAGGTAGCGCTCGTCGCGGCTCTCGACCAGGTGGTTCAGGCAGGCGAAGATGGCCCCTGTCCCGCAAGCCGCATTGCCCAGCGTGAAGAAGTCCGCGGGGGTGTAGGAGCGCAACATCGAGAAGTGCTTCGGCTTGGGCTTGCTGGGCTGGTCGCTCATCCTCTCTCCATGTCGAAGTTCCAGGCTGGAAACTGCCACGCGGCCCCCTCCATCGCAAGTGTCGACCGAGCGCCGGGACGCCGCCGCCCTGGCGTGTCCGCCGCCAAGATCCCGAGATCGTTGATTTCCTGGCGCCTCTCGGCTTTTGCGGCGCCTGCGCTATAATGCGCTCCGGCTGCGCGGTCGGGCCGTGTGTGTGGCGAGGAAGATGTTTCTGGGGGCTGAGTCGATGAGCAAGATTCCCGCTTGGGTGTCCAGAGGGTGGTCGCTGGCCTTGATCGCGGCGCTGGCCGGCTGCGCGGTCGATGAGGTCGAGCCCGACCACCACGACCATGACTTCGAGGCGGGCGAGCTGGAGACGCGCTCCAGCGCGCTGACGGTCGGCGAGGTGACGGGCTGCTCGCTGGCGGCGGTGCGGGGCCTCGACACGCAGATCATCGACGAGATGAACTGCGTGGCCCCCAACTCCCTGGTGAACTTCGCGGACCTCAACGTCGAGCTCGGCGGCAGCTCCACCTGGGCGCTGTTGCAGCCCAGCGCCCGCGAGGGCTTCCGGCGCGCGATCGCGCGGCGCGGCCAGCGCTTCAGGGTCAACTCGGCCTACCGGACGATCGCGCAGCAGTACCTGCTCTACCGCTGGTATCAGCAGGGGGTGTGCGGGATCGGCCTGGCCGCGCCGCCGGGCAGCAGCAACCACCAGAGCGGCCTGGCGGTGGACGTGAGCGATTACACGGGCTGGCGCCCCCACATGGAGGCCGAGGGGTGGGACTGGCTCGGCAACAGCGATCCGGTCCACTTCGACTACCGCGGCGGGGGCACCCGCGACATCCGCGGCACGGCGATCCTGGCCTTCCAGCGCCTCTGGAACCGCAACCACCCCAACGATCGGATCGCCGAGGACGGCGACTACGGCCCCCAGACGGAGGGGAAGCTGCGCCAGTCGCCCCCCGGCGGCTTCCCCACCGGGGCGGTCTGCGACGAGCCCGAGCCTGAGCCCGAGCCCGAGCCCGAGCCCACCGACGTCCACGTCACCGTCAGCGGCCTCGACTCGCCGCCCGAAGGGCAGCCCGCCGGGCTCTTCGAGGCGGGCTCCAGCCGCGGCGTCCTCGATCTCGTCGAGGGCCAGCGCCTCAAGGTCGACTTCGTCGTCCGAAACGGCGCCGATCGCGCCAGCACGGATCAGATCCTGGTCGGCTTCGAGGTCGCGGAGCCCTTCGTAACCCTCCGCGCTTATACGATTTTTACAGATCACCCGGCGCTCGACGGGCGGACGTGGCGGATCAACGACTCCGACGCCTTCGAAGGCAACCCGAGCCACGACAGGCCCGGCGCGGGCGGGCTCTTCAACGTCTTGGCCTTCTCCCCGGGGGAGTCCAAGCGGATCGCGCTGGAGCTGGAGGCGGAGGCGGCCAGCGGCGCTCTGCCCGGGCACGCCGCCGTGCGGCTGTGGGTCAAGCACGTCGGGGGCTATTACGGGGAGATGGACGGCTGGGAAGACGCCGTGGAGGTCAACCGGGCCGGCACCTTGCTGCGGCGGGAGACCCTCATCGACGTCTACTCGCCGGATGGCTGGGTCTTCGAGGGCGCGGCGCCAGAGGACACGGAGGGGTGGATCGCCTGCAATGCCGACACGACCCTGACCCTGGACGCCGGGGTCGATCAGCTCGTGGGGCAGTCGGCGGTCGGCGAGGCCTGCGTCGAGAGCCCGTCGTGGACGCGCATCGACGCGTCCGCCTACCCCGGCTTGCTCCTGCGGGCGCGCCACGAGGGCGACGAGCGCGGCGTCCGGATGATCTGGAGGCGAGAAGGGGAGGACTGGCCGAGCGCGCGCTCGATGCGCTTTGACCTCCCTGCGGAGCTCGGCGACGTGGCGCTGGACCTGAGCCGCTCCTCCGACTGGTCCGGCCAGGTTGTCGGTCTGCGCCTGCTGGCGACCTCGCCGCAGCGCCCGATCCTGGCGCTGGAGGCGGTCGAGCCGCTGGCGACGATCCCCGCCGACGCCGTGAACCCCGAGGATGACGACACCCCCCTGGACCCTGGCGATCCCGTCGAGCCCGAACCCGAGGCCTCCCCCGAGGGGCAGCCGGACGCTCAACTCGAGCCCGAGCCCTTCACCGGCGAGCGCTTCAGCCGCACCTCCTCGTCCTGCGCCCAGGTCGCCTCGTCGCCGCACGGGGAGCCGGGCGGGTGGGCGCTGCTGGCGCTGATCGGGCTGGCCGCGGTGTTGCGGCGCCCTCGGTCGCGCTGATCGGGATCGGCGACGTCTGGTCGCCCATGTCTGCGGTCGCCAACATGCATGGGGTCGACGCCCTGTCGCGCTGATCGGGATCGGCGCCTCTCAAGCCCCGCTGTCCTGGCGATCCGGCGATCATACGGAAACACGTTTGAAGCACTTTCATCTTGGGCTTCCTGGTGGCCCAACATGGAAGTGGCTTGAGCGTGGTTCCGTATCACTCGGTGGGCTCGGGCTCCCTGGGGTGCTCAGCGTCTGCGGAGCCGCTCAGGAGGGCGCCGGAGCCGACGACGAGGGCCACGCCGAGCGCGCCGAGGGCGGTCAGCGGCTCGTCCCAGGCGATGAGGCCGATGGCCCAGGAGATGACCACCGTGGCGTAGGAGAAGGGGCCGACGACGTGGGCCTGCTCGACCCGGTAGGCCCACGTCATGCAGAGCTGGCCGCCAGCGGCGCAGAGGCCCACGGCGGCCAGCCAGGCCCAGCGCTCGAAGGAGTCCGGCAGCGGGGCGGCCAGGGTCGCCGGGGCGCAGGCCAGCGCGGCCACGACGGAGAAGAAGGCGACGATCCTGGCCGGCGGGTCGGAGGCGCGCAGCTGTCGAACCGCCACGTAGGCCAGCGCGGCCAGGAAGCCTGCGGCCAGGGCCGCCAGCGCGCCCCAGCCCAGGGTCGAGGCGTCGGGGCCGAGCACCAGCCCCACGCCGATGAAGGCGAGCAGCGCCAGGGGGAAGGTCCGGCGCTGGCGGCGCTCGCCGAGCATCGCGCCCGCCATGAGCACCGTGAAGAGCGGCGAGGTGTACAGGAGGGTCGTGGCGGTACCGAGGGGGATTTGACCGAGAGACCAGAAGAAGAGGATCATCGCGACGAGGCCGGTGATGGATCGCCACATCAGCAGGCCCCAGCGCTTCGGGCGCAGGCTGACCTTCTGGGCGCGGGCCAGGGCGAAGGCCACGACGAAGACGATCACCGAGCGCCAGAAGACGACCGGGAGCGTGCCCTCGACGGGGACGGCGAGCTTGGTCGCCACCCCCATGATTGAGAAGGCCACCGAGGCCAGGATGATCCAGGCGATCCCCGCCAGCCTCCCCATCAGCCTTCGATCCCGAGGAACTTCATGGACTCGCGCTCGATGAGGGGCAGGGAGGCGGCCAGGCTGTGGTCGTCGTCGACCTCGATCAGGGCGACGTGGGGTCGAGCAAGGGCGTACTGGCGGGAGCTCTCGATGGAGACCGTCTCGTCCTGCCGGCCGTGGATGATGAGGGTGGGGCAGGGGGCCTCGGGCCAGGAGGGGTGTCGCCGGCAGTCCTCGACGAACTCCCAGTGGAGCGGGGTCTGGACGCCTTGCGCGTCGGGCCACAGCAGGAAGCCCTGGGCGCTCCAGAGCGCCATGTTCTCGTGCCCGACGATGTCGGGCCAGCGGCCGATCAGGTCAAAGCCGGGGCACATCAGGACCAGGCGCTCGACCCGGTCGGGGTGCAGCTCGGCCCATCGGGTGGCGAGGTAGCCGCCCATGCTCGACCCGAAGAGGCACCAGCGCGCAGGCGGCGCGGCGGCGTCCATGGCGTCGATCACCGACAGGGCGCCGCTGAAGGTCAGCTCGGCGAAGGAGGGGACGTTGAGCTCGGCGCGCTCCAGGTGGAGCCCTCGGGCTTTGAAGGCGCGGGCCATGTGGACGCCCTTGCGCGAGTCGCGGCTGGAGGCGAAGCCGTGCAGGTATCCGTAATTCATGGGTTTGTTGGTCATGTCCTTTCGTAGCCTGGGGTTGCGCCGCGGGTCGCTTGTCGGGGGCCGCTCGCGGCGGGCTCGCCGGGGCTCAGGGGGTCCTGGGTGGTGGTCGATGGGGATGGGGTCAGCATGGGGTCAGCGGTGTGCGGAGGCGAAGGGGCCGCCGCGGGAGTTGGAGAGTACATGAGTTTGGTTGTTTGCTGTAGGTGTTGGATCGTGGGGGCGTGGGGGGGCGTCGATGGGCGGTTTTACGATCCTGGTGCGGGACAGGGAGGGGGAGGGCGGGCGCTTCGTGTTCGAGGGGCGCAGCGTGAGGGTGGGGCGGTCTGCGGACAACGATCTGGTGTTGCCGCGGCGTCGGGTCTCGGATCGTCACGCGGTGATCTTCAGGAAGGGTCGGCGCTTCATCGTCGTGGATCTGGTCAGCACGCAGGGGACGTGGGTGGGCGGGCGTCGGATTTCGCAGCCGACGGTGGTGGGCGAGGGCGATCCTGTCGAGATCGGTGATTTTTCGCTGTCGTGCCATGCGGGGGACGGGGGCGAGGGGGAAGCGAGGGGGTTGAGTTCGGATCTGGTGCCGACCCAGGAGCGGCTCGGGGCGCTGAGGGACGCGCTTTACGGCGAGCGGACGGAGGGGGCCTGGGCGCGGGTCTGCGCGCTCTTCGATGAGTGGCCGGAGGACGACGATCTGGCGCTGGGGCTCGATTACGCCGATCGGCTGCTGGTCGGGTGGCCGGACGACCTGCGGAGGGCGCCGGAGCTGTGGAAGAAGCCGCTGCTGACGGGCCGCCCGAACCCGCGCTTCTCGATCGTGCGGCGGCTGGATCTGAATTACCACTTCCTGGGGGCGGCCGGCGCCGCGGCGCTGGCGAGGATGGCGTGGATGGCGCAGCTCAGCGCGCTCTCGCTGCGGACCGCCTACCTCGGCGACGAAGGCGTCGAGGCGCTGACGGCGACGTCGTGCCTGCGGGGGCTGCGGGCGCTGGATCTGTCGCACAACGAGATCGGCGACCGGGGGGCGGGCAGCATCGCCGCCTGCGCGCACCTGGAGGGCCTGGAGCGCCTGACGCTGGACGCCAACCCGCTGCGCGGCCCCGGCGTGTTGACCCTCGTCGGCTCCAGCCACCTGCGGGGGCTGCGTCACCTGGACCTGAGCAACACCTCGGGGCGCGAGCTGGCGACGGCGCTGGCGGCCTCGACCCAGCTCGCCTCGCTCGAGACGCTGCGGCTGACCGACAACGCCATCGGCGCCGACGGCGCGCACATCCTGGCGCTGGCGGCCTGCATGAAGACCCTCACCGCCCTGCACCTGAGCCGCAACCGGATCGGCGACGAGGGCGTCATGGCCCTGACCAGCGCCCCGCAGCCGACGCGGCTGACCCACCTCGACCTGTCCCACAACGAGATCGGCGACGCCGGCGCCCAGGCGCTCGCCCGCTCGCCCCAGCTCCCCCTGCTGACCCACCTCGACCTCACCCAGAACCGCCTCTCCCCCCGCGGCATCCAGGCCATCGCCAACTCCCCCTTCCTCCCGCGCCTCGACACCTTGCGCGTCTGAGCGCGCGGTCGTGGCGGTCAACCGGCAGGGCGCGGGCGGACGAGCAGGAGGGCCGCCCCGTCCGGCGTGACGATCTCCCCCTGGGGCTCAAACCCGGCGCTCTGGTAGCAGCCGATGGCGCGCAGGTTCTCGGGCGAAGGGTCTGCCTGGACCCTGGTGACGGCGGGGTCGAGGAAGAGGAGGTCGCAGAAGGCGCGGAGCATGGCGCTGCCCAGGCCTCTGTTGAGCCTGTCGCCCCCCGCCAGGAGCACGTCGACGCCGCGGACGCCGGGGTCCGTCTCATCCTCCCACCACCCATCCCCCGATCCGAGGGCGGTGTAGGTCTGGACGAAGCCGATGGCCCGCCCCTCCTGCAAGGCGACGTAGCCTCGCGTGGAGGCGGCGGGGTCCGTCATCGGCAGGTAGCTGGCCCTGACCTCGGACAGCGAGGCAGGCCGACCCCACCACCGGCTGACGTGCGGCCGACCGAGCCAGTCGTGCAGGAGCTTCATGTCGTCGGGCGTGAGCGGGCGGAAGGTCACGGGGGCGATGGGCTCCCGGGCCGCCTCGATCAGCGCCTTGAACATGACGTGGGCGTCGACGAAGCCGAGGCGCGGGTGCCGGAAGGCGCCCGGCAGCGTCCCCACGATGTCAAAGCCCAGCTCCCTCCACAGGCGCGCCGCGCCCTCATTGCTCGCGGCCACGAGGTTGAACTGCATGGCCCGAAAGCCCCGCTCGACGGCCTCGCGCTGGGAATCCACGCACATCATCGAGGCGAGGCCACGACCTCGGGCGCTCTGAGCGACGACGTAGCCGCAGTTGCACACGTGCGATCCCGGCCCCTCGTGGTTGGGCTTGAGGTAATAGGTGCCCAGGAGCTGCCCGGAGCCGCGATCCTCCGCGACGAAGGCGGACTTCGGAGGCCCCGTCCACAAGCGCCGGGCCTCCGCCTCCGAGATGTCCACCGCGACCGCGTAGGTCTCTCCGGCCCGAAAGACCGGCTCCAGGATCGCCCACACGCCCCCCCAGTCGCCTCCCTCAAAGGGCCGGATCACCACCCCATCGCCGCGACCTCGATCATGTATACTCTTGAAAGAATTCATTTTTCAGACCCCTGGGCCTCTCAGGGCGGGCAGGAGGAACAGGGCAGTCTGGAGGGTGCTCAGGAGCGTACCGGACCGGAGATGCCAGACGCAGATCGGGGTCAGGGTCGGATCAAAGCCCGGTGAAGAAGAAGGCCTCGAAGGGGGAGTAGGGCGAGCAGGCCGAGGCGTCACAGGCGCGCACGCGCCAGCGGTAGTTGGTGTTGTCGACCTGCGGCCAGACCGTGAAGGACTCGCCGCGCCGCCCGGTCCACGTGTGGTACTCCGTCCAGACGCCTTGACGCGAATACATAAAGTGGACGTCGTAATGGACGGCGCCCTCGACCCTGGACCAGTCCAGCTCGACGTCGGGCGAGCTGATCGTGCCGCCCGCGGGGCTGACCGAGCCGGGCGCCTGGAGGCCCTCGTCGGGCTCGGGCGCGGGGTCGGGCTCCTCGGCGGGATCGGGATCGGCGTCGGGCTCGGGCGCAGGCTCGGGGAGCACCGCGCGGCCCGTGGCGAAGGTGGCCGCCTCGGACCAGGCCGAGCAGGCGCCGGCGCCGTCGCAGGCCCGGACGCGCCACGCGTAGACGGCGTCGTTGGACTGGGGCCAGACGTCGAAGCTGGCGCCGCGGAACCGGGTCCACGTGTAATAGGGGACCAAGGCGCCAGCGCGCCCGTAGGTCATCTCCAGATCGTAGGTCGCCGCGCCGGGGACGCCAGCCCAGGCCAGGCGCAGCGCGCCGCCGTTGGCGATCCGGGCGCCCTGAGGGGTGAGGCCGACAGGGGTCTTCACCGCCTGCGGCTCCTGGCGCGGGGGAGCCTGCTCGTCCGCGCCGGGGTCGTCCGCGCCGGGGTTGACCGCGCCGGGTCTGGCCCAGAAGCCGGCGCCAAGCTCGCGGACCAGCTCGCGGGTGCGGCTGGCGTAGCCGTTGTAGCGCTGGCTGTAGACCGAGCAGCGGCCCGGCACACAGCCGTTGTAATAGTGCGTGACCGTCTTGAGCCAGGCGTCCCACCCGCGCCCGTCGACCTGGACGCTGTTGAGCCAGTTCAGCGCCTCCTGGCGGGTGCTGACCCCGGCGATGTAATCCGAGCGGATCACCATCTCGACGACAAAGTTGATGCCGTGCCAGACGTTGCCCTCCAGGCTCAGGACCGTGCGGCCGTAGCGCGACAGGGTCTGGTCGTGGGTGCCGGCGTCGAACTGGAACATACCCAGGCCGCCCTGCTGGCGCCAGCAGGCGCCGTCGCCCGCCCCTGCGATGACCGCGCCGCCGCCGCAGGAGGCTGAAGCCGGGCCTTTGCAAGCCCATTGCGCCTCGCTCCAGCAATGGGCCAGCCCCGTCTCCGCGTTGGCGATCCCGGCCAGCAGCACCGCGTTGCCGAAGCCCTCCTCGACCGCCACCTGCTGGATGGCGAGGCTGCGCGTCCGTCGGGCCGAGGCCGACAGGTCGCTGTCGCGCTCCTCGATCTCCTCGCCCTCGATCTCAGGGCCGACGCACCCCGGCGCAGCGGCAGCGCCCACCAGGACTGTGATCAAGGCCCACGCGGATCGTCTCATCGATGCCCTCCCCGTCTCGATCGCCCGGAGGGAGGTCAGCAAGTCACAGGCCAGGGCAAGGGCTCTGTTTGTTCATTAAAATTAAGTGTTTAATTGATTTGAGGCTCTTTCTGGTGAGGCTTGGGCGCCGCAGCGCGGCGGTCGCGCCACACGGATCTGGCGCAGCGCGAGGATCAAAGGTCCGTGCCATGAGCGGGCCATCGGCGAGGTGGTTTGAGTCTGGATCGGCGCTCAAGGATGTCCTTGGGCTTCTCGAACCACGGCAGGGGCGCGCTGGCTGCTCGAACGGACGCCTTTGGAGGCGCGATGTCACGTCTCGATGGCCGTCCACCCCTTTTCCGCTGCGATGGCTCGCCGGTAATCTGTGTCAATTTGACAAGGAGCCTTGCACACATACTCCCTGGCCCTCTCCATTGCTTCTGGGGAGAGGTTTCTCAGATGTTGGAGCACCTGCTCACAGGTCGGCAGCTTGCCTCCATGCCCCTTGAGTCCTTGCTTCAAGTTGGTCCAGATCACGGCGTCCAGATCGCGGCCGCGCGCCCACGCGCCGATCTCATCAGCCCGCCGGCCGTGCGATTTGCCCGATCCCCGATCCCAGAAACCAATTGAATACCGTCTGTTGTCCTCGGTGATGCCTTCTCGGCTGGCAAGCGCCACCCTCGCCTCTTCGAGATCGTCGACCTTCATCAGCGCCCAAAGCGCCTGGACCGAGCGGGGGACTTCGGCGAGCACGAGCGTGATGCGGCCATCGTTCGATTCGCGCGCAAACTCGATCGGGAGCAAGGGCCCATCCTCGAACCAGGGCGTGTGGATGGGGAGGGTGCCGGGGTTCCAGATGAGCGATCCCCACCCCAGACAAGCGATTTTCATGGGCTGCTCCTTGGGTCGCGATGATCGGCGGGTGAGCGGGCAGCGTGGGTTCAGTGCAGGTCGAGGGCGGCGGCCTGCTGCTGGAACCAGGCGCGGTGCTCCTCGACGCTGCGGGTGAGGGTCTGGGCGCGGGACTGGAGTTCGTTGAGGCGCGTCTCGTCGGCGTCCAGGGCGGTGACGTAGCGCTCGCGCAGGTCGCGCTCCTTCTTGTTGTCCTGGCCGAGCGTCTTGAGGTTCTCCCGGATGCGGGCGTGCTGCTGGGTGATCTCGGCGCTCTCCTTCTGGATCTGGGCCAGCTCGTGGTTCATCGAGGCGATCAGGCGGCTGGTCTCAAGGAGCGGGGTCAGCGCCTCGGTCAGCGCGGGGCGCGGGCCGACGTTCGTGATGCGCTGCAGGAGGTTGTCGATCTGCTCGGGGGTGATCCAGACGGACTGGCCGTGCTGGCGGCGCTGGGTGACGGGGAAGGCGGCCTGCTGGCCGGCGGCGACCTCGACGATGAAGCGGTCGAAGGTCTCGGTGCGCTCGGCGGGGTCGGGCGTGTCGACGTAGGTGGCCTGCCGATCGGCGGCGTGGTCGAGGTAGATCTTCAGCGGGCGTCGGGAGATGTTGCGGATGGTGTAGGTGGTCTGCTGGCGGCTCCAGGTGGTGTGGACGAGGGAGCCGCGCTTGACCTCGAAGCGCTGCTGGGCCTCGGTGGAGGTCTCAAAGGCGGTCGTGATCCGGCAGCCGAGCTCGACGGAGAAGGGCACGAGCCGCTCCTCGTCGGGGCGCATGGTGTCGAACATGGCCTCCCCGACGTACTCGCCGCTGCGGAAGACGGTCGCCGGGCCGCCCTCCAGGGTCAGCCCCGAGGTGTTCTTCATCTTGAAGGCCGTCAGCGGATTTCCGGCCCGGACGCGCTCGTTGTAGACCGCCACGATCTCCCCTTCGAGCTTGTCGCTGAGGATCGGCACCAGCGCCGAGCGGCCGCTCTTGATGCTGACCGGGGTCATCACGTCGTAGCGGAACTGGTCGCCGACCTCCTGGGTGCGCGTCTCGACCCGCGTGCTCTGGGCCATGCTCCGGGTGGCCGGCGCAGGCGCCCCTCCGTAGCCGCCGCCCTGGGGAGGCGGCGCGCCGGGCGGTGGCGGGGCGGCGAAGGCCGCCAGGGTGGCCGGCGCAGAGCGGGTCGGACCTCGCGTGGACTCCAGCATGTCGCCCATCACGTCAAACAGGACCTCGGGCTTCTGGGTGATGACGGCGCCCTCGATGATGGGCGGGGCGATGGGGGCCTCGGTCTCGACGCGGACGTGGGGTCGCTCGCGCCGCCGAGGCGAGTAGAGGTCGTGTGTGAAGCTGATCGGGAGGCCCGCCACGAGGCTCAGGGCGACGTCCTGCCAGTCGTCGGGGCTGTCGTTGTCCACCAGCGCGAAGCCCAGGACCGTCGGCTGGCCGCCGCCCTCGTCGTCGAAGACCACGCGGTAGCTCGTCTTCCACACCGTCGAGGGCACCGTATAGGACAGCCACAGATCCCGCTCCCCCTCGCCGCGAAGGTCGAGGGTCACGCGGCGCCTTGAGGCGCGCCTGCGGCTGTCGAGGCGCTGGAGCAGGACGGCCAGATCGCGGCCGAGCGCCTCGTCGACGGGCTCGACGCGATCGACCTCGGAGAGCCGCGCCCGGGTCAGGGCGCCGTCGACGATGAGGCTGATCATGTCGATCTGGATCACGGCCCTGTCGCGGGCCTCCTCCACCTTCTCCGTGCCCAGGATCCGCCCCTGGAGGCGGTCGGCGCCCATGTGAAGGATGACCTCGGCGCCGATGAGCTGGCCGACGAGCGCCAGCATCCCGCCGCCGTGGGGCAGCTCGATCTTGATGTCGTCCAGGTGCGCCGCCAGCAGCGGGTGCGGGTCGTAGGCCACCGAGGCGAGCTGGCCGCCGCCGTGGTCGACCACGGCCAGGCTCTTGAGCGCGTCGTCCATCTCCTCGTGGCGGAAGTTGAGGTGCACCGTGGCGTCGCCGTTGACGCGCGCCTTGCGCTCGAAGCAGGCCATGCCGTGCTTGTAGAGCACCACCCGGGCGATCTTGCTCATGGAGACTTTCCTCCTGCCGTGGCCTCGACGGGCCGCAGCGCCCGCTTGAAGCGCACGCTCACCACCATTGCGTTGTACACCTCAAGCAGCGCCGGCGGCGAGGGGTTGCCGTCGATCTTCCACGTCAGCGTGGTGACCTGGCCCCCCTCGTGGTCGAAGATGATCCGCGAGAACCACACCTTGCGACCCCGCACGATCGCCGTCCCCGCCCGCGCCGCGTAGGGCGCCCCGCGGTAGACGCCCCGATCCGGCCCGCTGCCCTGAAGCTCGACGCTCCAGGCCTCCATGTGGCGGCGCCACGCGGTGTTGTCCGAGAGCGCCAACACCTGGGCTTCGAAGTCCTCGACGGCCGTGTGGGCCTCCAGCGCCAGCCCCTCCACGGTCAGGGAGACGGAGGCCTCGGCCACGGCCACTACCGCGGCCTTCGGCGCCTCCAGGCGAAAGGCGCACCGCGGGCAGCTCGCCTCGTCGGCCCGCGCGTCGGCGGCGGGCAACCCCGCCAGCGCCAACAATGCGAGCAATATCAATGGCTTCCGAGATTCACTCATGCCACCTGCCCCGCGCTCGTCGCCCTCTTGTCCCACATCTAGCACGCCTCCGAGGTGTGGGCAAAGTCTGCCGTCGGCCTTGTGCCCGACGACCTGCCCGATATAGATTCGCCGCCCGGTGGCGCTGCTCCCGGCTCGGGCGGAAGAGACCCGACCGCAGGCTGCGCCAGGCTTTCTCCCGCCTCACCTCCAATGACAGAGGGCCTCATGGAGCGCACACCCTGCCTTCGATCCGAGACGCGCGCCGGGATGCTCTCGCCTCACGCTGGCGGCGCGGCGGCCTCGGGAGGGGCGCCGCTGTCGCTGAGCGTCGCGCTGGGCGCGCTGGTGCTGCTCGTGGCGGCGTCGGCGTCGGCGCACGGCGTGGACGACGCCACGCGGCGCTTCCTGCTCGAGAGCGAGGGCAGCGCGGTCGTGCCCTTCCTCTACATCGGCGCCAAACACATGGTGACCGGCTACGACCACCTGCTCTTCCTCGTCGGCGTGATCTTCTTCCTGCGAAACACCAGGGACGTCTTGATCTACGTAAGCTTCTTCACGCTTGGGCACAGCCTGACCTTGATGGGGGGCGTCCTGGCCGGGTTGAGCGTCAACGCGTGGCTGATCGACGCGATCATCGGCCTCTCCGTCGTCTACAAGGGCTTTGACAACCTGGGCGGCTTCAAGCGCCTCGGCTTTGAGCCCAACGCGAAGGCGGCCGTCCTGATCTTCGGGCTCTTCCACGGGCTGGGCCTGGCGACGAAGATTCAGGAGTTCCATCTGCCCCCCGACGGCCTGCTGGTGAACCTGATCTCGTTCAACGTCGGGGTCGAGGTGGGGCAGTTCCTGGCGCTGGGCGTCGTGCTCATCGCGCTCAACGCCTGGAGACGGCACCCGAGCCACCGCCGCATGGCGATCGCCACGAACGTCCTCCTGATGAGCTGCGGCTTCGCGCTGGCCGGCTACCAGCTCACCGGCTACTTCCTGTCTTGAGGGTTGACCCATGACCGCACCGACCGACACCCCCGATCCTCGCCCCTCCGCGCCCCTCGCCTCGGAGCCCGAGCTGGCCACCCTCGCCGGCCTGGGCAAGGCCACGGCGCTGGCGGTCGTGCTGGCGGCGCTGCTGCTCGTCTTCGTGGTGCTGCCCGCGGAGTTCAACCTGGACCTCACGGGCTTCGGCGGCGCGGTCGGGCTCACGCGCCTGTCGGCGCCCGAGGATGAGGCCGAGGTCGCGCCGCCCGCCGCGGCTCAAAGCCCCACGGAGCCAGTCAAGGCCCCCGTCGCCGAGGTCGTAGCGCGCGCCCCCCGCCAGGACGAGGTCGAGGTCGAGGTGCCGGCGGGCAAGGGCGTGGAGTACAAGTTCTCGATGCGGGCGGGGGAGCGGATGAAGTTCTCCTGGACCGCCGGCGAGGACAGCCTCTTCTTCGACTTCCACGGCGAGCCGACGGGCGGACCGAAGGACTTCTTCGAGAGCTACACCGTCAGCACGGCGACGCAGAGCCGAGGCACCTTCACCGCGCCCTTCGACGGGGTCCACGGCTGGTACTGGAAGAACAGGGGCGCGGCGCTGGCCCGGGTCAAGCTGACCACCTCGGGGTCCTACGAGGTCCTTGGCTTGAGGTGAGGCCCCCCCTCCACGGCGGCCGCGCGTGACAACCTCGCGATGAGAGCATAAAAAATGACGACGTCGTGAAGAGGACGAGGCCGCCGGTCCATCGCCGACCCTCGACGCTCCTGCGCCATCCTGGCGCCAGGAGATCGAGGGGGCGTGCGTGCAAAGGCTTGTCATCGAAGGAGATTTTCATGAGAAGGCGCCCTCGGAAGGGGAGCGCGATCATGACCACGATCATGATCACGAGCGTTGATCGCCTTCAGGCGAGGCCTCGCCTGGCGTTGGCCTCGCTCGGGTCGCGGAGCGGCGGGCTCAGGGGCCTGTTCAGCTTCGGGAGGAGCCCATGAACGTCGAGATCGCCAAGGTAACCTGCGACCGCTGCGGCAACATCGGCCCCGTCAACGAGGCCCGATGCTCCCTGTGCGGCGATCCGCTGCGCGAGGAGCTTGAGGCCGCCACGCGCCCGAAGTCCTGGCCGCTCCCCCTCGTCTTCATCGCGGCGCTGGCGACCACCGCAGGGACCTTCCTCATCCCGGGGTTCCTGTTGATGTTCTACCTGGAGCTGTTCGAGCTCTGGTTCTGGGCCGCTTACAGCGTCTTCTGGGTCGTGGCCCTCGTCGTCGGGCGCCACTATCGCCCCAAGGAGCGCTACGACCTTGGGTGGCAATTCGGGGGGCTGCTCATCGACAAACCCTTCACCCTGCGCGACGATCGCGACCGAGCGCACATGGGCTTGGGGATGCTGCTCTTCCCGATCAACTTCACCGCCGCGATGTGGGAGGAGTTCTACCAGCGCGCGAGCGGCAAGGAGGCCCCCCAGGCGGGCGCCCCGCGCCCCTCGCCGCGCAAGCGCCTGCCGAAGCCGTGAGGGCTTTGCGGCGAAGGGGATCGTCGAGGGGTCGTCGACGCGGGCGGTGATCGTCCTTGACGCCCCGATGGGGGGCGCGCCTGCCGAGCGCAGGTGAAGGGGAGAGGGGCTTCGATGCGTGTGGTGATCGTCGACAAGGCAGGCAGCTACGACAGGCTGCGGATCGAAGCGAGGCCCGACCCGACGCCGGGGCCGGGGCAGGTCCACGTCAAGGTCAGGGCCGTCGGGGTCAACTACGCCGACTGCGTTGTCCGCATGGGCCTGTACGCGTCGGCCAGGGAGTACGTCGGCTGGCCGATCGTGCCGGGCTTCGAAGTGGCCGGGGAGGTCGCCGCCCTGGGTCAGGGGGTCGAGGGGTTGTCCGAGGGCGACCCCGTCATCGCCGTGACCCGCTTCGGCGGCTACACCACCGACCTGCTGGCCGACAGAGATCAGGTCTTCGCGCTGCCCGAGGGGTGGTCCTTCGAGCAGGGCGCGGCCTTCCCGGCGGTGTCGCTGACGGCCTGGTTCGCGCTCTATGAGCTTGCCCATCCGCGGCCTGGGACCTCGGCGCTGGTCCACTCGGCGGCCGGGGGGGTCGGCGGCGCCCTGCTCCAGATGCTCAAGCTGCGCGGCTGCCGCGCCGTCGGCGTCGTCGGCGGGCCGCACAAGGTCGACGTGGCCCTTGCTCTGGGCGCCGAGGCCGTCATCGACAAGTCCCGGCAGGATCTCTGGGGCGAGGCCCGGCGGCTGGCCCCGGAGGGCTACGGGCTGATCCTGGACGCCAACGGCGCCGAGACGCTCCAGGAGAGCTACGATCACCTCGGCTCTCCCGGCAAGCTCGTCGTCTACGGCTTCCACACGATGCTCCCGCGCCAGGGAGGCCGGCCCAGCTACCCCAGGCTCGCCGTGGACTGGCTGCGGACGCCCCGCTTCAACCCCCTGAACATGACCAACCAGAACCGCAGCGTCCTGGCCTTCAACCTCAGCTACCTCTTCGATGAGCGCCACATCCTGGCCGAGTCCATGACCTGGATGCTCGCTCAGGTCGCCCAGGGCCGCCTGCGCCCGCCGCCTGTCCAGACCTTCGCCTTTGATCGCGTCGCCGACGCCCACCGCGCCCTGGAGTCCGGCCAGACCGTCGGCAAGCTCGCCCTCATTCCCTGATTGGAGTCAAAAAACATATGTCGATCAACAACATCCAATCGTTCATCGTGTCCACCCTGCGCTTCGGGCTCGGCTGGACGGCCGTGCCAGAGAGCAAGACCCCGGACAAGACCCTGATCATGTACGAGTTCGAGGCCTGCCCCTTCTGTCGCAAGGCCCGCGAGGCGCTGACCGTCCTCGATCTGGACTACGTCTGCCTGACCAGCGCGCGCGGCTCGACCTCCAAGCGCGGCGCGCTCGTCGCCCGCGGCGGCAAGGCCCAGTTCCCCTACCTGATCGACCCGAACACCGGCGTCGAGATGTACGAGTCCGAGGCCATCATCACCTACCTGCACGACACCTACGGCCAGGGCCGCTCGGGCCTGATCAAGCGGATCGCCCCGCTCAACTCCCTGACCTCCGCCATCGCCTCGGGCGTCCGCGCCACCAAGGGCCGCGCCGTCCGCGAGGGCCTGGGCGACCGCGCACAGCCCCCGAAGATGCTGGAGCTCTACAGCTTCGAGATCTCCCCCTACTGCCGCAAGGTCCGCGAGCGCCTCCACGAGCTCAACCTCGACGTCCTGATCCGCAACGTCGGCAAGAAGGGCAAGCGCCGCCCCGAGCTCCTGGCCCGCGGCGGCAAGATGATGGTCCCCTACCTGATCGACCCCAACACCGGCGTCGAGATGTACGAGTCCGACGAGATCCTCGCCTACCTCGACGCCACCTACGGCGCCGCCTCGCTCCTTGAGGCCTCGCCCGCCCCGGCCTGAGGCCCCCGAAGGATCAGCCCTCGGCGGCGTCGGCGAAGATGCCGCGCGCCATCAGCGAGGGCTCGGCGGCGGCGCGCGCGGCGTAGATCGCCGAGCGCCGCGCGCGGATCGCGGGGTCTGCGCCCGCGTCCCCGGCCAGCTGGGCCAGGTGACAGGCCAGCGGCAGGTCGCCGGCCTCGGCCAGCGCCTCGGCGCGCGCGATCAGCGCCTCGGCGCCGCCGGCCAGCGCCGCGATCTCGGCCGCGATCGCCCGATCGTGGGCCGGCTTGAGGTGCGCCGGGTTGCCCTCGTACCAGCCCCCATAGAGGCGCCACAGGTTGCGCACGATGAACTGCGGCTCGTCATAGATCGGCCGCAGGTAGGGCTTGTCGAGCAGCGCCGCTGGCGCCTCGACCGCGTGCAGGATGTCGATCAACGCCGCCCCCGCGTTCATCATCTCCAAGGTCTGCGCGCAGATGGACTCCAGCAGCTCTGCGGTGTCCCCCAGCGCCTGACGCACCCGATCGCTCCCGAAGATGGGCGGCCCGTGGCCCGGCAGCAGCGTCTCGGCCCCCAGCGCCTCCATCCGCCGCAGCGCCGCCGCCCACTCCAGCGGGTAGCGCTGCACCTTCTGCGGGTTGCCGCAGTTGGGCACCGCCCAGATGAAGAGATCCCCCGTACACAGCAGCCGCCGCCCCGGCACCCACACCCAGGTGTGATCGTCCGTCTCCCCCCTGGCGTGGTTCAGCTCCAGCGCCTCGCCGCCGATCTCAAGCGCGAGCCTGTCGCGGTAGGTCAGGTCGGGCGCGCGGAACTGCGTCGGCCAGGCGATGCCCGGGAGGCGGAACTGCCGGGCGTTGATGGCCGTGTTGTAGCCCGCCGTCATCTTGTAGCGCTCAAAGCGCGCCGCGACGGCCTCGTGAGCCACGACCCGGGCGGGGCCGTGGGCGGCCTGGATCGGGTCGCGCTCGAAGTGCTGCACCCCGAAGACGTGATCGACGTGGCCGTGGGTGAAGATCGCCGTGTGCAGCGGCCGCTGGCTCCACGACCGGAGCTGCTGGTGCACCATGATCCCCGTCAGGAAGCTGCCCGTGTCGATCAGGACCAGCCCCTCACTCGTGTCCAGCGCCGTCACGTTGGCGAAGCCCGAGATGAAGCCCAGCCCCTCCTCGATGGCCTCGAAGCCCATCGTCGTCGTCACCGGGTTCATCACCTCGGTGCTGACGGCCCCCGACCACAGCCGCTCCGCGAACTCCCGAACCTTCCCCATGCGTCCTCCTCGGTTCCCCCTGATGAAGCTCGATGCGCTCTCGCCCGACTCTCTCTTTCGGGCGACGCTGATGTCAACCGCCACACTGTGAAGCCGGCGCCACGCGCCTTGATCCCTCGGCGCCCGCCCCGAGGGCCTCCAGGGCTGGCACGGCCATTGCTCAAGGGCTTCGGCGGCGCCCCGAGGGGCGTCGACGCGCTGGATGGTCCTCGGTGTGAAGACGGAGACAACAACATGTCCTTGATCTCAAAAACAACGCTCGTCGGGCTCGTCGCGTGGATGGCCCTGGGGCTGGCCGGGTGCGTCGTCATCGACGGCGGCGGCAATGACTGCGCCCCCTTCGAGCAGTGCAACCTGAGCTGCACCGGCGGCGACTGCTTCCTGACCTGCGACGAAGGCTCGATCTGCGACGCCTCCTGCACCGGCGGCAACTGCGAGATGGTCTGCGAGCGCGACGCCAGCTGCGACTTCTCTTGCGTCGGCGGCGACTGCCACGTCCTGTGCCACGCCACCGCCGACTGTGACATCTCCTGCGTCGGCGGCGACTGCGTCCTTGAGCACTTCGGCGATCCCGACGAGGGCGACCGCCCCGTCAAGCGCCCCGCAGACGACGATCAACCCGCCGAGACGCCCGCTGAGACCCCCGCCGACGCGCCCACGGGCGATCGCCTCTGAGAAAACGTGGGGCGGGCGCCGATCAGGGCCGCCGCCACAGGCTCGCCAGCCACGACTGCTGCTCGCGAGGCAGGCCGGCGGGCCGGTAGTAGTGGTCGATGGCCTCGAAGCCAGCCCCGGTCACGAAGGCCGTCCAGCGCTCCAGGTCGTGCCACGCGCCGTAACGCTCGCCGCTCCACCCCTCGTTGTTGAGGCCGCGCGGGTTGGACGAGAAGAGCACCCCGCCAGGGCGCAGGCTCTGGCGAAGCTGCCCCAGCACCCTGGGCAGCTCGGAGCTGGGGACGTGGAAGAGCGAAGCGTTGGCGAAGACGCCGTCAAAGTGGCCCTCAGGCAGCTCAAGGGCCAGGAAGTCCTGGTGCCAGACCTCCACCCCCGCGGCCTGAAGCTCGGCGCGACCCCGCGCCATCTCCACGAAGGGCGCCGCGCCGTCCAGCCCCGTAGGCAGGTGCCCCCGGCGCACGAGGTCCACCAGATCTCGCCCTGGCCCGCACCCGAAGTCGAGGATTCGACAGGGGCCTTCGGCCCCGATGGCCCCCAGCAGCGCCTCGATGTTCTGGGAGACGTCGTGGTCGCGGGTGCCCTCCCAGAAGCGCTCGGCCGAGGCGCTGTAATGGCCGAGGGTCCGGCGCGAGATCTCATCGAGGTCAGGGGGCTGGCTCAAGGTGCGCTCCATGGATCATCAAGTTGTTGATCTTAAAGGGGTTTTACATGTCCCAGGAGCCGATCATGGCGGGCCGCGTCGGGGTCGTCAAGGGCGACCGGCGTCGATGCGCTTGTGGATGCTGGCCAGCGCCACCGGGGTGGCGCGCACGCGGTAGACGCCGCCCTCGGCGTCGTGGCTCTCTTCGAGGACCTCGCACTGCTCGAAGATCATCGACCGGATCGCGCCCTGGTGGTGCTTCAGGCGCAGGGTCTCTTCCTGGCGTTCGCCCTGGAAGACGGCCACGATGATCTCGTGCAGGCGAGCGATGTCGCCCTCGTCGAGGGCGGAGGTGAAGATCGCCTCGGGCCACGCGGCGCGCTGGCGCTCGAGGACCTCAGGGTCTTCGATCCGGTCGATCTTGTTGAAGACGTAGCGCATCGGGATCTCGCCGGCCCCGATCTCGGCCAGGACGGCCAGGGTGGTCTCGATGTGGGCTTCGAAGGCCGGATCGGAGGCGTCGACGGTGTGCAGCAGCAGGCGGGCCTCCAGCGCGGCCTCCAGGGTCGACTTGAAGGAGGCGACGAGGTCGTGAGGCAGCTTCCGGATGAAGCCGACGGTGTCGGAGACGAGGATGCCGGGCGTGACCGGCGGCGACAGCGATCGGACGGTGGCGTCGAGGGTGGCGAAGAGCTTGTCGGCCACGTACACGTCGCTGCCGGTCAGCGACCGCATCAGGGTCGACTTGCCGGCGTTGGTGTACCCGACGAGCGCCACGCAGCGGACCTCGGAGCGCCTGGAGCGCTGCACCTCGCGCTCGCGGGAGATGTGCTCCAGCTCCCGGCGCAGCTCCGCCATGCGGTCGCGGATCTGGCGCCGCCCGAGCTCCAGCGCCGACTCGCCGGCGCCCTTGCCGCCGCCGCGCACGCGGCCGACGTCGGCCCCGACGCGGCGCTCGCGCATCCTGGGGGCCTGATAGGCCAGCCGGACGAGCTCGACCTGCGCGCGGGCCTCCCGCGTGTGGGCGTGGCGGTGGAAGATCTCCAGGATCAGCTCGGTGCGATCCATGATGTCGTCGGCCTTGACCAGGTCGCTCAGCTTGCGGCTCTGCCAGGGGCTCAGCTCGTCGTCCGCGATCACGACGATCGGGCGGCCGGGGTGCTCGATCCGCAGCGCCTCGATGGCCTCGGCGATCTCCTCCAGCTTGCCCGGCCCCAGGTAGGCCTTCTTGCCGCCCGAGGGCAGGCGCTGGGAGTGGCGGGCGACGACCTCGATGCCGAAGGTCTTCGCCAGCCGCCCCAGCTCGTCGAGGGACTCCTTGAGCGTCTGGTTGTCGAGCTCGGGGGTCTGGACGGCGACCAGGACCCCGACCGGGGTGGCCTCTTCTTCTTTAAGATCGTACAAAGGTGACTCCAGGGGCGGGGCGCGTGCTTATCGGACCTTGCCCGGGCCCTCGGTGGCCCGGCGCGGTGCGCGCGGCGATGCCATTTGATGCCGATGGCGCTTGTCGTCAAGCCTCATTGCTTGATGATCGCCCGAGGCAGGCCCTCAACTCTGGCGCTCAAGGATGGAATGCAGTATGGGGCACCGGGTGAAGCGATGTGCTGGATCTGGCAGGAAGATCCAGCAGCGGGTCCAACAGCGGACCCCCAGGCTGAGAGGTCATCGAGATGAAGAGGTCGGGCTTGTCCCTTTCAAGGTTGTCGCGGTTGGTCTTGCTGACGGCGTCGCTCTCTGGCCTCACGGGTTGCGGCGCCGAGCCGGGCCCCGCGCCGAGCCCCGCGCCGCTCGCGGTCGGGGACGAGTGCCCGCCGGGCGGCTGCGAGGATCTGATCGTCGGCGACGCCGAGGTGGATCAGAAGACGGACGGCGTCTGGACCGAGGCCCTCAAGTGCAAGCCCATCCCCGATCTTGAGCCCCTCGGCTCGCCCTCGATCGTCGTCAGCCTCGACGGCCTGACGATCCGGCTGACCGACGCGGCCACCGGCTTCGAGAAAGTCTACCCCATCGGCCCTGGCGCCATCGAGGACGGAGAGAGCCTGACGCCGACCTCGACGGGGCTGCCCCAGGGGATCTTCTTCGCGCGGGCGGACGTGCCGGCCAAGGTGGACAACGTCTCGGCGAGCCGGGCCGTCTGGGCCTGGAATTACAGCTGCCGCTTCTGGGGCGAGGGGCTCCCCTACTTCGCGGGCCTGCCCTTCATCCGGCTGGAGGGCACCAGCCGGGCCGTCTACGGCTTCCACGGGCCGATCGACAAGTTCACCAAACCCGAGGGCGGCGAGCTGCGCCGCGGCTTCGTCAGCCACGGCTGCATCCGCATGGCCGCCGACGACATCGTCGAGCTCTTCGCGCTGATCCAGGGCCACAAGACCCCCGTCCGCATCCAGAAGTCCATCGACCGCGACGCGCAGGGCCGCGCCGTGGACGTCGAGGACAACTGGATGCTCTCGGAGTGCGAGGCCGACGCAGACTGCCGCTTCGAGGGCGGGATCTGCCGCCGCAATGGCTGGTCGGGCCGCGGCTTCTGCACCAGGGCTTGCGAGGCCTCCTGCCCCGACAAGGCCGGCTACCCCCTGACCCGCTGCGTCGCCAACCCCGACGACCTCGCCGAAGGGATCTGCCTGCCCGAGCCCTCCTCGACCACCGACGGCTGCCGCCGCTACGGCGCCTTCGCCGAGGTCACGACGCCGGCCTTCAACAACCCCGACGCGGACCGCGAGGTCTGCATGCCCGGCCCCCAGGGCTTCATCGGCAGCCGATGCCTGGCCGACTCCGACTGCGACCGGGGCCGCTGCGCCCCGCTGGACGCTCAAGACGACCAGAGCGTCGGCGTCTGCTCCGAAGGGTGCAGCGGGCTGTGCCCCGACTCCCCCGGCGCCCCCTCCACCTTCTGCGTCGAGGACACCCTGAACGTCTCCAACTCCCTCGACGGCATGTGCGCCGCCGTCTGCAACCTGCCCGCCGACTGCCCCCTGGGCTTCGAATGCGCCGAGGCCGCCCGCCTCGGCCAGCCCGACCGCGTCCGGAAGATCTGCGCCCCCGCCCCCTGACCCCACCCGGCCTTCAAGCCCGTCGATCCGCCCGATCTTCAAGCCCGTCGAGATCACAGCAGCTTCCGCCCGACCCTCAAGCCCGTCGAGATCACAGCAACTGCGCGCCTATCCATGACGCCAGGCCGCCGCTCGTGGCCTGTCCGGCGTCGGGATCAACGCGCCGCTCGCGCGGCCTGCGCGCCGATGAGTCGCCTTGCGCGCTGGCGGTGAGCGCCATTGTCCTGTCTGGCCTCGCTGTGGGAGACTGCGGCCTTGATGGCGAGCGCAGGAGCGCGGGAGGGAGGCATGGATCGTCGATCGGTGTGGGTGTTGTGTGTCCTGGGGGTGGCCTGCTCGCCCGTGGAGGTTTCGAAGCCCTCCGGGGATCTGGCGAAGCAGACGCGCGAGGCGCCCGCCGAGGCGCAGGGGGCGAAGGCCGCGGCCCCCGTCGCGGATGTTCTTGAGATCCTCAATCGGGACGAGCGTTTGCGATACAGCTTCAGCGACATGGCGCACTTCGGGGTGCACGATCAGGGGGGGAGCTTCCGGGTGGATCTGGGGGAGGGGTCGGCGCTCAAGCACATCCAGGGCGGGTGGCGCTCGGGTTGGAGCCCGACGACCCGGCGCGAAGGCGCGGTGAGCTACCTGGAGGCCAACGCCTCGGTGGCGCGGGTCTTCTTCAGGCATGAGGCGGGGGGCTTTGATCGGATCGCGCTCAAGGTGCGCTCGGTCAAGCACAAGAACCGCGTCGCGGCGTCGCTCAACGGCGTCGAGATCGGCGAGATCGAGATCGGAGAGGAGTGGTCGTCGCACACGCTGTCGGCGCCGGAGGGGGCGTCGCGGGCGGGAGAGAACCACCTGGCGCTGAAGATCGCCGGGTCGCTGCGGGCCGAGGGGCGGGCGCAGTTCGCGCACATCGACGCCATCGAGGTGCTGGCGCCGGGGCGCGAGGCGCCGCAGGCGGCGTCGTCGAGGGCGCAGGTCGTGGCGTTGGGGGGGCGGTCGCGGGCGGCGCTCGTGGCCTCGGCGCCGGGGCGGTGGCGCTTCCTGGTGCAGCTGCCGGAGGGGGCGGCCACGCTTGGGCTGGCTTACGGCGGCGAGGGCGTCGGCGGGGAGGTGGCGGTCAGGGTGGGGTCGGATCGGGCGGCGGCCAGGGAGGTGTTTGCGGCGAAGGTGGAGCGGGCGGACGGCTGGTCGCAGGCCGTGGTGCCGTTGTCGGGCTTTGAAGGGCAGGTGGTGGAGGTGAGCCTGGAGGCGAGGGGCGAGGTGGCCGAGGGGCGGCGGGTGGCGTTGAGCGGTGGGATCTGGGCGCCGGCGCCGAAGGACGAGGCCGTCGAGGCGAGCGCGCCGAAGGTCGAGGCGAAGAACGCGATGGTCTACCTGATCGACACGCTGCGCTACGACAAGCTGGGGGTCTACAACCCGGACAGCTCGGTCAAGACGCCGAACTTCGACCGCTTCGCGCGCGACGGGGTGCTCTTCGAGGCGGCCTACGACGCGGAGAACTGGACCAAGCCCTCGACGGCGACGATCCTGACCGGGCTCTACCCGTGGAGTCACAAGACGAAGGAGGCCGAGAGCAAGCTGCCGGCCTCGGTGGTGCTGATCGGGGAGCACCTGCAGCGCCAGAAGCTGCGGACTCTGGGGCTGATGGCCAACGGCTATGTGTCGCAGACCTTCGGCTTTGGGCGCGGGTGGCACAAGTACACGAACTACATCCGTGAGGGGAAGGTCACGGACGCGGGCAACCTCGTCGACGACGCGCTGGGCTGGATCGACGCTCAGAAGGGCGCGCGCTTCTTCGCCTACATCCACACCATCGATCCGCACGTGCCCTACTCGGCGCCGGGGCCGTGGAAGTTCAAGCAGTGGAACGCCCTCGGGCGCGGGAAGTACGGCGGGCGGCTGCGGGCTCAGGACACGGGCAACCAGATCGCGGACATCAAGTCGGGCAAGTTCAAGCCGACGGAGGAGGATCGGGTCTTCTTCGAGTCGCTCTACGACAGCGAGGTGGCCTACAACGATCAGGAGTTCGGGCGGCTGATCGACGGCCTCAAGGCGCGCGGGATCTACGATAGCACAATAATAATAATTTTAGTGGATCACGGCGAGGAGTTCTGGGATCATGGATCGGTGGGTCATGGGCATTCGCTTTATGATGAGATGGTCCACTCGCCTTTGCTCGTGCGGCATCCTGGGCTGGCGCCGAGGGGTCGGCGGCTGTCGCAGGTCGTCAGCACCGCGCAGGTGGTCCCGAGCGTGCTGGAGGCGTTGGGGGTCGAGCCCATCGAGGGCCTCGACGCGGGCTCCTTCATGGACACGTTCGACGGCGTCGGGGCGCCCCACCCGAGGGTGGCGGTGTCGGACTTCATGTTCCGGCGCAAGTCCATCCGGGCAGGGCGCTTCCACTGGATCACCGACGGGGTCGAGGGGCCGCTCTTCGACGTGATCGACGATCGCCGTGAGCTCAAGGACCTGCGCGGCAGCCACCCCATCGGGCAGGCCTTCGCGCGATCGCACTTCGGGATGTTCATGGGGGCGCCGGATCAGGCCCGCTGGTGGTCGGAGGCGGCGGGGCCGACTCGGCGAAGCGGGGCGGTGGAGGAGATCGCGGACGTGGACGAGGAGCTCAAGAAGCAGCTTGAGGCCATGGGCTACATCGACGGCGCGACGGGCGATCGATCGCCCCAGGAGGACCGCAAGCTCATGGAGCAGGAGGACTCTGCGCCGGCGCCCTGACCTCGCCTTTCTCCTCGGCGAGCCGATCCGGCCTGGGCGCCTGGGGCAGCCGCTGCCTGCCTTTGTGGATGGCATCGAGCAGGTCATCATTGGCGGTTGATGGAGTCTACCGCAGAGAGCGCCGGTGCAGCGGTGGCGCAGCGGTGGCGCAGGGCGAGGCTCTGGACTGAGGGAGGGGAGCCCGTTGGGTGTGGGCGTTGGGGGGAGGGGGGATGCTGGCGCGCTTCTGTCTGTACGGATTCCTCAAGAATCAGCGCTACTTCGAGCCCTTCCTGGCGCTCTATCTGCTGTCGCGCGGCTTGAGTTTTTTCGAGATCGGGGTGCTGATCGCGGCGCGGGAGGTGACGACGAACCTGCTGGAGGTGGTGTCGGGGGCGGCGGCAGACGTGTGGGGTCGTCGGCGGACGCTGATCGGGGCATGGTGCGTGTACATTGCGAGCTTCGCGGCGCTGGCGATGGCGGATGCGATGGCGGGCTTTGCGGCGGGGATGGTGCTCTTCGGGGTGGGGGAGGCGTTCCGGTCGGGGACGCACAAGGCGATGATCTTCGCGTGGCTGCGGCAGCAGGGGCGAGAGAAGGAGCGGACGGCGATCTATGGGCTGACGCGCTCGTGGAGCAAGCTGGGCTCGGCGGCCTCGGTGGTGGTGGCCGCGGGCTTCGTGCTGGTGAGCGACGACCTGCGGGGGTTGCTGTGGGCCTCGATGGCGCCCTGCGTCTTCGGGGTGATCAACTTCCTGGGCTACCCGGCCTCGCTGGACGGGGAGCGCGTCGGCGGGCGCGGGCCGCGCGAGATCGTCAGGCTCCTGCTGGAGACGCTGCGGGGGTGTGCGCGCTCGCCGGGGTTGCGGGGGTTGATCGCGGGCTCGATGGGCTTTGAAGGGATCTTCACGTCGACGAAGGATTACATCCAGCCGGTGCTCAAGGCCGCCGCGATCGCGGCGCTGGCGGGGGTGTGGGGTCAGGGGCTTGGGGAGCACCAGCAGGCGGCGCTGTTGATCGGGCCGGTGTTCTTCGGGGTGTACCTGATGTCGGCGGTGGCCAGCCGTCGGGCCTCGGCGCTGGTGGCGAGGGCGGGGTCGGAGGCGCGGGCGTCGCGGTGGCTGTGGGGCGGGCTGCTGGGGTGCTTCGGGCTGCTGACGCCGGCGTTGGTGCTGGGCTGGTCGTGGGCGGTGATCGGGTGCTTCGTGTTGCTCAACGTGCTGCACGACGCCTGGAGGCCGATCCAGGTGGGGCGCTTCGACGATCATTGCGACGAGCAGCAACAGGCCACCGTGCTGTCGATCGAGAGCCAGGCCAGCAGCCTGGCGACGATGATCGCGGCGCCTCTGCTCGGGGCGGCGGTGGATGTGGTCAGCGCCCGGCAGGGGGGCGAGGCGCTGTGGCCGGTGGGGGTCTTCGGGCTGCTCGTGGCGCTGGCCTTCGTCGCGGTCGAGGCGCGGGGGGCGCGGCGCGAGGGGAGCTCGGCGCGGTAGCGGGTGTCGGTGCGCCAGGCTGGTGTTGACTTGATCCAGGTGGGTCGCGCAGGGTTGGGGGCAAAGAGGTGAGGGCCGGGCCTGTCAGATCGTGTTCTTCAGGCAGGGCGTGGGGGTCAGGCGTGTGGGTGGGCCGCGCGGGCCTGCGTCGGTGGGTCAGCCGGGAGGGGCGGGTCGACAGGCGTCTGGGGCGGGCAGAGTGGCTTCGGCGTCGATCGTGATGGGCCGCTTGGGCGCCTGTGTCGTATTGGTACTGTTCGTGGGGTGGACACCTTGTCGAGTGTGGAGGCGCCGGTTGCCTCAGGTGTCTCAGTTGCGGTCATCATGGGGGGCTTTTGGATGTTGAATCCTATTGTCTGGCGGTTGTTTACGTTGCTGTTGTGGGTTTCCGTCGCCGCGTCCTTGTCCGCGTGCGGAGAGGACGGCGAGGAGGGCCCGGGGCCGGGGCCGGGTGGTCCGGGCGAGGTGGCGGCGTCGGACGCGGCGCAGGAGGCCTTCGGGGAGCTGGACGTGGCGGCGTTGACGCTTGGGGAGGTGCTGGAGCGCTTCGACGTGGACGGCGACGGGGTGGTGGATGCTCAGGACGTCCAGGCGTTGAGGTCGTGCGTCGAGGCGGGGGAGAGCGCCGAGGGCTTGCGCTGTGACGTGCTGCCGGACGGTGTGGTGGACGCGCAGGACGACTACCTGTTGAGCTTCGCGGTCGGCGAGACGGTGGGGCGGCCGGAGGCGACGCTGGCGGGGGTGATCGAGGCGCTGGAGGAGGTCGCGGACGGGCGAGCGGATTACGATCTCGTGGCCGCCTTTCACGATTACAACGAGGACGGGGAGGTTGACGCGCAGGACATCCGGGTGTTGATCGGGGTGCTGGAGGAGGCGTCGAGCGGGGGCTTTGATCTGGACGGCGACGGGGCGCTCGGCTTCCTGGACGTGCGGCTGCTCTCGGAGCGCGAGGCGGCGGGGTTTGGCGGCGGCGAGGTCGCGCAGCCCGACGTCAACGGCGTGGAGGGGGTGGGCGTGCTGGACTTGCTGCTGCTGGCGCACGCGGCGATCTACACCAGCGAGCAGACCTTCGGCTTTCTGGACGTCAACCTCGACGGGGCGCTGGACGCGCGCGACTTCTGCATGGTGAGCGACACGCCGGCCGACGCTGGCTTCTATCGCCTCTTGATGCCGGCCGAGGCGGCCGAGGCGGCCTTCGCCGCGGACAGGCCGCGCTTCGAGATGTGCCGCGCCGATGGCAGGGCGGTCGCGCGGCAGGTGCCCAGGCTGGACACGGAGATGGTGGTGGCGCTCAAGCCCGCCAACCTCTACCTCAAGGCCGTCGAGTCGCCGCCGGAGGGCTTTGAGCCCGTCGACGCCGGGGGCAGCCCGGATCGGGCGCTCTTCGTGGTGACGACCGAGCCGACCGATCGCCCGCTCCAGAGCCTCTCGATGCCCTGGTCCCAGAGCCTCGCCGAGCCCGGCGCGTCGCGGGTCGAGGTCGGCGGGGAGGCGCTCCCCGAGGGAGCGAGCCTGGTGCTGCCGGACGCGATCGTGGCGCTGACGGCGCCCGACGATCGCGGCCTGGGCCGCAGCGGCCAGTCGCGGGCCGGGCAGGCCAGGACCTCCTACGAGGTGAAGCTCGACGAGCGCCTCTTCTCGCCGGAGCAGAAGGTCGACGCGCAAGAATTCCAGGACAAGCTCAACGCGACGATCGCGTCCTACCGGGCGCTGATCGATGGCTGCCCCTGCGCGCTGGACGAGGCGACGCGGCTGGCGCTGGTGCGCAACCTCGTCCAGGCCTCCCAGAGCCTCGACGCGATCCTGAGCGTGTCGGTCACGGTGCTGGAGACGCTCAACATCGAAGGCGCGCGGCTGGCGCGGCTGGCGCAGATCACCAACGCCGAGGCGGCGGCGCAGTTCTACCTGCTGGCCGACGACATCGTCGCCATGGAGTACATCAAGACCGGCCTGCTGGTGGTGGAGGTGCTCTACGACATCAGCACGGGCGGGCTCGGCAAGGCGCTCGAGGGCGCGCTGGGCAACCTCATCTCCGAACTGGAGAACGACTTCGTGCTGCCGTCGCCGGAGACCGGCGGCGGCGCGGCGGTGCAGAACATCGCCACGTCGCTCCAGGGCGGGCTGAGCGCCGGGCTGGTGCTGGACGCGCTCCAGGGGGTCTCCGCGCGCCAGGCGGCGCAGAAGGCCGGCCAGGAGGTGCTCAGCGAGGCGGCCTTCAAGACGCTCTTCAAGGAGGAGTTCCTCAAGGCGGCCCGCAAAAAGCTGGGCAATGGCAAGGAGTTGTCCGCGGCCGCCTTCGAGACGGTCATCAAGGAGCTGATCAAGCTCCTGCCGGTGCTCTACGTCAACTATGTGCGGGCCGTGGCGATGTCCCAGGACGCGCTGGCGGTCGAGGCGACCCAGACCTACGTCGCCTCGGTGCTGGCGCGCGGGCGGCAGGCGACCGTGGTGCGCGAGCTGACTGCGGCTCGGGTGATCCTCGAAGACCTCAAGGTGGACCTGCTGCTGCGGCTGGACTCCCAGGGCTGCCCGGTGACCTTCTCGGCGACCGACGCCTGCGACTTTGACCTCCAGGCCGCCATCGAGGCCGCGCGCGCGAAGCTCGTCATGGACATCGCCCGGACGCGCACCGTCCTGGACGACGCGGTGGAGCAGACGGCCCCGGACGCGATCTTCCAGAGCACCTGCGTGGAGGGAGAGGTGCGGCGCTCGCTGAGCGAGCAGAACTTGGAGGTGGCCGGCATCGCGCGGGAGCTGACCCAGCTCGCTCGCCTCAAGGGCTCCCGAGAGGCGCTGGCGGCGCTGGACCTGCGCCTGGCGCGGGCCTCGAAGAAGCTCACCGAGCTTCGGCAGGCTTACAGCGCGCTGGGCTGCGCGCAGCTCTTCGCGCTGGACGTCACCCCGGCCCAGGCGGACGCGATCCGGGACGCTGAGGTGGATCGGGTCAAGGCCTTTGAGGACTTCGAGAGCGCGGTGCGCGATGCGCTGACGATCTACGATGCCTGCCAGCGAGGCGCGGGGGGGCAGCGGGGGGCTTGCGCCGCCGATCTTGAGGCGGCCCGCACGGCGCCCTGGGCCGCCGCCTCGCGGGCGCTGAGCTGCCTGCCGGCCTATGTGATGCAATGTTGCGGCGATGGCCGCCAGCAGAGCTTCGAGCAGTGCGACGCCAGTGACGCGCGCTCCAGCATGTGCGATCAGGGGTTGAGCTGTAATGATCGCTGCGTCTGCAGTCGGCCGGAAGACGAGCCGGAGATCCCCGATGACTTCATCATCGTGGGGGAGGGGCTTGGGCTGGGCAACGCGGACATCTTCCGGGGCTTCACGCCGCTGGACATCGAGCGGATCATCCACTCGTCGCCCTTGGTGCCGTCCAAGCCGGTGGCCGGCGATCACACGACCGCCACGGGGCTCTACTCGGGCACCGTCCGGCTGGACGCGCAGGGGGCGGCGATCTTCGACGCGCGCTTCCCGTGCGGGCCGGGGCAGGAGGATCAGACGCTCTGCCCGCCTGACGCGGGTCCGACGGGCGCGGGGCTCTTCCACGTCGTCATCGTGGGCTTCGGCGGGCCCGTGCCGACAAACGACCTGCCCAACATCTACCAGTACGGCTTCGTCTTTGACGCCGACGCGACGGGGCCCAACAACTTCCCCGCGCCTCCTGGCTTCGAGAACGACTTCTTCCAGGACACCGACCTGTGGTTCGTCGTCGGCGTCGATCAGGGCCCGAGCCTGTCCATCACCGACGCCCGCTCAGGGGCGCTGTCGCCGGCGCCGATCAACGCCCGCGTCATCATCCGGGGCAATGCCATCGCGCTGGTCGTGCCCGCCCCGGCCTTCGAGGTCGAAGACCCGCCCTTCCGGGTGACGGCCTTCCGCCACACGGGCGACTTTGGCCTTGAGGCCCCCTTCAACTACGACGGCTCGCTCCACCCCGCGGTGGAGGAGGGCCTGCGGACCTTCTCCGGCCAGATCGCGCGGCCTGAGCCCCCCGAGGGGGGCACGGGCGGCGATCTCGACCCGCTGGTCTGCCTCATGCCGCCCTTCCCGCTGACGATCTCGGACACGGCGGCCTGCGTGGGCGACGGGATCATGGAGGTCCTCGGCGACGCTCGGGTCGTGGCGACCGAGCCCGCCACCGTGCGCGTCCCCGCCGGGCAGCCGCTGCGCTTCCGGCTGGTGGGGACAGGGTCGTGCAACTTCTCCATCGTCACCGAGGCCAGGGCCAACGACCCGAACCTCGAAGGGGGCGTCTTCGTCTCTGGCATCCAGCTCCGCCCCGGTCAGGTGAGCGACGACTTGACCCTCCCGCCGGAGGTGGTGGAGGCCATGTCGGCCGAGAACTTCGTGGTCACGCTGTGGGACGACTGTGAGAACCGCTTCCAGTCCTTCGGCGGGCTCAGCTTCGAGATCGTCCGCTGACCTCCCCCTCGGGCCGGGCGCCGGCGTCCGGCCCGAGGACCGCGATGCTCCCCGCGAGCGGCGTGAGGCGTCGAGCTGCTCCAGCGCGGGTTCTCCCCCCGCGAGCGGCATGGAGGCGTCGAGCTGCTCCAGCGCGGGCGTCGGTGGGCGTCCAGGCGGCGATTTGTGGATCGGAGCGGCGGCGCGGTGTAGGCTCGGTGCGTAGCCATTGCAGGTCGACGAGGCGCCGTCTTCTGCGTTGTATCATGTTGATCTTGAATATCATTCTTGAAGGGCTCGGCGGGCCGTCGAGGGTCCACGGGCCGAGGTGGGCGCGTGTCGGGCGGCTCGGGCTCGGGCTCGGGCTCGCGGCGGCGCTGCTGTCGTGCAGCGGCCCTGGCGCCGAGCGGTGCGCGCCCGAGGCGACGGCGCCTTGCGCATGCGCCGACGGTCAGGCGGGCCTGCGCGTCTGCACGGAGGCCCGCGTCTTTGACGGCTGCCGGTGTGACCTTGCGGCCTCGGAGCGAGGCGCGGATCGGGGTGCCGACGCCGGATCGGGTGCAATCAGGGCGAGATCGTTGGATCCTGAGGGCGTCGCGGGGTCGGTCCAGGCGAGGCCCGATCCCTGGTTCGCGCTCCAGGCGCCGGCGTCGGTGTCGCTGGGGGCGGTCAGGGCAGGCGAGGCGCTGGGGGCAGCGGCGCTCTCTCTGGAGGCTCTGGGGGGGCTGGGCTCGTCGGGTGCGGTGGTGATCGAGGTCGAGGGGCCTTTTGAGGTCGTGGGGTCGCGGGATCCGCTGGGGCCGCGGGAGCTTCGCCGGCTGGAGGTGCGGGCGACGGGCGCGCAGGGTCTGCCCCGGCTGCTGTCGGGTCGCGCGCGGGTGGAGGTGGACGGGCATCGGGCGGAGGTGGCGCTCTCGGCGGCGATCCTCGACCCGAAGATCCCCGACGGGGTCCGGTGGGGGCACGCGGCGCTGGGTCGGCAGGCGGTCATTGCGATGCCCTCGGCGCCCTTCCCGCACCGCAACGGCCCTTATCAAGACGACTCGGTGTTGATCTTCGTGCCGGATCACTTCACGGGCCGCGAGGGGGTCAACGTCGTGCTGCACGCCCACGGCTACCACGCCAGGGTTCGGGACGTGACGCCAGCGCACGCGCTGGCCGAGCAGGTGGTGCTCTCGGGTCGCGATGTCGTGCTGGTGGCGCCGCAGGGCCCCTTGATGGCCGCGGACATGGCGCTGGGCAAGCTGGACAAGCGCGGCGGCCTCAGGCGCCTGCTCGAAGACGTGGTGGCCGTGCTCTACCGCGACGGCCTGGCGCCGATCCCCGCCCTCGGGGAGGTGGTCCTGACGGCGCACTCGGGCGGCTACCGGGGGGTCGCCAACATGCTCGACGCCGAGGACGTCCCCGTCAAGGCGGTCCACCTCTTCGACGCGCTCTACTCCAGAGTCTCGGCTTTCTACATGTTCGGGCGGCGCGGGGCCGTCGTCCGCTCCTCCTTCACGTGGAAGAGCGCCACCGAGGACGACAACGCACAGCTGACCCGGCTGCTGGCGTCCAACCGGGTCCGCGTCGGCGAGCGCTTCACCGAGCGCGAGCTGCGCCGCCGCCGCGCGACCATCGGGATGATGCGCGTCCCCCACGACGAGACCGTGCGCACCGGCCAGATCTACGCCCGCCTCCTGGCCACCTCTGGCCTGCGCCCCTCGCCCTTATCCCCGCCGATCCTGATCGCGACCGAGCACGAGGGGGACAAGGCCCGCGTGCGCTGGTGGAGCGATCCAGGGGAGCCCGCCCGCCGGTGCGTGGTGGAGGGCTCCGAGGACGGCCTGGCGTGGCACACTCTGGCCGAGGTGGCCGTGGCGGCCGAGGAGGGCGTTGAGCGCGAGGCGCTGGTGGCGCCGATGCCCTGGCTGCGGGTGCGGGCTCTTGATCAGGCGGGCGGCGAGTCGCTGGCCTCGGATCGCTACGGCGCCACGGGGCGGCGGTGGCTGATCGTGGACGGCTTCGACAGAGCCATCGACGGGCGCTGGCCCTTGCCCAGCCACGGCTTCGCGGCGGCGCTCGGTAACGCGCTCGGCGAGCCCTTCTCGGTGGCCTCGCACGACGCCGTCGCCGAAGGGCTGGTCAAGCTGACCGATTACGCCCGCGTGCTCTGGTTCGTCGGCGACGAGGGGCACCGCGACCTCGTCCTCGATCCCTACGAGTGGCGCCTCCTCGACGCCTGGCTCGACCAGGGCGGCCGCCTGATCTTCAGCGGCGCCGACGCCGCCGAGGGCCTGCGCCCCGATCTGCTGGCCAACCTCTTCGGCGTGAGCCTCTTCGACGGCGCCACCCCCGCGGCGCGCGCGGCAGGCCGGCCCATCGCCGCGCTCCCCCCGCTGCCCGGCTTTGAGCGCCCCGACAGCCTCGACGGCCCCGACGCCTTCAACGGCCTCGACGTGTTGGATGCCCTCGACGGCCCCGATGTGATCTGGAGCTACGACGGCCACCACGGGGGCGCCGCCGTCGGCCGCGCCCACCGCGTCGTCTTCGTCGGCTTCGGGCTGGAGAACCTCTCGGACGCAGATCGCGCCCCGGCGCTGTCCGAATTGGTCAAATATTTGAAATAGATGGTAGGTTCACCTGCGCGCCCCTCTGCGGCGCGCGGCTTTCGAAAGGTGGAGGAGTCCCTGCGATGCTGACCAACAGCCTGATTCTTGTGGGTGTAATAGCGATCTTCGGCGTGATCATCTACGCCATCCTCCGGACCGGCGACAAGCGCGGCCAGAGCAAGAAGAGCCCCGACGCGCGCCCCGTCGCGTCGACCAGGCCCAACCAGCGCCGCAACTGGCTGGTGGGGTCCTGCGATCCGATCCAGGGTCGGGCCTGGCACATCGGCAGCCGGACCGCCACGCTCGGCCGCGGCGTGAGCAACTTCGTCCAGATCACCGACAAGGACGTCTCCCGGGTCCACTGCCAGTTCATCCCCTCGCCGGTCGGCCTCCAGGTCAAGGACATGGACAGCGGCAATGGCTTCCTCGTCAACGGCGAGCGCGTCAACGGCATTCATACGCTCAAGGACGGCGACACGCTCAAGGTCGGCAACATGTCCTTCGTCTTCCATGAGGTCGGAGACTTCGAAGACTACGCGCTCCAGGCTGGCAAGGCCGTCGGCGTCACCGTCAGCCGCCCGACCATGCTCAGCGGCGTCCAGACCGTCGGCGAGATGGTCCGAAGCGCGCTCGAGGCTCACTCCGGCGACGTCGAGGCCGCTGCGGAGAGTGTCGGCATGGACATCGAGAAGTTCCAGTGGCTCTGCCAGAGCCAGAACATCAACCCCGAGGATTACCGATAGGCAGACCCCGTCGAGGAACAATCAGCCCTCGTTGAGGAAAGACCCCGTCGAGGAACCAGAAGACCCTGCGGTGGGGGAAGGATGCTGTCGCGCTTTGTCGAGGAGGCGGGAGAGCCCGTCGCCTCGTAGAGCCGGGAAGTCGTGGAGGGCAGGACGCTGTCGCGCTTTGTCGAGGCCTGGAAGGTGCGGCTGGCCAGCCCGCGGATCGCGATCGTGGCGCCGCTTCTTGCGCTGGCGTTGACGGCGCCTGCGATGCTGGGGGGGCTTCACACCGACGATCACCTGCACCGCGTCTCGCTGACGACCTCCGATCCTGTCACCGCCCGCGATCCCTGGGACATCTTCTCGCTGGCGCCGGCCCCTGGCGCGCCGCTGGGCGCGGTGGTGGACGCCGGGGTGTTGCCGTGGTGGACGCCCGAGGGGGCGAACTTGCGGCTGTGGCGCCCGCTGGCGTCGCTTTCGCACTGGGTCGACTGGCGGGCGCTGAAGGCGCCGGTCTGGGCGATGCACCTTGAAAACTTGTTGTGGTACGCGGCTTTGGTCGTGATCGTCGGGGCGCTCTACCGGCGCCTCCTGACGCCCTCGGCGGTTGAGGGCGCGGAGGGGGCGGGGCTCGGGGCGGGGATCAGGGCGTGGCCGGCCTGGGTGGCGGGGATGGCGGGGTTGTTCTACGCGATCGACGACGCGCACGGGGTGGCGGCGGGGTGGATCGCGAACCGGAACGCGGTGATGGCGGCGGTTTTTGGATTCGGCGCGCTGCTGGCCTACGAGCGCTGGCGTCGGGAGGCGTGGCGGCCAGGGCTGGCGTGGGCGCTGGCGGGGTTGTCGGCGGCGCTCTTGAGCGCGGAGGTGGCGATCTCGATCCTGGGCTACATGGCGGCGCACGCGCTCTTCATGGATCGAGGGTCGAGGCGGTCGCGGTTGGTGGCCCTGGCGCCCTTCGTGGGGCTTGGGGTGGTGTGGCAGGTGGTCTATCGGGGGTTGGGTTACGGCAATCGGGGCTCGGGGCTGTTTCTGGACCCGATCGACGCGCCGCTGGGCTTCGCGGTGGAGGCGCCGTCGAGGGCCTCGGCGCTGGTCTTCGGGCAATGGGGGTGGGTGCCCTCGGATCTGTGGGTAGCGGTGCCGGAGGGCGAGGGGCACCTGGCGGTGATGGTCGGGGCGGCCGTGTTCGGGGCGCTGATCCTGGGGGCCTGCAGGCCGCTGCTGGCGCGAGACAGCGCGGCTCGCTTCTTCATGGTGGGGTCGTTGTTGTCGATGGCGCCGATCTGCGCGACCTTCCCGATGGATCGGCTCCTGCTCTTCGTGGGCTTCGGGGCGATGGGGACGATCGCGCAGGTGATCGGCGCGGCGGCCGAGCCGCCGGTCTGGATGGAGCCTGGGCCGCGGTGGCGGCGGCGGGCGAGGACGCTGGGGATCTCGTGGGTGATCATCCATGGGGGGCTCGCGCCGCTGCTCCTGCCGCTGCGGACGATGACGCCCGAGCTGCTGGCGCCCTCCTTTGAGCGTTTGAGCGAGGCCCTGCCGGACGACATCGAGGGCAAGGAGCTGGTGGTGGTCAGCGCGCCGGACTTCTGGTCCGCCGGCCTGACCCCCGTCGTGCGTCGATCGCAAGGGAGGCCCTCGCCGGAGCGCGTTCGGGTGTTGTCGGCGGGCCTGGAGGGCTTGATCGTCGAGCGGGTCGCGGTCGACGCGGTGGCGCTGCGTCGAGCCGAGGGGGTCTTCAGCGATCCGATGGCGCGGCTCTTCCAGGGTGAACGTCGGGGCGGCAGGGCGGGCGAGTCGGTGTCGTTGAGCGGCGTGGTGATCGAGGTCGAGGCGGTCAACGAGGCCTCGCGGCCCTCGTCGGTGGTCTACCGCTTTGAGGGCGCGCTGGAGGGTGAGGGGCGGGTCTGGGTGATTTGGCGAGGGGGGGGGTACGCGCGCTTTGAGCTGCCGGGGGTGGGGGAGAGGGTGGAGGTGCCGGCGATGGCCGTGGAGGCGATCTTCGCGCCGAGGGGCGAGCCGTGAGGATCGCCGAGGTGGAGGCGATCGTGGACGACCTGGGGGGGGCGGATCACCTGAGGCGGGTGCGTTGCGCGCAGCGGTTGAGGGAGGAGGCGTCGGCGGAGGTCGTCGAGGCGGTGATCGAGCGCGGGTTGGCCGACGGGCGTGCGAACGCGCAGGCGGAGGCAGCCCGGCTGGCCGGGGACGTGGGGCACGGGGCGTCGGCCAGGGCGCTCAGGGCTCTGGTGATGGACGGGCGCCGTGCGGTGCGGGTGAGGAAGGCGGCGGCGTCGGCCTTGGGGTTGCTGGGCGATCTTGAGGGGATCGAGGCGCTGGAGGCGGCGCTGGGGCACCCCGACGCGATGTTTCGGCGGGCTGTTGTGGAGGCGGCGGGGCGGATCGGGGGATCGAGGGCGCTGGGGCTGCTGCGGTCGGGGTTGGGGGCTGGGGTCTGGCAGGTGCGGATGGAGGCGGCGGTGGGCCTGGGCGGGATGCCGGTCGAGGTCGCGGGGGAGGCGATCGAGGGGCTGATGGGGGCGGTCGAGGTGGAGGGTCACGACGAGACCGCCGAGCAGATGTTGAGGTCGCTGGCGGAGCTGGGCGTGCGGGCCGAGGGTCATCGGGGGGCGGTCGAGGTGGCGCTGCGGGGCCACCTGGAGCCCGTGGCGCGGTGGCGGGCGTCGATGGCGGCGGCGCGGGGGCTGGGCGAGCTGGGGGCGGTGGGGTCCATGGAGGCGCTGCGCGGGGCGTTGAGGCGCGATCCGCCGCTGCCGGTGGCCGAGCAGGTGGTCTGGGCGCTGGGGCGGCTGTCGCCCCCGGGATGATCGCCGGTCCGCGGCCTGATCTCTCCCACGTCACCTCCGGCGCGCTCTCCGGCGGCTGTCGCCCCTGGGATGATCGCCGGTCGTGGCCCTCAAGCGCCTGGGGTCGCTTTGTGCGATCGTCGGGTCGCCCGCGCCCCTCGTTGGCGTTTTGCATCTGCGCTTGGGGTGCCTTCGGTCGCTTTGTTGGAGCGTCCTGGCGTCCGGAGGGCCACGCCGTCGATCCAACGTCGTTTTAAGTGTTTGTTTTAATTATCTTTAGTTCTTCCGTCTGGCTCGTGGAGGGGGGTGAGGTGTCGGGCCATCCGGGTGAGGATTGTGGGGGCGGTTCGCATGGGGTGTTGACGCGTTCGGGGTGATGGGCGAGGCTCCAGGGAGAGGTTGCCAGGCTTGAAGGAGAGGGTGAAGGAGGCATTGTCGTGGAGTCAATGAGCGTGGAGCCTCCCGTGGCCGAGGAGCGGGCGGTCTGGGACATGAGCCCCTGGTTCTCGTCGGTGGAGTCGCCTGAGTTCGTGGCCTGCCGCGCGTCGTGGCGGTCGGGCGTGGCGGCCTTGCTGGAGGAGCTGGAGGGGCTGGGGCGGCTTGAGGAGGGCACTGTCGAGGGGTGGGCGGCGGCGCTGTGCAGGCGAGAGGAGGTTCAGCGCGGCGCCTCGCACCTGTGGTCCTACCTGCATTGCAGCGCGTCGGCGGACACGGGCGACGAGGCGATCAGGCGGGCGCACGCGGCGATGTCGGACGACGACGCGTCGGTGGAGCGGATCAGGGCGCTGGTGGTGGACGGCCTGAGCGGGGCAGCGGAGGGGGCCTTCGGGGCGCTGCTGGACCACCCCTCGCTCAAGGGCGGCCAGTACACGCTCGGGCGGCTTCGGGAGCAGGGCCGCCAGCGCCTGCCGCGGGAGATGGAGCTCCTGGTGGCCGATCTGGCGGTGTCCGGCCACGCCGCCTGGGGTCGCCTGCATGATCAGATCGACGGCGCGCTGAGCTTCGAGCTGTCGACGCCGGAGGAGCCAGCCCGGCGGGTGCCGATGTCCTTCAAGCGCAGCCTGACCCAGGACCCAGATCCGAGGGTGCGCAAGGCGGCGCTGGAGGGGTCCAACGCGGCCTGGGCGCAGCACGCCGAGGCGCTGGCGGCCAGCCTCAACGCGATCGCGGGGTGGCGGCTGACGCTCAACCGCTGGCGAGGGGTGGAGCACTTCCTGACTCCGGCGCTCTTCCAGAGCGCGATCTCGGCCGAGGTGCTCGACGCCATGCTGGGCGCGGTGGCCTCGCGGCGGCCGACGCTCTGGGGCTACCTCAAGCACAAGGCTCGCCTCATCGATCGGCCGCGGCTCGGCTTTCAGGATCTCTCCTGTCCGCTCCCGCAAGAGTCCCCTCGCCGGCTGGGGTGGTCCGAGGCCCGCGCCCAGGTCATAGGCGCCTTTGAGCGCTTCGAGCCTGAGCTGGGGGACTTCGCGCGGATGGCCTTCGAGCGGCGCTGGATAGACGCCGAGGCGAGGGCGGGCAAGCGCTCGGGGGGCTTCTGCATCCGCTCGCTTGAGCTGGGCCAGACGCGGATCTTCATGACCTTCAACCACACCCTGGGGGACGTCCAGACGCTGGCCCATGAGCTCGGCCACGCCTTCCACGGCTGGGTGATGCGCGACTTGCGGCCGCTGACCCAGAGCTACCCGATGACGCTGGCCGAGACCGCCTCCATGTTCGGCGAGGCCATCCTGGCCGACGGCGTCCTGGCCGATCCGCAGATCCTCGCCGGGGACAAGGCCGCCGTGCTGGACACCCGGCTCTCGCGCGCCGTCGGGTCGCTGCTCGACATCCCGATGCGCTACCAGTTCGAGAAGAGCTTCTACGAGGAGCGGGCCTCGGGCGAGGTGAGCGCGAGCCGCCTGCAGGCGCTGATGATCCAGGCCCAGCGGGATTGCTTCGGCGACTGTCTGGACGAGGGCGAGCTCGACCCCTGGTTCTGGGCTTCGAAGGCGCACTTCTTCAAGACGGGGGCGAACTTCTACAACTTCCCGTACACCTTCGGTTATTTGTTCAGTCAGGGGGTCTACGCCCGGGCGCGGCGCGAGGGGCCGGGCTTTTTCGAGGCCTACAAGGCATTGCTGCGGCGCACGGGCTCGGCCGACCCCGAGGTGCTGGCCCGAGAGGCGCTCGGGGTGGAGCTGGCGCGGCCGGACTTCTGGCTGGAGTCGCTCGATCTGGTCGACGATGATCTGCGTCGATTCGAAGAGGCCGTCGCCTGTCGGTGATCCGTCGCGGATCTTTGGCGGGCGACGCCGACGAAACAAGAGGCCCTGATGCTGGACCCCTCTCCGCTGTGCCGCGAACTCCAGGTGCGCCTCGGCGCCCTGGCCCCTGAGTCGAGCGGGCAGGCTGCTCGCCCGGATCTGAATCGGGGGCGGCCTGAGTGGATGCCCACGGGCGTCTTCGCGGCGCTGTCGTTGAGCCTGGATCTGACCCCACTGGCGGCCTCGGCGCTTGTGGAGGCGCTGGGCCTGGACCGCGCGGGCGCGCCGGTGCGTCGGTTCGAGCCCGAGGAGCGGCTGCTTGAGGCCAACGCGGCGCCGGGCGAGCTGCTGCTGATCACGTCGGGCTCGGCGCGCGGCGTGGTGGTGGTCGAGGCCGACGGGGTGGTCAAGGCCGACGGGGTGAGGAGCTTCGGGCTCTACCGCGAGGGCCTCTGGGTGGGGGCGCCCCAGGCGCTGATGATCGATAAGTCCGCGCCCGCGCTGATCAATTACGAGGTGGTCGCCACCGGGAAGGTCGAGGCGCTGGCGTTGAGCCTCGATGATATCCGCGCCCTGGTGCAGAAGCACCCCAGCGTCGGGCGCTACTTCGAGGCGCTCACGCTGAGGCGCTTCGGCGCCCAGCGGGCGTGGCGCAGCGCGCTTGAGAGCCAGCCGGTGTTGTCGATGCTTGAGCCGGTGGACCTCGACTGGCTGATGCAGGTCGGCGCGGTGCGGCGCCACCCGGACCCCAGGAGCAACTGGCTCAAGGCCGGCCGCGCTGCGGAGGTGGCGGGGCTCTTGCTGGAGGGCAGGGGCCAGGCGCACCTGCCAGAGGCCGGGCGGTCGATCCTGGTGGGCGAATACGAGGCCGGCGATCTGATGGGCCACGAGCAGCTGGCGTGGCCCGAAGACGAGGCCGGCGTCGAGAGGCTGGAGGGCGATCCGCTGGACGTCAAGCCGCCCGCCCAGCGCACCGACGTGAGGCTCTTCGGCGACGCGATGGTGCTGGAGGTGAGCTGGCGGGCGCTGCGCTGGCTGATGTTCGAGAAGCTCGACATCTGGGCGCGCTTTCTTGGGACGATCAGGCCAGGGGAGGCCGAGGCGGCCAAGCAGCAGGCCCGGATCGTCGTGGTCTTCGGCGCCGAGGAGAAGCTCGGGACGACGACCCTGGCCCACGGGGCGGCGCTGGCGCTGGCGCGATCGCCCTGGCGCGGCGACGCGCCCGTGTGCTTGATCGACCTGCAGCACCCCGGCTCGATCTTCGGCGCCGAGGTGCCCGAAGGGGAGCTGCGCCAGGGCGACCTCATCGACGGCGAAGAGGACGACTTCACCTACCGCACCGCGGAGCTGGACGCCGGAGATGGGGCGCGCCTGAGGGTGATGTGGTGCGAAGACCCGCTCAACACGGTGTCTTTGTTGAGGTATCTCAGGAACAAGGGAGAGGCGAGCGCGATCGTCGTCTCGGGCGGGATCAACGCCTCGCAGGGGAGGCAGGCGCATGCGCGCGGCGAGCCCGTGACCCCGGCGCAGCAGGAGGCGATGGCGCTGGCCGAGGGGATCGCGGCGCTGGGGGTCGTGGCGGTCTGGCTGACCGACTCGCCTCACAAGCCCTACTCGGCCACGGCGGTCGCGCCGAAGGAGCTGATCCGGGCCGAGCGCCTGAGCGCCGAGTATCTGAGGGCCGAGGAGATCCGGACGCGCGTGGAGATGAGCGACTGGATCGAGGCCGGCTATCGCCACAAGGGGAGGCTGCTCAAGCGGGCGAGGTCGCTGCTGGGCGAGCTGGAGGTCTTCAACAGCGAGGAGCTGCGCGGCCGCTTCTCGCACGGTGCCGCGCGCCACGTCCTGCGGGTCCCCGATGACCCCAAGGGGGTCGAGGCCTTCCGCTGCCAGGCGGTCAAGGAGAGCTTCGGGGTGCGCCCGCGCTTGCCCTTGATCGAGACCTTCGAGCGGCTGGCGCGGATGATCCAGGGGCGGACCTTCGGGCTGGCGCTCGGCGGCGGCGGCGCCTGGGGCTTCACCCAGATCGCGCTGCTTCGGGCGCTGGAGGACGCCGACGTCCCGATCGACTACATCGCGGGCGCGTCCTTCGGGTCGGTCGTCGGGGGCCTCTACGCCGCCGGGGGCATGAAGGCGCTCGACAGGCTCCTGGAGTGGAGCGCCACCCGCCCGACGGCCATCGCCCAGCTCCAGGCGGTCTTCGGGGTCAACGAGCGCGGCCGGCCCGATCCCATGGTCTTCAACCGCTTGACGGTCAGCGTCAACATGGCCGTGGTCAGCAACGGCCAGCTCCAGCGCTTCATCGACGATCTGCTCGAGGAGGTCACCGGCGAGCGCCGCATGCCGCTGAGCACCACCCGCATCCCCTTCCTGCCCGTCGGCACTCGCCTGAACGACGGCGTGGCCGTGGTGATGACGGACGGGACGGTGGGCTTCGGGGTGCGCTCGGCCTCCTGCCTGCCGCCCCTCTTCCCCACCCTCCATTACGGCAGCGATCGGATCATCGACGGCGGGCTCGTGGCCAACGTCCCCGTCGAGGCCGTCCGCGATCGCGGCGCCGACTTCGTCGTCGGCTGCAATGTGGTCCCGCCCAACCCCCCGGCCCTCTCCAACGGCGCGCTGCGGCAGATGCTGCTTGAGCTCAAGGCAGACCAGATCGAGCTTGCGCTCAAGGGGCTGGAGGTCTTCCTGGACGAGGTGAGCGGCACCCCGGGACGCCCCAGCCGCGTCAATCTTGGGCGGGCGTGGCGGGCGTGGCGCCAGACCAACGGCGGCGGCCTCGGCGATGTCGCGGTCGACCTCTACAAGCGGCTGCGCGCGTGGAAGGTCGACGATCCTGCGGAGCTGGCCTCGGCGCTGGCCCGCGACGTGCTTTTGAGCCGCCTTCTGGACGCGGTGCACGGCTTCTACCTGCTGAGCTGGCGCCAGGGCCAGGATCAGAGCGCGCTCAAGGCCAACTTCGTCATCAGCATGAAACCCGAGAAATTCCAGTCCCACGACTTCCACCTCGGCCGAGAGATCGTCAAGTGCTTCGAGCACGACATCGCCAAGGCCAAGGTCACCGTTGTCGAGGAGCTCAAGATGCGCTGGAGCGACCCGGCGAGGTGGAAGGACAAGCCTCACGAGGCCCACGTGCCGGAGTAGGCTTCATACCCAACCACGGCCGCTCGGGGCTGGCGGGCGGTGAGGGCTGATCGGCCGCTGGCGCGCTGGGGGTGTCGAGGGCAAAGGCTCAGAAGGCGAAGCCGAGGGTGGAGTGGGCGGCGGGCAGGATGGCGTCGATGCCCAGGCCGCCGACCTTGTAGTGGAGGCGCTGGACGCCGAGGCCCCCGGCCAGGACGAGGCCCCCGTCGGAGATCCAGGTGTAGCCGCCCAGGGCGCTGACGTAGCCGCCGAAGGCGGTCACGGCGGGGTCGCGATCGTCGGTGGTCTGCAAGAAGGCGCCGACGCCTCGAACCTGGGCCCACCAGCCCTCCGGGGCGCCCCCGAAGATGAAGTAGCGCACCCCCGCCTCCAGGCCCAGGCCGATGAAGTCCTCCGGCGGGTCGGTGATGATCCCGCTGAAGAGGCGCAGGCTCGGGCCGGCGTAGAGCGAGAGGTTGTCCGACAGCGCCCGCTCGACCTGGAGGTGGACGAAGCCCAGCGCCGTGGTCAAGGGATCGACCTGGAGGGTCCACTGGGGCGCTTGCGGCGCGATCGCCTGGGGCTCGCCGTTGTGGGGGCCGAGGGTGTGCAGCGGCGGGGTCTTGGCCTCGGCGGCGGCGCCGCCGAGCAGGGCGGCGGCGGCCAGGGCCAGCGCCAGGGCCGCGATGAGGTCGCGCTCGCGGCGCGCAGGGTGGGGCTGGTGCATGAGACGCTATCCCTTGACGCCGCCTGCGGTCAGGCCGCCGATGAGGTTCTTCTGGAGGGCGAAGAAGAGGATCATGACAGGCAGGGAGACGATGATGGCCCCGGCGGCGAAGTGCCCCCACTGGGTCGAGAACTCCCCGACGTAGTTGTTGAGCGTGACGGGCAGCGTCAACTCTGCCTCTTTATTGATGAAAGTGGCCGCGAGGATGAACTCGTTCCAGGCGGTCATGAAGGAGAAGAGGGCGGTGACGGCGATGGCCGGGCGAGCCAGCGGCAGGATGATGGTCCAGAAGATGGTGAAGGGGGAGGCGCCGTCGATGATGGCGGACTCCTCGATGGAGCGCGGGATGGTGTCGAAGTAGCCCTTGAGCATCCAGACGCAGAAGGGGATGGCGGTCGTCGAGTAGACGACGATCAGGCCGAGGATGTTGTTGAGCAGCCCGAGCGCGTCGAGGATGACGTAGAGCGGGATGAGCATCATGGTGCCGGGGAACATCTGGCTGACGAGGAAGAGCATCAGGCCGCCGCGGCGGCCAGGGAAGTCAAAGCGGCTGAAGGCGTAGCCGGCCGTGCAGGCCAGGAAGATGCCCATGAGGGTCGTGGCCAGCGAGACGACCAGGGAGTTGAGCAGCTGCCGGCCGAAGAGCCAGGTCCCGTCGGGGGCCGAGGCCCCGACGACGTGGGCGAAGTTCTCCAGGGAGGGATCGGCGGGGATGGGCAGCAGGCTCATCGAGAAGCCCTGCTGGGGCGTCAGCGCCATGGCGATGACCCAGAGCACCGGGTAGATGGTCAGGCCGGTGAAGGTGATCAGGAAGGCGTGGGTCAGCGCGGTGCGCGTGGGGTTCTTCATTCGAAGGTCCCCTCGGTGGCGCGCGTGATGCGGTTGGTCATCAGCGTGTAGACCAGCAGGATGACGAAGATGATGACCGAGTAGGCCGCCGCCAGCCCGTAGCGGTTCAGCTCCGCGAAGGCCCTGTAGGCGTCGGTGATGAGGATCTCGGTGGAGTTGTCCGGGCCGCCGCCGCTGACGAGGTAGATGATGTTGAACATGTTGAAGGTCCAGATGCTGCCCAGGATGATGGCCGGGAAGAGGGCCGGCTTGAGCAGCGGCAGGGTGATGTGCCTGAACTTCTGCCAGCCGGTCGCGCCGTCGACGTCGGCGGCCTCGTAGAGCGCGTCGGGGATGGACTGCAGCGCCCCGAGCGAGATGACCATCATGAAGGGGAAGCCCAGCCACGTGTTGGTGACGAGGTTGGCCGTAAAGGCCGTCGCGAAGCTGCCACCGAGCCAGTCCACCCCCGAGGGCTCCATCCCCATCAGGCCCTGCGCCGCCTCGATGAAGCGGTTGACCGCGCCAAACTCCTTGTTGAACATGCCCTTCCAGATCAAGGCCGTGATGTAGTTCGGGATCGCCCAGGGCACGATCAGCAGCACCCGGTAGATCTTCTTGAAGCGCAGCGTCGGCGCCTTGAGGATCAGCGCCAGCCCCAGGCCGATGGTCGTGTGCAGCACCACGTTGGTCGCCGTCCACAGGATCGTCGCAAAGAGCGTCCACAGGAAGGTCACGTCGCCGCTTTCGGAGCCCAGCAGGATCTCGGCGAAGTTGTCCAGGCCCGCAAAGTAGTAGCGCGGCGCGTCGTAGGCGAAGACGCTCAGCCCCACCCCCGTCAAGAAGGGGATGAAGACCAGGACCACCATCCCGACCATGCTCGGCGCGACGTACAGGTAGGCGAAGGGGTTGCGGCGGCAAGCCACCGAGGCGCGCACCAGGAAGCGGTGGCCCCCGATCAGCGCCAGCAAGGCCCCGAGCGCCACCAGCGCCAGCAGCCCCCGACCCAGAGCGTAGCGGACCTCCAGCAGCCGCGCCGTCGCGCCCTCGAAGCGCGCCTCGTCCAGCGGCCCGCCCCCACCCAGCAGCGGCCCCGGCGCCCCGGTGAAGTCGACGTCGGCGGACGCCACGATCGCGTCGGCGTCCAGCCCGAGGGCGGCGGCGGCCACATGGACCTGCCGGGCGTCCTCGACCCGCCGCTCAAGCTGGGGGGCGAGCTGCGCGCCGTAATGCATCGCGCCGCCGCCCGCAAAGGCCGCCGCCAGCGCCGCCAGCGCCCCGCAGAAGGCGATCGCCTTGCGATGCCTGCCCCCCGACAGCGCCCCGCGCCCCAGGTGCAGCCCCGCCGACCCCAGCCCCCAGCCCCCCAACGTCAAGATCAGCAGCAGGAGCCACGGCATCGCCGAGGGCGGCACGCTGGCGCGGACGGCGGCCCCGGCGACGTCGAGCCGGCCAGGGCGGCGCACCGGCACCTGGGCCGAGTGCCAGGCGACGCCCTCGGCCTCGTCGATCTTCAGCTCGAAGGAGGGCCGCGCTCTGCCCGGCGTCGCGGGCAGCTCCGCGCCCGTGATCACCCGCGCGTATCGGTCGATCCGCCGCTTGTGCCGCGCCGCGTCCGGGACCTTGGCCGGATCGGCCACCGCCAGCGCGTCGAGCGCCGCCCCCCGATCGCCGCGCGCCAGCGACGCCGAGTAGCGCTGGTTCCGCCCGATCCCGAAGCGGTCCCGGTCGCCCTGGGCAATGACGAAGGCCTCGCCCACGTCCGGGCGCGCGGCCGCCAGCGCCTCGACGAAGCGCTGGGCGGTGGCGTCGTCGGCCCGCTCGGCCACCGCCGCGACGCTCCCGGCCAGAAAGAGCGCCCGGTGCTCCTCCAGCTCGGCCCGATCCACCTGCCAGGACACCGCGGTCGCCGTCGCGCACACCAGCGCCAAGACCGCCGCGCCCAGCAGCAGCGCCGTCGACCACGCCCACGCGGGGGCCTGCTCGACGTCCAGAGGGATCTGCGGCTCACTGGCGCTCATGCTTCCTCGCTCATCGTTCCGCCGCCGCCTCGATCCGCTCCTGCGCGATCTTGAGCTCCTGCGCGGGGTCGGCGGCCTTCTTGACGATCCGGGCGATGGCCTGATCGGCGGGCCCCCAGACGAAGCGCATCGAGGGCAGGTTCGGCATCCCCACCGCGTCCTCGATCTGCGCCTTGAAGGAGCGCTGCACCTCCGTCGCCTTGACCACGTCCCAGGTGCCCCGGTGCGCGGCGGGCTGGCCGCCGAGCTCCATCCGGATCCTGGAGCCCTCGGCCCCGGCCAGGTAGCGCATCACCTCGAAGGTCTCGGCCTTGTGCCGGGACCGGCGGCTCATCAAGACCGCCTCCGAGCCAAAGAAGGGCGCCATGGGCCGACCCGTGGCCGCGACCCGCGGCAGCGGCGCCACCCCCCAGTCGATCTCCGGGGCGATCTCCCCGATCAACCACGGCCCGTTGATCACCATCGCCGCCTTGCCCTGGTTGAAGAGGCTCGTGACCACGGCCCCGTCCACGTCGTCCGGCACCACCCGGTGCTTGTGCAGCAGATCCTGGCAGAACTGCAGCCCCCGCGCCGTCCCCGGGTCGTCCATGTGCACCACCCCCTCCTCGTCCAGCGTCTGGCCGCCGAAGCCGTGGATGAAGGGCGCCGCGAAGTAGAGCTGCGTGTTGATGTAGGCCAGCCCGTAGCGCTTCTGGCTCGGGTCCGTCAGCGCCTTGGCCGTCGCGATAAGCGCCTCGTCCGTCGCCGGCGGCACCGGCACCAGCGCCTTGTTGTAGAAGAGCGCCACCGACTTGAAGGTCAAGGGCAGGCCGTAGATCGACCGCTTGTAGACCAGCGACCTCACCGTGCTCTCGATGTACTGCCCCAGCATCTCCTCGGTCGCCCAGATCGAGATCGGCTCGATCACGTCGGCGTCCGCCCAGGAGCCGATGCGATCGTGGGCAAAGATGAACAAATCCGGGCCGTTGTCGCGCGGGATCGCCGTCGTGATCTTGTCCGCGAAGGCCTGATAGGGGATCTGCTGGGCCTCGACCCGGATGTCCGAGCGCGACCCGTTGAAGGCCTCGATCGCCTTCATCAGCGCGTCGGCCTCCTCCGCCCGGTAGGCGTGCCACAAGAGCACCCGCGTCGGCCCCCCCTCGGCCTCCCGCGCCCCCTCCGGCCCGCAGCCCACCGCGCACCACAGCGCCAGCGCCGCCACGACCAGCGCCGCCCGGCGCAGCCCAGCGCCCCGCTCGCCTCGACCCCAGGTCAATTCAACCTCCGGTCGCCCGCGCGCGTGAACAGGTGCAGGTGCGCCATCTCCACCCCGAAGCGCGCCGCCTGCCCCGCCCTCGCCATCGGATCGCCCTCCGAGCGCCCCACGACGCCCTCGCCGCCGATCGTCAGGTAGTAGTAGGTCTCCGTGCCCATCGGCTCGATCACGTCGATCACGCCCTCGATCCCCGCCGCCGAGCCCAGCGCCGGGTTCAGATCCCGCGGCCTGATCCCCACCAGCACCTCGCGCACCTCCCCCGCGGCCTCCAGCGCCGCCGCGTCCGCCTCCCCCAGCGCCAGCTCGAAGCCCTCCCCCTTGACCGTGATCGCCCCCGCGACCCGGACCACCTCGGCCACGAGCTGGTTCATCGAGGGCGAGCCGATGAAGGAGGCCACGAAGGCGTTCTGCGGCGCGTGGAAGAGCTCCATCGGCGTGCCGGCCTGCTGGATGATCCCGTCCTTCATCACCACGATCCGATCGGCCAGCGTCATCG
>SXGS01304751.1_pt1 | contig 48494 bp, 48 predicted proteins | sample 3174681 | NCBI WGS metagenome assembly SXGS01 (sample SAMN11356861, study PRJNA531348) | freshwater metagenome | isolation source: freshwater sample F1-80 | place: China: Fuxian Lake, Yuxi | collected 2017-12-25
AGCCGCAGCAAGGTCAGCAGCCGCAGCAAGGTCAGCAGCCGCAGCAAGGTCAGCAGCCGCAGCAAGGTCAGCAGCCGCAGCAAGGTCAGCAGCCGCAGCAAGGTCAGCAGCCGCAGCAAGGTCAGCAGCCGCAGCAGGGTCAGCAAGGTCAGCAAGGTCAGCAGCCGCCAAACCAGCAGCCAGGTGGTCAGAATTTCAATCCCGGCACCTTCGACCCGAATGCCGCGCGACCGTCGGAGTTCGCGAATATTCGGCCCCAGGATGCGGGACAGATGGCGCCTGGGCAGTTCGCGCAGATGAATGCCCAGCAGATGGCAAACTTCAAGCCGGAGGCCTTCGCAAACTTCAAGCCTGATCAGATGGGTGCGCTGCCCCCGGAGGCGATGGCCGGATTCAAACCGAATCAGATCGGCGAACTTAAGCCGAGTGCGATGGGTGCAATGACGCCCGAGCAGATGGCAGCATTCAAGCCAACCCAGATGGGCGCCTTCAACGCCCAGCAGATGGGCGCGTTACCGCCGGATGCCATGAAGGGTTTCAACGCCCAGCAGATGGGCGCGTTACCACCGAATGCCTTTGCAGGTTTCAAGCCTGATCAGATGGGTGCGTTGCCACCCGGGGCGTTTGCGGGCTTCAAGCCGACACAGGTTGACGCGATGCCACCGGCCGCCTTTGGTTCGATGAGCGCGGAGCAAGTGGGGGCGATGCCGCCCGGCGCCTTCCGGGGGATGGACCCGCAGCAGTTCGGCAAGTTGCCACCTACGGCAATGGCTGGTTTCAGCCCGCAACAATTCGGGCAGTTGCCTCCCGATGCGATGAAGGGATTCAGAGCTGATCAGGTTGGTGCGATGCCACCGGCTGCGTTTGCGGGCTTCAAGCCGACGCAGGTTGATGCGATGCCGCCGGCTGCGTTCAGTGGGATGAGCCCGGAGCAGGTTGGTGCGATGCCGCCGGGTGCGTTTAGGGGCATGGACTCCAAGCAATTTGGGCAGATGCCACCAGGGGCGATGGCAGGATTCAGCCCACAGCAGTTCGGGCAGATGCCGCCGGATGTGATGAAAGGCATGAAGGCCGCACAGATGGGTGCCATGCCGCCGGAGGCGTTCGCGGGGATGAAGGCTGCGCAGATGGATGCGATGCCGCCCGGTGCCATGAACGGCATGACACCGGAGCAACTTGCGTCCATCTTGCCTGCAACCTTCAAGGCAATGGATCCTAAGCAGGTTGGCGCGCTACCACCAGCAGCTATGGGTGCCATGGAGCCGGGCCAAGTCGGCCAGTTACCACCTGCGGCAATTGGTGGGTTGAAAGCGGCACAGGTCGAGGCCATGCCAACTGAGACCTTTGACGCGATGAAGAAGACCCAGCTGGGTGCACTCAAGCCCGCGACTGCACCGGGCTGCACGGATGAACAATTAGCTGGTTTGACACCCGATCAAGCCAAGGCGTTGACTCCGGCATTTACCAAGGCCTTGGATGCTGGACAAAAGCAGGCTTTGGCCACCTAATGCAGGGAGTCAATTATCTGCCAAGCGGCCTCGAGCATCATGGATGTTCGGGGCCGCTGCTTTATCTTGGGTTCATGGCTGGGCTAAGCCAAGAGGGCGTCGAGCACCTCGGCCACCCCAAGGCCCGGGGTTGAACTCGTAACGGTATCGGCGGCAGCCATGACGGCAGCTGATGCCGACCCCATGGCGACACCGATGCCGGCCCACCTGAGCATTTCAATGTCATTGGTGAAGTCACCGATGGCGAGGGTCTTGGCGGGATTGATGTCAAGGCGCGTGCAGAGATTGGCGAGCATGGTCGCCTTGTTGACGCCGACGGGCCCGATATCCATCCAGGCGAGATCGCCGATGCCAAAGATCACGCTATGCAAGCCCATTTGCTTGACGATCTCGCCGAAGCCGTCTTCACGGTGATCCTCGCTGCGCACGACAAGCCTGACAACCGGGTTGACGGTCAGATGCTCGAAGGCGACCTCGCGGATGGACATCCCGAGGGCATCGGCCCCGAAAGTCCGCGTCGTCAAGAAGATGCCGTGGGCGTCTTCGACGGCGAAGATGGCATCGGGTAGTTGCTCGACCAATTGGTCAAGGACGGGCTTGGGATCGAAGGTGATGGCGTCGATCACTGATTGGGGCTCGATGGTCGCCAGCACCGCGCCGTTACTGCAAACGGCCCAGCCGTCAAGGCCGAGGGCCCGGCCGACCGGTGCGGTGGTGGACAGCGAGCGGCCGGTGGCCAGCACCACTTGCACCCCGGCGGCGCGAATAGCGGCAACGGCGTCGATCACTCGCTCGCCGACGTTGCCCATGTGTTCGGTGAGGGTGTCGTCAATATCCAGGGCGATGAGTTCAGGGAAGAAATCTGCCGGCAGGGCGAGTTGTGACATCCGTTTGGCGCTATGCCTTCGGGGTGAATACTTGTTGACCGGCAAGGAAAGGTTGCAAGGCGGTTGGTATTCGAACAGAACCGTCAGCCTGCTGATGGTTCTCCAGAATCGCCACGATGACGCGCGGCATCGCGCAGAGTGTGCCGTTGAGGGGTGCCAAGGGTCGCACCTCCTTGCCGTCACGCATGCGGATCTTCAACCGTCGGGCCTGGAACTCGGTGGTATTCGAGGTGCTGGTGACCTCGCGGTAGGTGCCTTGGGTTGGGATCCAGGCCTCGATGTCGAACTTACGCGCTGCGCTGGAACCCAGATCGCCGGTGGCAACGTCAATTACGCGGTACGGAATTTCGAGGGCGTCCATGAAGTCTTTTTCCCACTGCAACAGTCGCTGGTGCTCAGCCTCGGCATCCTCGGGCGTGGTGAAAACGAACATCTCGACCTTGTCGAATTGATGCACCCGGATGATGCCCCGGGTGTCCTTGCCGTAGGGGCCGGCCTCGCGACGAAAGCAGGTTGACCAGCCGGCATAGCGTAGGGGCAGTTGGTAGGCGTCGATGATTTCGTCACCGTGAAAGGCGGCGAGGGCTACTTCTGAGGTGCCGACGAGGTACATGTCGTCACTTTCGATGCGGTACACGTTCTCGGCCGCCTGCCCCAAGAAGCCGGTGCCTTCCATGGCGCTGGGTAGCACCATCGTCGGCGTTATGACCGGGATCAGGCCGTTGCCCATCGCCTGCGCCATGGCGAGGTTGAGTAGGGCGAACTCCAATTGCGCACCGACCCCGACGAGATAGAAGAAGCGGGCGCCGGAGACTTTCGCGCCGCGGCCGGTGTCAATTGCCCCGAGGAGTTCGCCAATATCGAGGTGATCCTTCGGCTCGAATCCTTCGGCGGCAAAATCGCGTGGGGTGCCGACCTGCTCGAGGATCTTGAAGTCGGCCTCGCCCCCGACCGGTGAGTCCAGGTTGACCAGATTTCCGAGTTGCAGCAAAAGCAGGTCCGCCGCCGCGCTGGCGGCATTGAAGTTGGCTTCAGCGGTCCTTACCTGTTCGGCCAGCACCCCGGCATCGACCAGCAGGGCGTCAACCCGGGTTTGGACTTCGGCTTTAGTGGCTGCATCAGGGGCCTTTTTCAAAGCACCTTGCAGTGGGCCGATCTGCTTGCTAAGGGTATTTTGCCGACCCCTTAAGTCCTCAAACTCTTGTTGGGCGGCACGCTTGGTGACGTCGGCAGCCACCAGGAAGTCAACCAGCTCCACGTTTTCCCTGCGTCGGCGCTGGGATTCGCGAATCCGCTCCGGGTCGGCGCGCAGGATCTGGGGGTCAATCACGGTCTAACGGTACCCGCCCCTATGAGGGAGCCAGCAGCCCTGGTCGTGCCGTTCACTTTCGTATGGCACGCTTCTCGTTCTTTGCTATTTGACTCAACTGCGGTCCAAGGTGGCCCGCCGGTGCTCGAACGTGAAAGGCGGTCGGATGGATTTCAACTGGCTCACGCCCAAGGCGCAGGCGCACCCGGCCGGGGAAAAGGGCTGGGGTTCGTTCGTGGTCGAGCCGATCGGCAAAGGCGAGACCGTCGCGGCCTTCGGTGGCTGGATAGTCTCCCGCGAGGTGCTCTCCACCATGAGCCATGATCGGCAGGGCCGATCCATCCAGGTCGACGATGACCTATATCTAGTCTCATCCGACACCCCTGAGCCAGGTGACATGCTAAATCACTCCTGCGAGCCTAACTGCGGGATGTCGGGCTCGGCACTGCTCGTAGCGATGCGCGAAATCGAGGCCGGCGAAGAACTGACTTTTGATTACGCGATGTGTGACGCCTCCGACTACGACGAGTTCCGGTGCTTGTGCGCGCAACCGGGATGCCGCGGGCTGGTCACAGGATCAGACTGGCGCGACCCGATCTAGCAGGCCAAGTACAGCGGATACTTCTCCCCGTACCTAGTCAAGCGCCTTGCCGCAATCGGGGTTTACTAGCGAAGTTCCGCAAGTTGGTGAGATGCTTTCGCCATGGGTTGCTGCCGAGTTGTAATCGTTGAAAACGACGCCCTTACGCGCACCACATTAAGCGCGGCCCTTGCCAGCAAGAGTTTCGAGGTCGTTGCTGCCGTAGGCAAGGCGAGTGAATGCTTGGCACTTGCGGATTTGAACACCGTGCATGTGGCATTACTGGATCTTGACTTGGGTAGTGGGCCCACGGGGCTGGATCTGGCCAAGGCGCTGCGTGAGCGCTTCCCGAAGATCGGGATCGTGCTGCTAACAACCTATGACGACCCGAGGCTGGTGGCCTCAAACCTTCCGCCGCTGCCCAGGGGCGGGATCCATCTGCGCAAGCGCGATGTGCACGATATTAAGAGCGTGGTGCAGGCCGTACTCGCGGCCGCCACCAAACCGGTGGCCTCCAGATCAGGGCCCGTCGCGGCCGGCCCGACTTTCACCCAAGCCCAAAGTGAAGTGCTGCGAGATGTGGTGCAGGGGCTCAGCAACGCGCAGATAGCAGTGAAGCGCGGCACCAGCAGTAGCGCGGTCGAAAGGATTATCGCGCGGCTTGCTGAGCGCTTAGGAGTCTCACGCGATGATGGAAATCTGCGAGTGATCCTTACGCAGGAGTACCTAAAACTCACCGGAAAACTTGATGGGTACGAATAGCGTCAGCAGGTTGCATCTTTGGATGACACCGGCTGCACTGTCCAACAGTGCTCTTTGGTGGTACGTACCCGGTGGAGTTCTAGGGGTGGTGTTTACTGTTCCACTCGTTGAGCGCGGCGCACCTGATCGCCTTATGTGGTTGGTGATCGCACTTTTATCACAGGGTGCATTCAGTGGGTTGGTTTTACTTACCCGCCTTGTTGCACCGCAGGTCAGCACCAAACCGGCTGCCATCTTGCTGACCCTCATCTTGGTAGGCGGCGTACGCGGTGTCGTCATCTATCTTCTTGCTTCAAGCTGGCAGCCTATGGGATTTGGTGTGAGCCCCGGATGGCAGATCCTCACGTCAGCGGTGATGAGCACTGCGTGGATGGGTGCACTCGGCTATCTGATTCAAGCGAACAAGAACTATCGGGCCACCTTCGAGACATTGTTCTGGCAGGCGGTTGCGGCGCAGCGCTCGCTGGTAAATCCGTCGGCCAAGAGGAGAAGCGAGGTCTTCGATGAAGTAGCCAAGACACGGGCGGCAATACTTGAGAATCTTGAATCGATCGACGCATCCAGAGATAATGGACGCCAGTTGCATGAGGCATCGGAAATGCTGCATGCGGCTGTTGAGCAGCAGATTCGGCCATTAAGCCATCAGCTTTGGGCAGAGCAGAAGGTGCGGCCGCCGGCAATCCGATTCGGCGCCCTGCTCTTTGACGCGATAAGCAGCTGGGATCCACCGTTACGGGCCATAGCAGTACTCCTTACTGCAGTGATTGGTGTCGGTTCGGTGCGGTCGGCCGGGCTGGTTATCGGATTCGAGGTCGCGGTGATCTCGGTGCTCACGTCCACGCTGGTGCTAATTATTCGGGCACTGCTCCTCGCTCGGCACCCGAGTTGGCGGGGCTGGGTGAGCCCGCTCGCGGTGGTCCTGCTTCCGGTCGCGGTAGGGCTAAGCCTTGAAGTGATCGCCAACAAGATGATGGGTATTCGGCCGGACCCAAGCGGCTCCATGATCGTTGCGATATCGATACCGGTGATCGTGGTTATCGCCACCGCCATCGCCGGAGTGCAGGCTGAGCGGAACCTGATCATCAGCAGCCTTCAATTGCGCATAGATATGGGGCAGGTTGATGAAGTTGCGGTAATGCAGATTGACGCCGAACACGATGCTCGGATGGGCACCTACCTGCATCACCGCGTGCAGTCGGAATTGACCGCACTTGCGCTGCAACTCGAGCAGGCATCGCGCCAATACGACGAGGTGTCAGCCCTTCAGGTGGTTAACTCCGCCCGCGAGCGGTTGTCGCGGTCACTCGACGGTGACTCAATTGAAAACTCGGATACCGGACGGGTGCGATTGGCGCGAATACCGGAGGACTGGTCTGGTATCGCCGTTGTTGAATTGACATTGCCGAGTGGGGATTTCGGTAGTGCAACGCAGTGGCAAACGGCCGCCTTGATTGCCGACGAAGCGGTAGGAAATGCGGTGCGATCAGGTGGTGCCGATCGAATCAGCCTGCGGGTGTCGGTAAGCGAGTCGGCGTTAGTACTTGTCGTGACCGACAACGGCGGTGGGGTTTCGGCTTCCGCAAAAAATGGGATGGGTTCGTCATGGCTCGACGTGATTGCACCGGGGCGGTGGTCGCGCGAATCAACATCTGCGGGCACCAGGTTAACCGTTGAAGTCACCGGCTAGTCGGTCCGCTGATCTTGAACGCGGACTCGAGTAGGTAGGCGTCGCCCCAAACGTAGGAGCCCTCGTACTTAAGCAGCGGTACATTCCAGGTCTGACGAATCAGGAGCCCGGGGCTTTGGGTGTTGACCGATGTCCATTCGGGCATTGTGAGGGTGCCCAAGGTGATCAGGGCGCGTTGCCGGTTCGCGGCGCTTGTCGGTGGATCAAGTTCGGCAAGTTGCAGCATGGCTGCCGCGGCGATTGCCGCCGCCGACGAATCCCGAGGTGCGAATGCGCTGCTAACTGCTAAATCCCACGCAGGAACGCAACCGGGGTCGACCTGTTGATGCCAAAAGGCGTGGGTGCGGTGGGCAGCAGCCAGCAGTTCCGGATTGCCGGTCACGGCATAGCCTTTTGCGAAGCCATACATCGCCCAGGCCTGGCCGCGCGACCAGGTGCTGGTGGCCATGTTGTAGCCCTGGCCGTAGACCGGCCCGGTCAGTGCACCCGTCCTTGGATCAAATGTCAATCGGTGAAATGTTGATCCGTCCGACCGCACGAAGTATTTGGCCAGAGTCAGCAGATGCTGCTGCCCGCGAGTGCGAAGCAGGGCACCTTCGGTGCCACCGATCATGTCACCGGCCTCGATCAGCATCGGCGCGTTCATCGCCGAATCGATAATGAGGCCCCATTTACCGTCGTACTCACCCGACTTGATGGCCTTGACCTTGCTGTTCCACCGGCTCGACAAGCTCTTGGCCGCATCGATGATGGCGCGGCGATAAATGATGCGCTGCGCGGGATCAGGGTCAAGGCGCATTCCTAGACCGGCGGGCAGCCCAATCATGAATCCGAGGTCATGGGAGCCGGTCCACTTCGCAACCGGCAGCAGACTTCGCGTCCAAGTGCGCGCGAGGGCGAGCCAGGCCGGATCGCCAGTGCGCGCATACATCAGCCAAAGTTCGGCGGGATAAAAACCTGCAGTCCAGCCGTACACATCTGAACGCATGTACTGGGCCTGCCGGGCGGTGGCGCCGAACGGAAACTTCACCCCGGGTGGCTTCAGGCCGCTGATATCGGAAGCGGCGTAAAGGCGCCCGGCGGCCAACGCGAACAACGCATCAGTCTGTGCGCTGGTGACCGGCAGTGGGTCGACCGGGCAGACCACCGAGGTTTCAGTCGCCGCGGCAGCGGGCGGGAGCAGGAAACCTGCTGCCAGTAACGCGAGCATGATCAAGATGGCATAACCGGATCGACGTGGAACCGGCCTGATGCGCACGTTGGAGATTATGGCCTAGACCGTCAGCACGATCTTGCCGGTGACCGCCCCGGATTCAAGTAGTTGGTGCGCGGCCGCGGCGTCTGTTAGCGCCATGGTGGCCCCGATAACCGGGGTGACAATGCCGGCAGGTATCCACGGCCAGATGGTGCGTTCAACCTGTTGGCAGATCGCGGCCTTCTCAGATTCCGGGCGCCCTCGAAGTGAGGCGGCATGCACTGTTCCGTTCTTACGCAACAAGGTATTGATGTTGAGCTCGGCTTTCACGCCGCCCTGCATTCCGATGATGGCAAGTCGCCCGTTGCGGGCAAGTGCTTGCACATTGCGCTCCAGGTAGGCGGCGCCCATGTTGTCGAGAATCACATCGGCGCCCCGGCCACCGGTGACGTCAGCGATAACTTCAACGAAGTCTTGTTCTTGGTAGTTGATCAGGACTTCAGCCCCGAGTTGCTCGCAGATTTCGAGTTTGGCCGCACTGCCCGCGGTGACGGCAACCCGGGCGCCGAGAGCGCGGGCGATCTGGATAGCCATCGTGCCGATACCGGAGCCGCCACCGTGGATTAGCAGCCACTCGCCTTCGGCCAGATGGGCGGTCATGACGATATTGCTCCAGACCGTGCAGGCCACCTCGGGCAGGCTGGCGGCAGCAGTGAGCCCGATGCCGGTTGGCACGCTCAGCAATTGCCCGACGGGTGCAGCAACTTGTTCTGCGTAGCCCCCGCCGGCGAGCAAGGCCGTTACCTCCTGGCCCACTTTGACCGCCTTGACACCCAGGCCCAGTGCACTTATTACCCCGGCGCACTCAAGGCCCAGAATTTGCGAGGCACCCGGTGGCGGGGCGTAGTTGCCTTGCCGCTGCAGGATATCTGCGCGGTTGACCGCGGTTGCGGCAACGTCAATTAAGACTTCGCCGGGCCCAGGAACAGGTGCTGCTACCTCTTGCCACCTGAGTTGGTCAGGGCCGCCGGGCTCGGTGACGATGATGGCTCGCATGATGAGGTGGAGCGTACTCGCTCGCGCACCATCATGGCGCCGATGGTCAAGACGCCGACAAGGGCGATGGTGCCGGCGACGATGCTCGGCGCGCCAAGGAGTTTGAGGGCGGTGGCGGCAAGCACGACCATGAGCAGATAGCGCAGCCGGCGCCCGTCATAACGTGATGACAGCCGGGCACCAAGGTAGACGCCGGGTAGTTGCCCGATGAGCAGTGACACAACCACCGCGATATCGATGTCACCGAGGCCGGCATGCGCGATGGCGCCAGCGACTAACATCGGTACTGCTTGGGTTAGGTCGGTGCCAACCAGTACTGATGGACGGAGCAGGGGGTAGATGAGCAAGAGCACGGTGACCATCAGGGATCCGGAGCCAACACTTGTCATGCCGACGATGAGTCCGACGATCAGGCCGAGAACTACGGTCGGCACGATCTGCACCGGCAGCTGCGTGCCGAGCAGTTCTTGTTCGCCATGGATCTTCGATGAGCGCGCGGTTAGGTAGGTCTTCAAGAGCATCGCGCACAGGGCGATGATCAAGACGACACCGATCCAGGTGCGGATGGTTTCATCGGCACCTGAAGTTTCCAGCACATTGGCGAAGATGAGCGTGCCGATCAAAACCCCGGGGATCGAGCCAAGTGATAGCCAGCCGACCAACCCCCAGTGCACGGTCTTCTTTCGAGTGTGGACCGCGGCACCAACCGGCTTCATCACGGCCGAGGCGACAACGTCACTGGAGACGGCGGCGGCCGGGGGTACGCCGAAGAGCAGCACGAGCATCGGGGTGACCAGGGCGGCCCCGCCCATCCCGGTCAGGCCCACCATCAACCCGGCGACCAATCCACCCAGGGCCAAGGCAAGGTCGATATCAGCGGGGCTCATTCTATAAAGCCTATCGGAAAACTAGGAAATGCCGAGAATTGGCTGATGCTTTCGTTTCAAGGACTGGAAATCAGCTGGTGGAAAGGCGGATGCACTGCACGACATCACCTCGAAAACCAGCGCCGGGGGCCACCACCGCGACCGCGTCGGCCGCGGCCCAGCCAGCGAGTCCGGCGGGGCCGGTGTCGGCTAGCGGGTGCGCGACCTGGGCGGCGTCCAGCATTTCGAGCCGGACGGGGGCCAACCGGGTGTCATCTGCAAACTCGGCGGCCGGGGTGTCGGCAAAGAGCACCGCGGCTGGGTAGCTTCGCACCGCGGGTGCACCGCGCAGCGCTGCAATAATGGGCGACACCAAGGTGACCAAGCCAGCAAGGGCCGACTGCGGCTCACCTGGCAACCCGACCAGGAACCGGCCGTCGGGCAACCTCGCGAGCAGCATTTGCGCACCGGGGGTCACGGCAACCCCGTCAATGAGCCAATGCGCGCCTAGATCACGCAATACCTGCCGCACATGATTATCGGGCCCCGGCGCCGTTGAGCCGGTAGTGATAATCACATCTACCGCTGCGTCATCGATTTCAGTGAGTAATAGGTCGGCGGTATCGGGTGCGCGCACCGCAGGATTGCCTCGACCACCGCAGGCTGCGACAAATGACGGCACCGTGTTGCTGAGCGCATCACGCACCCGGCCGCCACGTGATTGCCCCTGCGATAGTAACGAGGTGCCCAGCACGATGACCCCGACCACGGGTGGGCGCACGATCTCGAGGCCGTCATGGCCAGCCGCCGCGGCTATCGCGAGGATTGCTGGGGTGATCACCCGGCCGGCGGGCACTAGGAGTGCGCCAATCGGCGCGATCTCGCTTTCGCGAATGATCCCAGAGCCGAGGTCGGGTCGGGCCCGCTCATCAGGCAATTGGGTCAATTCATCGAGTGCGATCACGCTCACCGTGCCATCACCATGATGCTCTGCGGCCGAACCGTCAATTGCCAGCACCGCATCGGTATGGGCGGGGAGTGGATCGCCGGTGCGCATTCGCACGGCGTGGCCTGGTCGTAGTGTCGGCTCATCGGCTAAGCGCCACGGGCCGGCACCGCAGACCGCGTAGCCATTGATGGCGGAGCTGTCTACCGGCGGGTCCGCCGACAAGGTCAAGATCGGCTGCGCCAAGATACTGCCGGCCGCCTCGTCGAGGCGCGCATAGGTATCAGGTAATGGCCGGGCGCAGGTGCTAGCAAGCTGGTGGGCCTGGGCCCACGACAGCACGCCGTCCAAGCCGAAAGTGCTCATTGGTCGATAGTCCCACAGATCAACACGCGGGCAGGGTAAACGTGTCACGATGTGGCCGTGAAGACAGCAGATGCGGTTCTCATCGGGGGTGGAATCGTCGGGTTGGCCCTCGCCGATGCCTGGCTTGCCCGTCACCCGAAGGCGTCGGTTGTGGTGTTGGAGAAAGAAGATCGGCTGGCCGCCCATGCATCCGGACGAAACAGCGGGGTTTTGCACGCAGGTTTCTACTATGCCCCCGATTCACTGAAGGCCCAACTGACCCGGCAGGGCAATCAACTGCTGCATGAGTTTTGCGCGGAGCGCGGGGTTGCCGTTCGCGAAACGGGGAAAGTGGTGGTGACTCAATCAGATGCTGAACTGCCGGCCCTGCGTGAGCTATTTGCGCGCGGCCAGGCCAACGGCGTCGAACTTGAGCTGATTGATGACGCTGGGCTGCGCGAGCTAGAACCGTTGGCGCAGACCCACGGGTTGGCGCTGTGGTCACCGACAACCGCGGTGGCCGACCCGGTCGCCGTTGCCCAGGCCTTAGCCGCTCGGGTCCGCGAACGTGGTGGCTCGGTGCTCCTCGGGGCGGAGGTAACCGGGGCCGGGCCGGGTTGGGTAACCACCTCGAACCAACGGTTTAGTACCGGCTACGTGATAAACGCGGCTGGCTTATACGCCGACAAAGTTGCGAACTGGTTCGGGGTTGGCGAGGAGTACCGCATGCTCCCGTTCAAGGGGCTGTATTGGTATGGCTCCTGGGCGCCGGGGCGCCTGCAGCGTCATGTCTATCCCGTGCCGGATCCGCGAAACCCGTTTCTCGGCGTGCATTTGACCGTCACCGTCGACGGCAGGGCGAAAATCGGCCCAACCGCGATACCCGCCCTTTGGCGTGAGGATTACGGCGGAGTTGCTGGCTTTGATGCTGGCGAACTCTCGAGTATTGCCCGCACCTATCCAAGTTTCTTCCGAAGCAGTCATCATGACGTAGCCGGCCTGTTGCGCAGTGAGCTGCCGAAGTACTCCCGTAAGCACCTGGTCAACCAAGCCCGCGCGCTGGTGCCGTCCGTCACACCCGCGGACTTCAGAATAAAGGGCCGCCCCGGTGTGCGCGCTCAGCTTTTTCATCTACCCACGCGCAGACTGGAAATGGATTTCGTCTTTCAGCACGGCGATCGATCTACCCACATGCTAAATGCCGTTTCACCGGCGTGGACAAGTGCACTTGCGGTAGCCGACTATGTGCTGGCCGATATCGACCGCTAATTAGGCGACGGTGCTGCCGGGAGCCAGACCCAGGGTGCAAAGTGCCGGGCGGACATTACTGACCATCTCGGCGTGGCCAGAGCGCGCTAAGACCGCGCGCAGTACTTGTCCGGCCTGCACATGAAGTTCAGCGAGGCTGCGATTACGGTGCGCACGCGGGCCCAACTCGACCTGGCGAATCGAATTGACGCCATGAGCATGCGCCACATCAATCAAGAGGCCAATTTCAACTCCGTAGTCGACCTCGAAGGGCAACGCCTCGGCCACCGTCCGACGAATCGCATACTCACCGCCAAGGGGCTGGCGGATATGGGCCAGTTGGGGTTGCAGGAGTTTTAGGGCCGGGCGCGCGGCCAGTTCAGTGACGCGACCGCCGGCTGAGCTCTTGCCCGAAAGGGTGCGGTCGTAGGTGGCGCGCACCATGGCGATGGTTTCGTCATCGAGCATCGGGGCAACTAGACCGCGTACGTAGTCGGCCGTACCTACCTCAAGGTCACCGTCAAGCCAGATAATGATGTCGCCGTGTGATGCATGCACGGATCGCCACAGCACATCACCCTTGCCAAGAGTGGGGCCGAATTCGGCTAGCACCCGGTCGGCTTCGATGACACTGGCCCCCGCACGGCGTGCGACGGCGGCGGTGTCGTCTGTTGATCCATGGTCGAAGACCAGAATCTCACCGATCAGCCCACCGAGTGCTTGCAGTGGTGAAATCACCGCGTCGATTGTGGCAGCCTCGTCACGCGCCGGGATGCAGACGCTGATGGTTGGCTCGGTCACTCGTCACCTCCTTGGTAGGAGCAGACTGCCATGGCGCCTAGGCCGGCAGGATGCGGCCCATGCCCGAGTAGTGACGGGTGTACCAAGGCCCGAAGATCGACTGAACCCGCACCCGCTTGCCTCGCCCGACGGCGTGCACCATTTTGCCGTCGCCTAGGTACAGGCCGACATGGTGGGCGCTCCCACGGAGGAAGAACACGAGGTCGCCGGGCTGGGCGTTCCGCCGGGAGACCTTCTTGGCCATTTTGTATTGGGCACCTGAGTAGTGCGGCAGGTTGCGGCCGGTGATCTGCTTGAAGACGTACCGGGTCAGGCCCGAGCAGTCGAAGGCATTGGGCCCGGAGCTGCCGGCGCGGTAGGCATCGCCCACCTGCTGGCGACCCAGGGCCGTGAGCCGCTCGCGCAGCCCCGCCACCTGCCCCCCCAGGGGCTGGCGCGGGGTCCGGGCGGGCACCGAGGCCAGGTGTTCAAGGACCCGGGACATGGTGGGTACCGGGATTTCGGTTGCGGTCAATGGCTGGGCCAACTGGGTGGAAAGGGGTCCGACGGCGTTCTTGGTGTCGCGGGTGACCGGGGCGAAGGCCGATGCGGCTGGAGCTGCGCCGAGCCCGGTGGCCAGGGCGGTGGCGAGAACAGCGGTGGCGAGCGTTTTGAGGTGGGCGTGCATGCACGTCTCCTTCGCGTTGCGACAAAATCATGCCGCTCGGGGCCCGTCGGGGGACTGGCTGAGAATTAGGGTCTACGGCACGCTATGGCCGAGACCCTCGATAACGGAAAAGTCAAGACCGGTTTTCGGACGACACGCCATGGGTTTGTGGGATGGCCCACACTTCTTCCCTATAGACCCACTAATACTGCTGCGCCCCAGGAGCAACACCACCTGCGCTTCGTGCCACAGCCGATCCAAGCCAAGATTTAGGTTCCAGTAGCATTCTCGCCGGCATTGGCGTACCGTCCGTCGCGCTTCGCTTAAAACCTCAACCGATGACTAGAAGGGGCGCCGGATGGACGACACGGTTCGCCAGCATAAGTACGTACTGACCGAAGACCAGATGCCGACCACCTGGTACAACATCATGCCCGACCTGCCGGCGCCCCCACCTCCACCGCTACACCCAGGACGCATGGATCCGGTTGGCCCGGACGACCTAGCACCGCTGTTCCCGATGGACTTGATCATGCAAGAGGTCTCGATGGACAGGTACATCGAGATCCCCGGTGGCGTACTTGATGTCTACCGCCAGTGGCGGCCATCGCCGCTGTTTCGGGCTCATCGCCTAGAGCAAGCCCTCGGCACGCCGGCTCGGATCTATTACAAGTACGAGGGGGTGTCACCGGCCGGCTCGCACAAGCCCAATACCGCGGTGCCGCAGGCGTACTACAACAAGAAGGAAGGCACCAAGCGCCTCACCACGGAAACCGGTGCCGGCCAGTGGGGCACCGCACTCTCATTCGCTTGTGCCCTTTATGGCCTGGACTGCGAGGTATGGCAGGTAGGCGCGTCGTACGACTCAAAGCCTTACCGCAGGTTGATGATCGAGGCATTCGGCGCGAAGGTGCACCGCTCGCCATCCGATGTAACCGAAATCGGTCGGCAGCTTGCGCAGGATCCACGTAACTGGTCCGGCTCCCTTGGCATCGCGATCTCCGAGGCCGTTGAAGTTGCGGCAACAAATGCCGACACCCGTTATGCACTGGGGTCGGTTCTTAACCATGTGCTGCTGCATCAGACGATCATCGGAGAGGAAGCAATCCTGCAACTCCAGATGGCCGGCGACACCCCAACGATGATCGTCGGCTGCACCGGCGGTGGGTCGAATTTCGGTGGGCTTTCGTTCCCGTTCATTTGCGAGAAGCTCGCTGGCAAGATCTCCCCGCGCATCGTTGCGACCGAACCCGCTTCCTGCCCGTCGCTAACCCGTGGTGAGTACCGCTATGACTTTGGCGATACCGCGGGCATGACGCCACTAATGAAGATGCATACCCTGGGGCACGACTTCATCCCCGACCCGATCCATGCCGGTGGGCTGCGCTATCACGGGATGGCGCCGCTGATCTCACACATGTACGAGTTGGGCATGATGGAGGCCGTCGCGGTGCCCCAGACCGAGTGCTTCGCAGCGGCAGTCCAGTTTGCCCGCACCGAGGGCATCGTGCCAGCACCGGAGCCAACCCATGCGATAGCTGTCGCAATCCGCGAGGCGCTCAAGGCCAAGGAGACCGGTGAAGAAACGGTGATCTTGACCGCGCTGTGCGGCCACGGCCACTTCGACCTACCGGCGTACGACCAATACCTGCGCGGTGAAATGGTGGACGAGGAGTTCTCCGATGCCCGCTTGGCCGAGGCGATGGCTACGGTGCCGGAGGTCTCGTTCTCGTAAGACAGATGTGCTGAGAACTAAGAAGGGGTGGATCCTCGCGGATCCACCCCTTCGCTTTGCCCTGCGTTAGCTGGGCCGAATCAATTTTCCCGGCTCTACTGCTCCGACTGCCAGGAGGTGAAGACCTCGGTATATAGGTCGCGGGCTTCTTGCCCGCAGTTCGGCGACGGCGAGATAAGAGCCACCTTGTCGGCCGGGACCACAACCGCCGGGTCGGTCTTTAGTGCTTCATCCATGAAGGGGTCCGAGCCGGTGATGCCATTGTCGTAACCACTGAAGTTACTGGCAGCAGCCGCCTGCTCGGGGCTCATCATCCAGTTGATGAAGATCTTCGCGTTTTCAATGTTCGGCGCACCAACCGGCACAACGAGGTTGTCAGCCCCAGGCCATCCGAGCCTTGCTTGAACCCTTGACCATGCGCTCGATGCCACCGTCCCAGTCAATTACCTTCGGCTTGAAAGTCGAGAGCAGTTCTTGGGCCGCGGCGTACTGCGCCTTATCGGTTGAGCAAAGATCGGCCGGAGCAACGCCGCCGGCACGAAGCGCCGCGGAGACAACCTCGGTCTGATCCTTGAGCACATCAAGGGAGTTACCCGCTACCGCACCGGCAGCGAAGTAATCCTTCCAGGACGCAATACCCGAAACCTCTGGGTCCGTGGTGTCGACGGCGATACTGGCGCTCTGGTCTGCTGTGGTGATTTCGGACAGTGGATTTGTTTGACTTCTATGCTGCCGTGGCCGGCTGGGTGTAACCGTAGTGGACTTCGTTCGGGCGCTGATAGCCAAGTTCTCACTGACGTCGGCGGGAGTTGTAGAAGCCCTCGATGTAGGTGATGACATCTGGTCTGGCTTGGGCCTTGGTGGCGTAAACGCTCCGGTAGACGAGTTCGTTCTTCAACGCTGAGAAGAAAAGATTCGGCCATCGCATTGTCCCAACACACGCCGGTTCTGCCCATCGACGAACGCATCCCCAGGTCCTTGACCAAGAGCCGATAATCGGCCGACGCGTAGACACTTCCGCGATCCGAATGAAAGACCCCGAGGGGCTCGATCACCGTCGTATCGGTAGCGTTCTTCAACGCGTCCTGGACGGGTTCGGTGCGCATGTGATCAGCGATTGACCAGCCAACTAACTTCTTGGAACACCAATCAATTACCGTGGCCAAGTAAATCAATCCGGCCCAGGTGTGGATACAGGTAATGTCACCGAATGAAATTGCAATCTGACGCACCAACTCTGGCTAGCACTCGGTGTCCTCGCCGGCCAGATCCGCGTGGATCCTGCGGTAGCCGTAGGTTCCATGCGACGTCTCGAAGAATTGCCTAACCCGTGCCGTTAAGGCCCCACGGCGGGCCGCGGTCGCCGACTGTGGCCTTGCCAACCAGTGATAAAACCCAGAGGTCGACACCGTGGCCAAGTACACATCTTGAACACGGGCAACTGATCCCGGTTTTATCCCAGTTCCTGCTGGCACGCCGGCCGCTTTATTAGCAGGGAAGTAGGGTCTACGCGTGAGCGAGCAAACCCGACGGACCCTAGCCAAGGGCTTGGTGTTCGTTGGAGCAGCCACCTTGATTGGCAATGGGGCCGCATACCTGCTGTCGGTCGTCGCGGCCCGGGTACTCACCCCGGCCGAGTTCGGTGCCTACGGCGCCCTGCTGGGCATCTTGATCATCATCTCGACGCTGTCGATTGCCGTGCAGGCGCTGACCGCCCGCCGGGTATCGGTGGCCACGGGCAACCGCGCCGAGGTCGAAGGCCAAGCGATTCGACTCGCCTTTTATGTCGGGGCGGCCATTATCTTGGTGGGGCTAGTTGCGGCCTGGCCGCTGGGTTTGATCTTCACCATTCCCTATGCCGCGGTGGCAATGGGGCTGGCATCCCTGGGCTTCGTGGTACTCGGCACGGCATCCCTCGGCATTGCCCAAGGCCGCGAGGAGCACCTTCGGTTCTCCATTGGGTTCCTGGCCAATGGCTTTGGCCGCGCCTTCGTCGGCATCGTGTTCGTGCTGGGCCTTCGAAGCGTGATCGGGGTGAGTGCGGGGCTGCTCGTCGGGTGCGCGGTCGGTGCCGTCATTAGCTACCTATTGATATGTCCGAAAACTTGGGCTAGAACTCTAGACAAGAGCGGCGCCGCCGAATTCGGCCACATCGCCCACGCGCTACTCGTGCTATTTACCCTCACCAACGTCGACGTCCTCCTGGCCCGCATTTTCTTGACCGAGAATCAATCCGGTGAGTACTCGGTCGGGGTGCTGCTGGCCAAGATCGCATTCTTCCTGCCCAATGCCATCATCATCGTGCTCTTCCCGAAGATGACTGCCGGTGATTCAAGGCGCGCGGTACTCATCGCGACGGGGCTGACAGCGGCCCTCGGCGTTCTTGTCACCGGTTTCAGCTTCGCGTTCGGCACTCTCGTGATGCGGGTGCTGGGCGGTGCGCAGTACGTTGAGCTCGGCTCGGAGGCCTGGCTCTTTGCCCTGGAAGGCTCGGCTTTCGCACTGGTGCAGGTGCTCCTCTATGCACGATTGGCGGCCCAGGACCGTCGGGCCGTCTTGACGGTCTGGGCAGCACTGCTGGTGCTCGTCGGCATCGTCGGCCTTTGGCGGCATAACTCGGTTGCCGAGATTGTCACCACGGTGGTGGCGGTATCACTCGTGCTCGCCGTCGTTGGCCTATTGATGGACCGCCGCAATTCACCACGGGGCGCGGTTGTGCCGATCCAGGCTGCTGAATAGCAACTGCTAGTGCAACACATTCGCGCGCACCCAGGCACCAAGTTGCGCGGAGCATTCGTCAACTGACTCACTCCACGACTTGCCGGCGCTCTCGGCGTGGGCGATCGCATAGCCCTTGATGTCGACCAGGTCGGCCTGCCGGGCCACCCGCGAGACCACATTGGTGCCCGAGAGTCCATCGGGTAAGGCGCCAGCTGTGTCGAGGTTGATCAACAAACTAGGCGAGTACGCACCGAGCAGGGTGGCCACCGCGACCGCGGCATTGACTTTGCCGGCACCTGTCACCAGCACCGGCAACTCGGTGATCTGCAGCTGGGTTGCCTCCTCCTCGAGCGCGACGAAGAGCAGCGGCAGGTCCGGGGAGATGGCGCGGTGCAAACGCAGGGCGAACTTTCTTCGGTGATTCGTGGTGAGCGCTAACCTTAGTTCCATGTTCGATGCTGCACTGGCCGCGGCGGTAACCCGGACGGTCCCGAAAATCAGCCCGACCGAGCTTGGTCACATCCAGCAGACCGAAATCGTCAAGGATCTATTCGAAGGCCACTACGAGTCAGCGACGACGGTGGCACAGGCTTTCCGGGGGGCATTGCTGGGTATTGGGGTGGCCGAGGCGGTTGATGGCGAGATAGTTGCATTCGATAACACCGTGTGGCGGGTGCCGGTTGATGGCATCCCGGTGGTTGCGGACCGGGCACTTGGCCTGCCATTTTCAGTGGTTGCCCGCGGCGGTACCGCGATCACCGAAAGTGTTGCGGCTGGCACGGATTTCTCCGGCTTGACCGCCCTGATCGACGAGGTCCGAAAGGCCGCCGGCCAGCACGACGACCATGCGGTGGCGGCGGTGCGCGTCGATGGGACTTTCACCGGCGTTGTCCTACGTAGCGAGCCACGCCAACAGCGCCCGTACCGTCCCCTCACCGAAGTCCTGGAGCACGAGGTGCGGTTCCCCTTTGCGAACTGGTCCGGCACATTGGTGGGCTTTAGATTCCCGGACGTCAATGATCAAGTTGTGATTCCGGGCCTACACCTGCACGGGATCGGCGCCGATCGCCAAAGCGGCGGCCATTGTCACCGGGCCGTCACGGTTGCGGCGACGTTGCGGGTGTGGATTGATGACGTCGGCATTTTCGTGCCGATGACCGGTGTGCACTACGGTGGGTAGGCACCTGGCGAGGTGGCAGAGCGGCCGAATGCAGGCGCCTTGAAAGCGCCCGAAGGGCAACCTTCCGGGGGTTCAAATCCCTCCCTCGCCGCCACTTCCGAATTTCACCTAGAGCTGATTGAAGGGGCTGACGTGGCTGATCCCAAGGTGGGCGCCGCCGGTGGTCAGACCACGATCCCAGCGCACCTGGTCCGGCGCCTAAATGAGCACGGGGTCGCCGTTGGCTTCGGCATCGTTGGCGACTATGCCCTGCGCCTATTCGGCGCGTTGGCCGACTCGGGGCTGCCAATGCTCGTCACCGCCGACGAGCAGGGCTCCGGATTTGCTGCCGATGCCTATGCACGGCTGCGGGGCCTGGGTGTGGTTGGTTGCACCTACAGCGTCGGTGGGCTCAAGCTGGCCAACGCGGTGGCCAATGCGTGGGCCGAGCAGGTCCCGCTCCTGGTGGTATCCGGTGCGCCCGGCGTTGCCGAGCGCGCAAATGGGGCAATGCTCCACCACCGCGTCAAGGACTTTGATACGCAACTAATGGTGTTCCGGGATCTAACCGTTGCCCAGTCGGTGCTGGACAACCCGGTCACGGCCGCCGCCGAAATCGATCGGGTTATCGCCACCATGCTTTCCACCCAGCGGCCGGGCTATCTGGAGATCCCACGCGATCATGTTGACGCCATCATCGGCTCTTCCCCGGATCCAATTCAACTGCAACCACAACCGGTCGACGAAGCGAAACTTGCGGCGGCCGTCGAAGATGTGGCAGCCATGTTGCGTTCCGCCAATTCCGCTGTCATCCAAGCCGGCGTGCTGGTTGCTCGCAGGTCACTTACCCGGCCACTGCTGCACTTGGCTGAACACCTTGGGCTGCCGGTGGCAACAAGTTCAATGTCAAAGGGTGTCTTCCCCGAACGCCATCCGCTCGCACTCGGTGTTTATCAAGGAGCGGTGAGTCCGCGCGCAGTTGTTGAAGTTGTTGAAGGCGCGGATGTGCTGTTGAGCCTGGGGGTGCTGCCGACGGATCTGAACTTCGGTGGCTTCACCGCCGATATCTCCCCGACCCACTTGATCGCCTGCACCGACACCGACGTCACCGTTGGTCTGCGCACCTACCAAGATGTGCCATTGGCCGCATTCCTGCCGGCCCTGCAAAGTGCGGTCGCCGAAGGTAGGGATGCCTTGCTCCCGGCCGAGCATGATGTCCCCGAATTCACGTCAGCAGGCGCGGTGCCAATTCACGTCGAGCGCCTCATCGCAGCGGTTGCTGCGCATCTCGACGGGCGCCACGGTTTTATCGTAGACCCGGGAGACTGCCTGTTCGCATCGGTTGAGTTGCCGGTGCCGGCTTGGTCCCTATCGAGTGCCTATTACGCGACGATGGGTTATGCCGTCCCGGCTGCACTGGGCGCCGGCAAGGCTGACCCCGAGCACCGCCCGGTGGTACTGCTCGGTGACGGCGCATTCGCGATGAGCGGTATCGAATCCGGGTGGTGCGCATTCAATGGCGTGCACCCCATCATCATCGTGATGGACAACGCCGGCTACGGTACCCAGCGGCCCATGCGCGATGGCCCCTTCAATGACATCGCGCCGCTCGCGGTTGAAAAACTAGTAGACGTCTTCGGGGTGGGCAAGGGTTGGGTAGTTACCACCGAAGATGAACTGGCGTCGGCGCTGACCGAGGCTTTTGCCCACGATGAACTAACGATCGTGCACGTGAAGGTGCCGAAGGGTTCGATCAGCCCGGCGTTGTCGCGGCTGACAGAGGCGCTGGGCAAACGCGTGTGAGTGCCCAAAATCTGCTACTGCATATCGCCGCCTCCGCCCTGGTGGTGATTGCGCTCGCTATCTGCATCGGCGCCTCGGCGCCCCGCTGGCCGAATACCTGGCTGCAACGAGATGTTGGCCCGCTTCACTTCAATCGATTCGATACGCGAAGTAGATATCGCAGGATCGGAATAACCAGATTGGCCCGGACCCTACCCGAACTCGGGTCAATATTCGGTGGGCAAAGCAAGAAGGCACTGCCTGGTTTGACGATCAAGGATCTGGGCGCCTACCTCGTCGAGGTGCGCAGGGCCGAGTGGGTGCACTGGCTAACCCTGTTCGTCTGGCTGCCGCTTATCTTCTTCAACCCATGGTGGCTGACCTTGGTATTTGCTCTTATTGTCATCTCTGGCAACACCATCTATATCGCCATCTTGCGTCACAATCGGCTTCGGCTCACCGGAATCCTAGAAAGCAGGGGGGCATGAACGATTACGGAGTGCGCTCAATGGTGGCCCCGCTCACCCGCGTGGCGGTTCGGGCACCGTCGCTGCGCGGGGACTACGCTCGCGCGCATTGGGTGCAGCCGATCGACGGCGAGCTGCTGCTGCAGCAGCATCGAGCCTTCGTCGAGCTGCTGCGCAAACTGGGCTGTCAGGTTGAAGAGCTGGCGCCGGTCGACGACATGCCCGATGCCATCTTCGCCTACGACCCGGCATTCATCACGCCATCGGGAGTTATTGAGCTCCGTGGAGCCAAAGCGGCGCGTGCCGGTGAGCCACCGCTGCTGACCGCCGAGCTGCGCGCCCTAGGGCTGCCAGTGGTAGGCAAGCTAACCGGTGCGGCCACCGCTGATGGCGGTGACATGTACTGGCTGGATGACAATACGCTCGCAATGGGACGCTCGTATCGCACCAATGCCGAAGCCATCGAGCAGTTGCGACCGATACTGGCGGCTGATGGCATCGAGGTCGTGGTGTTTGACCTGTCCCATGACTTGGGGCCTGAATACTGCCTGCATCTGATGTCGGTGATTTCGGCGATTAGGGAAGATCTGGCTCTTGTCTATGAGCGGCTGGCGCCGGTGGCCTTGCTGCAGACCCTGCAGCGACGCGGCGTTGAGATTCTCGGCCTGCCCGAGGAGGACTACGCGACGCTCGGGTGCAATGTACTGGCGATTTCACCGGGTGTCGTGGTAATTCCTACCCCCAACGACGCTACCGTCGAACTACTGCGGCGGCACGGGGTTGACGTGCATGTGTATGAAGCCAGTGAAATCAACAAGGGCGAGGGCGGGCCAACCTGCCTGACCCGACCCATAAAGCGTTGAGCGACTCGGTAGCGATCACGAACCGGTAGCGCACCTCACCAGCGCCTAAATCCTCTGCGTTTCTGCTTCTGCGAGTAGTACCAACCCGTAGGCAACGGCAAATCTATGACCCAGAATTCCTGCGACATCACCGCGGCCGATAGCCAAGGCCGGGAGTGCTGAAGACAGACACTCGAGAATCTCCCGATCGCCAACCGGACCGCCCACCGCCACCGCGGTGCGACTATCGATCTGAAGTCCACCGCTGATTCGCCGCACGTTGTCCTCGATGACCGCGCGCTTCGCAGCGAGGCGCAGCGGGCGCCAATCACCAAGGGTTAAGTTGCGAGAAAATGGCAAGGGCCCGGCTGGCCCATTTACTGCCAACCAGCCCACGAGTGATCCGGGAACCCGGGTAGGTAAAAAGTCCTGGGACAAGGTCTCGCTGGAGGCGATGGCAGGGGTTTCAATGCGAAAGGCAGGCCCTTGCTTAACCCATTCCGCCGCGCCCAGCGAAATACCGGCAAGTGACCCGATGCACGCGCTGAGTAGATCCCCCGATCCGGCGCCGGTGACCGAGCTGTCGGTGACGATGTCTATCGTGCCGCCACCCAGATCGAGTACCACTGTGTCTGTTGCGCACCCGGGCGTGGTGCGTGCCCCGACTGCTGCAGCCCGAGCCTCATTTCCCACGATCATGATTGGTAACGGATTGACCTCCCGGAAAGCCAAGTCAGCCACGGTTGCGTCACCTGTGGTGGCAAGGGTGGAGACCGCGAGTTCAGGAGCAGTAGCGGCTCGACGCAGCGCTGCGGGCGAGCCAAGGGATTGGATATCGACAACCCACGCGTCCAAGACGTCTTGCCGGGTACCGTTCGCGAAGGCTAGGTGGGCGGTGCTGCCAGCCGGTCTGGTCGCAAGCCCATCACGGGCCTCGCGCAGGTTGACGACCGATCCGTCGGTGAAGGTTAGATATCCGGCCTGGTGTAGATCGTTATCGACCGCTAACGGTAAGCGACCTACGACCGCACATCGGCTCCCGCGCACCGCGGCAGCAACAATGGTGGCATCGGTGATCTCATTCTGCAGTAATTCAAGGTGGGCGATTAGGTAGAGGGGATCGGCGAGCGCCCCAACGACTAAGTCATTGACTTCAAGCGCAATAAGGTCGCATCGCAAAGCCAAGTCGGCATTCACCCGGTCTACGATCACCAAGTCGCTGCCGATTCGCGCGTGCACAAGGCGCGCTTCGTCACCCGCGAGCAAAGCGCCGCGCAAATCAATGCCACTAGTAAGCCAGCGCTTTATGGTGTCTGCTGTTTCGCGGTAGGACAGTGGATCACTAGCTACCAGGATGACCGCGATACCCCGTGGCGGTTCTTCGCCTTGGGCGACCGGCCTACCGCACGCCACGCCGTTACCGGCTGGCGTTGTCGGATGGTCGTCTAAAAGAACCAGTCGACCGGGGGCGCGCTGAAGGCGAGGCAGGGAATGCACACCGGTCAGGACGGGTTGCTGCGGGGTCATCGCCACCAGTTCCGGGGTGAAACCGGAGCGCCTGGCGAGACGTTGAACCAAGCGAGCCGCACGGCGCGTGGCCTCAGGTGATCCCTTCGCGCCACGGGTGGGAACGCGATCCCAAGCGCAGGGCTGCGGCGGGACAGTTGTGGTGTCGGCAATAACCACCTCGGTTGTTGAATTCCCGATGTCGACTCCGGCGATCAATGTCACGCGAGCAGGCCGCGCTTTTCGTAAATCTCGAGCGCTTCGCGAACAAGTTCTGCGGTCAAAACTGCGCCCGCGAAGCTTAGAGTGTCGGCAATCACGTGGAGTTGGGCGGCGGTTGAGCGATTCGGGCGTAAGGCTTCGTAGATCTCAAGCACCCGGAAATCATCGAGCCGCGCCAGTTCGGCGGCGCGCAACAGGTTTGCTGCCAATTGCGGATTGGCATGCGCTCTTGCGACTTCGGCCTGCATCACCAGGGTATCCGGGTGGATGCGGATGTCCTCGGGGCGAACGTCGCCGCTTCGCACCGCTTCGAGAGTGATCTCAGCGGCTGCGCGACCCGAAATACCGAGTGTCATAAGGGCACTAGGTGCAGTGTGATGGGTGGGGCATTTAAGTCGCAGCACTGCCGCTCCACCGCCATCAAAGAGACGACCGAGGTGTGGTAGCGCGCTTCGATAGCTTCGTCGGAGTAGGGGTTGCGCGCCGGCTCCGGGCTCGCACCCTTTGCGTGCCTGCCGGCATTGAGCCCGAGGGCCCGGTACTCTGCGCGCCCGAGGCTGGGCGCCACGCTATATAGCTCGAGGTTGCCAAGTGGGGGTAGGTCATGTCGATGGATGAGCGCCGTCCCTTTGGCCTGCAGGCCGATGCCGATGCCCGACCCGGCAAGGCGGGCCGCCTTCAGGCCGATCAGGCCAAGATCGACGGTGTCATGGAACCGGACTATCCGCCCCTGGCAACCCTCCTCCTCGAGCCCCGCAAGCAGTTCGTCTAACGCTTCGGTGACCATCAGGCCACCGAGCGTTCGCCAGATTTCGCGTGCCGTGGCCGGGGAGACACCGATCACCACATCCCTTGGCCCGATGCCTCGCTCGGCTGCCAGACCTTCGGTGAGTCGGTTAGATCGTGCCTGCTCTTGGTCACTCTGGAGGTCGGCCACCGATCGCTCCTGGCGGATCGCATCTATCTGTGACTGCCGCTCAGGTGTGGGAACATAACCGGTGCCCGGACCTGCATAGTCATTTGGATCAGTAACGAGGGAGAGTACGGACATGTTCTCATCGAAGATTGCCGCAGTGTGCAAGTAGTCGCCATTCAAACGCGCCTTGAGCAGGTCGAGTAGGCGCTGAGCGATGATCTCATGACCCGACTCATCGAGCGCACGCACGACGTCGAGCATGGTGATATTTGTATCGCGGATAAGCCTCGATGCCTGCAGCGGCGTCATCAGATCGGCGGCCGGGACATCCTTGGAACCGGCGGCATCCACCGCTTGCTCCTGCCACTTGGCGCTGAAGTTCGCGAGTCCGAGCGAGCGGTAAACGTCGCTGACAACTTCCACGGCCGTACGTCTAAGATCCTCGATATCTGCCTCCCGAGCGGTGCGCAGCCCACCATCAACGCCCCAGTCCCGCTGCATAGCGAGGTAGTCATCGATGTCCTCGGAGTTCCACTGACTTGGGCCGAACATATTGTCGTACCTTTGGATCGAGCCGAAACCACTGCAGATGAAGTCCGAGCCGGCGATGAAAATGGGGTGGGTCCGCGAAGTGCGTCGCACGTCGGACTCACTCATCAGTGCGTCATTGCCCGTGCAAGCTTCGAGGTTACGCACCATCACCATGAGGTTTTCGGCCATCAGACTCTTGACGCCACCGGGGACCGATCCTGCAACCGATGCAGAATCGATCCCCCCGTTTTGCACTCCTTGGGCACCGATCGCCCGCGCCAGGGCCACGCAGCGGGATTCGAGGTAGAACATGGAGCAGCCCTCCGCGGCGCCCATCAACGCCTCCGCACCACCCCCTGAAGTGACCCGCATCTTGATGCCCCGACTTGCATATGCAGAAGTTAAGAAAGTCTTTGACCAGGGCGTGTCATCGCCGTCGATGAAGATCTGTTCGGTTCCGTACAGGGACACGGTCTCGGCATATGAGACCAGTCCGCGCATGCCCATCTCTAGTTCAACAGACTCCTCAACTGAGCACTGCACGAGTACCCCGGGTGAGCCGACCGCCGCACCGATGCTGACCGCTATCGCATTGGACGGCGCGTCTTCAAGGACAGGCACAGTGGTTTCAATCTCGCGGAATCCGAATGCCGCCGCCGTCGCAGCGTCCGCCGCTAGAAGCAGCGGATCGTCCGAGCGATTGGTCACGTGGGCCTGGTTGCTTGGGGTGCGTCGCGCCCGGCATTTAGTCATTGCCAGCACAAGTTCGGCGGGCCGCAGGAGGGCCAGGCATGTCGCCAACTTGGCTGGGGTCATGCCGGCCGCCAGGCGAATGATCTCCGGACGTGGGGTACGAGGATCGACCAACATGTGGGCGAAGTGCAACGGGTCCAAAGCCATGGCCTCCGCGGCAACCTCAAGATCAAGGCCATGCCGAGCAATGAAGTGATCAATAATGTCAAACTCGACTTCGGGTTTTGAGTCCATTTCGGTGACCCGACCGTCTGCCACAATTAGGGAGGGCTCCGGGTCACTCGGTGAGTTGAAGGCGATCATGCCGAGTCCCGAATCGGGCTTTGCGAAGCCGTCGAGGTTTACCCGTTGCTGATCCATAAACCGAAAGCGGCCCAAGGTCACTGGCTGGCCGCATCAAAAATTTGTGCCGCGGCTTGCGCAATGGTTGCGTCCTGCGCACCGGTGCTGCCACTAACGCCCACGCCGCCGCTAACGCGGTTGTCATCCCAAAGGGGAATACCACCTGGGAAGGCGATGTATCGGCCGCCGTCGGCCGCGTACATACCAGCGAACTCCCCACCGGGAGCGGTCAACTCGCGAAGTGAACCGGTGTCGGTCCGGTGGGCCACGGCCGTGTAGGCCTTGTCTTTAGCGAGAACCGGTCCGGCGATCTCAGCGCCATCCATTCGAGCGAAGGCGATCAGCTGGCCGCCGGCATCGACCACCGCGATGGAGACGCAGGCAGCCAATTCCTCGGCGGCAGAGCGGGCGGCAGAGATCATTCGCAATGCGAGATCGAGATCAATTTCAAACCGGTGGACCCGGCTCATGAGCGCGCCTTGGCGCGCATCCGCGAGTGCATCCCGTCCATGGCAATCACGCCATTTAGTAGTGATTTCGGGAACTTGCATACCACCGTGTAATTGGTGTCGACCACATTCGCAATTGGAGTCAGCGCTGCTTGTGAGACTAGTTGATAAGAATCGATCACACTCTGACCGGTCAGCTTGGCTACCCATATTACCATCTGTTGATGCGCAATGCGAAAAGCATCCTCCAACGGACGGGTCGAACCGGTGGTCATGATGTAGTCATCGCTCTCCAGTCGGGGCCATGGGCAGGTGTGGCCCGAGAGTAAATCTACGACCACCTCAGTGTCCATTGCACACTCCACCGCTACCCCGCACGCTTCCCCCTCACCTTGGCGTGCATGCCCGTCGCCAAGGCTAAAGAGTGCACCCTCAACGTTTACCCCTAAGTAGCAAGTGACACCCGCGCGCATTTCGGGGGTGTCCATGTTGCCACCCCAATCGCCCGGGGTCAGTGACGACCGAACTTCACCAAGCGCTGGTGCCACCCCGACCGTCCCGTGCATTGGGTCAAGTGGCAGTGCAGCGGTAAAGGACGTGTCCACAGCCGCGTAGCGCACCAAGCGAGCGACGAGGTCCAGTTCATAAAACCAGGTGCGTTCAAGTAGCGGGGGTTGAAGGGTGGCGGTGAAGGTCGTGGACGTCAAAGCGCCGAAGAACGGCACTGTAGAACTCACCCCCCACGCCTCACGCGGCTCGATGGAGACAAAGTGCACCGCGAGAGTGTCACCCGGCCGGGCGCCCTGAATGAAGAAGGGCCCTGATTGTGGGTTTAGGTACCGCGGGTCACAGACCAAAGATGGTAGGTCCGTGGAACTACGTACCCGGCCGCCGAAACAGTCCATCGTCCAGGTGGAGATCCGTTGCCCGGGGCGCAAGTTCGCCACCGGAGCCGTTCCGCCAAAGGTGTAGGTATAGGCAGCGGGGTCTGCGCCCGGATCGGGCGACCAAGCCAAGGTATCGGCTGAGGTGCTCATGTGACCTCCCCGCTAATGGCCGGGGGCACGTCCCGAAGGTACGCGCCCCCTTTTTGGTGACCTGTTCTACACGCGCTCGTGCGCCTCGTCCAAGGTGGTGCGCCCAATTTCCTCGTAGATGCTCGGTCGCTTCGACTTGACGTACAAGGCGTAGCCGGCGCCGATTACGAAAAGCCCGATGACGTACACGGGCATCAAGGCGAACACCAGGCTGTCTGCCGCCAGGCCGGCAGCGAACTGCCGGTTGGACCAAAGCAGTAATAGGGCATAGAGCATTCCAAGAGCACCCAAGATGGGGCAGATGAGAGTAGTTATCACATTGCCCCGGTGCACCTTTTTAACCCAGAAATACCCGATTACGGCAAAAGAGGTGATGGTCTGCACAATCAGGACCATGGCGGTGCCGATCAGCGCGAGTAGGCCGTACACATTCACATACGGAATCAACTCCGGGACTGCCTCACCTTCCACATAAACATTGGTGAAAAGCAAGAAGAGCACGCAGAGCACCAAGGTGATCGCGCTCTGCACAAAGGAGGCAACTGCTGGCGATCCATGCTTGGGGGAGATCCCTCCGATGGTTCTACGAAGAGCCGCAAAGGCGCTCTCGCGCCCAAGTGCGTAGATGTACCTTGAGGCCGCATTGTGGAAAGCCAAGGCACAGGCGAATGAGCCAATTACCAGCAGCAGCTTGTAGAGCACCTCAACGAAACCACCGAGGTTCTGTCCCACCAGACCAAGCCATAGGTCAACGGGTGCGGCACCGGCTGAAACCTCCACCGACTGGGCGGCGCCATTGCCGACCACGACCATCCAAGACATGAAGGTGTAGAAGAGCCCCAGGCCGACGACCGCTATCAGGGTCGCGCGGGGAACGTTGCGCTTTGGATCCTTTGACTCCTCGCCGTAAACCGCTGTGGTTTCGTACCCGACCCAAGACCAAAATGCGAAGAAGAGACCGATTGCGGCAACACCTGCGGCAACTCCGGTCCCGAAGGCCCCTTCGCTCAGACTGTTGAAGGCATTTTGCGGAGGTACCGTATCGGCGAACATGAAGCCATCTGGGCCACCCTTGAACAGGACAGAGAAACCGAGTGCCAGCAACAAAACGATCTCGCCGATCAAGGTGATCCCGAGGATGCTCGCCGACAGGGAGATCGAATAGTAGGTGAGGATCGCGATCGCAATGATCCCGATCAGCGCAATGATCATCCAGTTGACATTCAGGCCGGCCGGTTTCAGCACATACTCTGAGGCGAAGTAGGCGAAACCGCCGATGAGCGATGCCTCGAAGATGATGTAGGCCACGGCTGCGATCAGCCCAGAAGCCATTCCCATGACCTGCCCGAGGCCATGTGAAATGAATCCGTAGAAGGCCCCCGCGGTGGTTATGTGCTTTGCCATGGCCACAAAGCCAATGGTGAAGATGGTCAGCACGATGGTGGCAAACAGGTAGCCGCCTGATACGCCAATGCCGTTTCCGTAGCCAACCGCAATTGGCACATTGAAACTCATCGCGGTGATCGGGGCCGCATTGGCGACCGCCATGAAGAGCACGCCAATTAGTCCAACAGCCCCGGCCTTGAGCCGGGCTTGGTCGGCCCGGGAAATCTGGTGGTCGCCAGGTTCGGCGGAGGGAGAAGATGCGCTCATTTGTTTTCCATCCCGCGCACCGATCGCGCTGCCTAGGCCGGGGAGAACATTGATCGCGACTTTGTCACAATGAGTTGTCAGGGTCAAGCACAAGGCCACGCCAGTTGCATTTATTTTCGGAGATCCCTGAGGGCAAACTTGGCCCCAAAAGGCTGCGGTGACCCGCTTAATACCAATATTTGCCAAATGGTCTGCTATTTGGTATGGTCGGTCCATGTCGGACCAAGCCAGTGTTGAGGCACCCTATGACTATGGGGTTTTCTCCTTTGCCTCCAAGTCCGAAGTCCTAGACAAAGCCAAGGCTTATTGGAACCCCGGCAAGACACAGTTTTGGATCGACTCCGGTGTCCCCCTCGTGATTGACCGACGCGAGGAGTACTTCATCTACGACATGTCCGGAAAAAGGCTCATTGACACCCACCTCAACGGTGGCACCTACAACCTTGGCCACCGCAACCCCGAGGTGGTGCAGGCGATAACTACCGCAATGCAGCACTTCGACATCGGCAACCACCACTTCCCGGCGCTCGCCCGGACCGCATTGGCGGAGGCCATGATTTCGTCGGCTCCAACCGGGCTGACGAAGGTCATCTACGGGTCCGGCGGTGGCGAAGCCATTGACATTGCAATCAAGACGGCCCGACACGCAACCCAAAAGCGTAAGGTGGTTTCGATTACCAAGGCCTACCACGGTCACACCGGTCTTGCGGTTGGTACCGGTGACGAGCGTTTCTCGAAGCTCTTCTTATCCGACAATCCGGAGGACTTCCCGAACGTTACGTTCAATGACCTAGAAGCCATGGAAAGCGCACTGCAAAATCGAGATGTGGCAGCGGTGATCATGGAGACGATCCCTGCCACCTTTGGCTTCCCTCTGCCTGCGCCGGGTTACCTGCCCAAGGTCAAGGAGCTGTGCGAGCGGTACGACGCCCTCTACATCGCCGATGAGGTGCAGACAGGACTGATGCGCACCGGGGAATTGTGGGCGATTACCAAAGAGGGAATCGCACCCGACATCATGGTTAGTGGCAAGGGGATCTCCGGTGGTTTATACCCGATTGCCTGCGTATTGGTTGCGGAGCACGCGGCCGGGTGGTTGACGGAGGACGGCTTCGGGCATATCTCTACCTTTGGGGGCGCGGAGCTTGGGTGTGTGGCAGCGATCAAGTCGCTGGAGATCTGCTCGCGACCGGAGACCCGGTCCATGGTCCACTATCTGTCCGACTTCATCGGGCAGGGGCTGCGCCGTATTCAGGCGGACTACCCGGACTGGTTTACCGGTATTCGGCAGAACGGCTTGGTCATTGGATTGGAGTTCAACGATCCGCAGGGTGCGAAATTTGTGATGCGCCACTTGTACGAAAATGGGGTGTGGGCAATTTTTTCTACCCTTGATCCACGGGTACTACAGTACAAGCCCGGCTTACTATTGAAGCCCGAGATTGCGGAAGAGTTGCTGGATCGCACCGAGGTGAGCATTGGCAGGGCCTGGGCCGAAGTCAAGTCATTGCGGGGGCCAAGGTGAGCCAAACGCTGGTCGAAATGCCGATGGAACCCGCGGGGGTGCCGCGCGGGAGGGCCATGGTGGAGCGCGCCACCTGGGCGTCGCGGGCATTTGCCACCTACGACATCGATTCGGTCCGGCGCATCGCACACGCGGCGGCGATCGCGGGCGAGAATCATGCTCGGGAGTTTGCTGAGTTGGCAGTGCAGGAAACCGGGTACGGTGTCGTAGAGCACAAGGTTCTGAAGAATGTTGCCTGCTCGGTAGGTATCTGGAATACGTACGAGTCCCATGACTATGTCACCCCAACAATCGTCGAGGGTGACAAGATTGTGGAAGTCCCACGAGCCGCTGGCGTGATCTTTGCGCTCACGCCATCTACTAATCCCGTTGCGACCGTGTACTGCAAGATTATGCTCGCGTTACTAACGCGTAACGCCATCATCATCTCCCCGCACCCTTTCGCCAAAGGCGTTTGCGCGCGTGCCGCGTATGTCATGCGAGATGCGGCGGTCGCCGCAGGCGCACCTGATGGAGTGATTCAGGTTGTAGAGCAGCCCTCGATCCCTTTAATCAATGCGCTGATGACGGATGAACGAGTGGATGTCATTGTCGCCACGGGTGGTTCACCGATGGTTCGGTCTGCCTACCGCAGTGGCAACCCAGCCATTGGCGTTGGCCCGGGAAATGTCCCGGTGCTTGTCGAGAAGTCCGCGGATCTTCCTGCGGCGGCGCAGAGCATCGTGGCGAGCAAGTCCTTCGACAATTCAATACTTTGTACCAGCGAGTCGGTGCTCATCGTCGAGAGCGCCATCGCAAGTGGTTTCACAGTGGCATTGGCCAAGGCTGGCGCTTTTCTGCTGAGTCCAGAGCAGGTCGACGTGGTGCGCGACCTGATTTTTCCGATGGGGCATTTTGACACTGCCTGGGTGGGCAAAAGCGCGCTAGAGATTGCGGCTGCCTGTGATATCAAGGTTCCAAAAGGAACGCTGATCCTCGTGGCGCCGATAGATCTGGTCGTCCCCGAGGAGCCCTTAGCACAGGAAAAGCTGTGCCCGCTACTTGCGATGGTGACGGTCTCGAGCGCTGCCCGGGGGATCGAGGCTGCTCGCGCAGTGTTGCGCAACTCGGGGCGTGGGCACAGTGCAGCGATCCACAGTCAGGATGCGCGGGTGACAATGGATTATGCATCCGCACTCCCGGTCCTGCGGGTGGTGGTAAATGTCGGAAATAGTTTGGGCAGTGCCGGTATCCAGACGGCGCTGGCGCCAACCATGACAATCGGTACCGGGTTCTTCGGCAAGTCATCGGTGGGTGAAAACCTGCAACCAAAGCACCTCATCAACCGAACGCTGATCGCCTACAATTCGAATAAGTCCATACTCATGCCGGACTTCACTGATCTCAACCCATGGTCGGCCCCTCAGGGCAGCGTGCCGGCGTACCCAATCGCGTCCAACCTAGAGGGTGCCCCATTCATACCGCAGCCGTCCGCTCCAATCGAATTCGCCGGAACCGATGACCTCCGCGAGGAGATCCGAAGACTTGTTATCGAAGAACTCCGACAGATCATTAAGGGCTGACCGTGGCCGAACTTCGTTCTTTCATTTTCCTGGACAGGCTGCAACCGCAGACCATGTGCTACCTGGGCACGTGGGTGCGCGGGGCGCTACCGCGCGCCGATGTCGCAGCCCAGATCATCGAGGTGTCACCAGGTCTAGATATCGAGCCCATCACCGACATCGCCCTCAAACACTCGGGGGTGGGTGCGGGAATCCTCTTGGTAGAGCGCCAATTCGGGTACCTAGAATTACATGGCCAGACGAGCGAGGTTCGCAGTGCCGCAGATGCCGTTCTCGATTACCTCCAAGTTAGCGCCGCGACCGCGATCAAACCGCAGGTGCTTGCTTCGCGTGTGGTGTCCAAGATTGATCGGCAGCACGCCTTCCTGATCAATAGGAACAAGATCGGCTCGATGGCGATACCTGGTGAGTCGATGTATGTGATGGAGATGCAGCCAGCCAGTTATGCGATCCTCGCCACCAATGAGGCCGAGAAAGCCTCGAGGATCAAGGTCGTTGACTATCGAATGGTCGGCGCCACCGGGCGGGTGTACCTGACCGGTCTCGAATCCGAGGTACGGGCCGCCGCTTTCGCCGCAGAGGGCGCAATGAAGGCGGTCGGCTAATGGTGGCCAACCAAGTGCCAAGTGAGCTTCTGCGGGAAGTTATTCGCGAGGTCGTGCGCGATGTCCTCAAGGAGGTTATCGCGGAAGAGATTAGTACCGCGATGCACAGCGGTGCTATCCAGCCGGCATCGCGCGCTGCTGCGCGAACTACGACCACGGCCGCGACGAAGCATCAGGTAACCCGCGGACCTCTGACTGAGAGGCAGGTGCGTGCTGCGGAATTAGATGGGTCGACCATCTGGATTACCCGTCGTGTGGTGGTGACTCCGCTGGCTCGCGAGCGGGCCAAATTAAGTGGCATCGATATCATCCGGATTGAGGAATGAGGTAAGTCATGCTAAAGGCAAAAGTTGTCGGCAAAGTTTGGTCCACCAAGAAGATTTCGGGCATTCCAACCGGCGCCTTCCTTGAAGTACAGGTCGAGCCGGCAGGCACTCGCCTAGTGGCCTTCGATGTCCTAGGTACAGGCATAGGTGAATTTGTCCTAGTGGCTACGGGTTCCGTTGCGTCCGCGTGGTTTGAAGGAGCCGCTCCACCCATAGACGCTCTCATCATCGGTTCGATTGACGAGAGTTCGAAGTAAGTCAGAGCGCCGGGCCCATCGCCCGACATAACGAAGGGAAAAAGAATGTCGAACAACGCAATCGGCATGATCGAGACCAAGGGTTACGTCGCAGCGCTAGCCGCGGCGGATGCCATGGTCAAGGCTGCCAATGTAGTGATAATTGGCCGAGAGCAGGTCGGTGACGGCCTCGTTGCGGTTACGATCGTTGGTGATGTAGGTGCAGTGAAGGCTGCCACTGAGGCTGGATCAGAAGCCGCGGGACAGGTTGGAGAGTTGATCAGCGTGCACGTCATACCGCGCCCGCACGCAGAACTGTCCAAGCACTTTTGCGTCACGGCCGAGTGAAGGTGACAGGGCTACCGGAGACTGCGTCACCTGAACTCAGGGTCTATTTGCAGATTGAGGACCTTCAACCTCAGTTCGCCGCACTGCTCGGTACCCCCACGCGGGCGCGGGGCTACCCGCCGTACGCAGGGCAGCACGCGCTCATCGTGGAGGTGGCTCCTGGGCTGGCCATCGAGCGTGTTACCGACCTCGCGCTACGAGCGGTCCCGTCGATGGAGCCCGGTATTTTGTTCGTCGAGCGGCAGTTCGGGGTGCTTGAGGTGCACGGGGATAACTTGGCAGATGTCAAGGCCGCCGGAGAGGCGATTCTCGCCGGCATCGGCGCGCGGCCGGAGGATCAACTCCGTCCTCGCGTCCTGTACCACGATGTCATTGAGGACATAACTGATCAGCACGCGGTGATTATCAACCGAAACCGGCAGGCGTCGATGCTGTTGCCTGGACAAAGCCTGCTAGTTTTTGAGATGACGCCGGCACTATTTGCGGCGGTCGCGGCAAATGAAGCCGAGAAGGCGGCACCTAACCTGACCCTGGTCGACGTGCAGATGATCGGCGCTGCCGGTCGCTTGTACCTTGCCGGCTCAACAGATTCGGTCAATCTGGCGCGCGCAGCCATTGGATCTGCTCTTCTTGGTATCAAGGGTCGAGACCAGTAGCGAGGGAGCCTTCCTTGAATGCAGTTGCGGGATGGGAAGTCTATGCCCGCCGGGCACTCCCGGCCTTCGGCTTGGACGAGTCGACCCCGCTGACCCTGTTGAATATCTCGGAGAATGCGACCTTCCGCATCAACCTGCCGGGTGAGCTGAGCGTACTGCGCGTGCATCGCACGAACTACCACACGCGCGAGGCGATCGAAAGCGAATTGACTTGGATCAGCGCGCTGCGCAGCGAAGGCATTGTGCAGACTCCGGAGTTCATGACCACCGCCGACGGAGACCACATAGCTGTCGGACGCGCGAGCTCGGGCGATGAGCGTTTTGTCTGCCGCTTCGCTTGGGCACTTGGGACCGAGCCGACGGAGGATCGGCTAGCGTCGGACTTTGAGACGCTGGGGGCGATTACCGCACGGCTGCATGACCACTCGCGCCGCTGGACACGCCCGGCTGGTTTCACCCGATTCAGATGGGACTTCCAAACCGCACTGGGCGAGCACGGACACTGGGGGAGGTGGCAGGACGGCCTTGGGATGGATGCGCAGTCTTTGAGCGTCCTCTCACGCTGTGCGGAAAAGCTCGGCGAGCGTTTGCGACTTTGGGGACAGTCACCGGATCGTTGGGGCCTCATCCATGCAGACATGCGCTTGGCGAACCTCTTGGTCGACGGGCGTGAGGTGACGGTCATTGACTTCGATGACTGTGGCCTCTCCTGGTTCATGTACGACCTTGGGTCGTCGCTGTCCTTTATCGAGCATGAGCCGTATGTGCCCGAGCTCGTGGCGGCATGGGCTGTCGGCTATCGGACAGTCGCACCATTGAGTGCTGCAGAGGAGCAGGAGCTTCGTACCTTCATCATGTTCCGTCGCATGCTCTTGATCGCCTGGATCGGATCCCACTCGGCGACGCAGACGGCGCAGGCGATGGGACCGCAGTACACTCATGACAGTTGTCGGCTCGCGGACGAGTACCTTTCATTCACATTTAAGAGCCAGTAGGAGGGTTGAATGTTCACCTCGATTGCAGGACGATCAGTGATCGTCACCGGAGGGACCAAAGGCATCGGCAAGGGTATCGCCAAAGTCTTCGTCCGGGCGGGTGCGAATGTTTTGATCACTGGTCGCAATGAGAAGGATGCGGTCAGCGCCGCCCAGGAACTGAGTTCACTCGGTGCAGGAAGCGTGACGTACTTCCTAGGCGATGTCACGGATCGCGACTCATCCGCGGCCATGGCAGCCACGGCGGTCAAGCGCAATGGCGGCATTGACGTCCTATGCGCGAATGCAGGGATATTCCCCGCTAGCACCCTAATTAATATGTCCGAAGGCGATATGGATTTAGTCTTTGATACGAATATAAAGGGCACCCTGCTCAGCGTTCAGGCATGTCTTCCTGCGTTGACCGAGAGCGGCCGCGGCCGGATTATTCTTACGTCATCAATTACCGGTCCGTACACGGGGTTTCCCGGATGGTCGCATTACGGAGCCAGTAAGGCCGCCCAACTTGGTTTTATGCGGACGGCTGCCATTGAGTTCGCAGCCCTTAAAATCACAGTGAACGCGGTGCTGCCTGGCAATATTGCAACGGAGGGCCTTGCGGAGTTGGGCGAGGACTACCGTCGCTCGATGGAGATGTCTATCCCGCTGCGACGCCTAGGCGAGGTTGAGGATATCGGTTATGCGGCGCTATTTTTCGCCACCGACGAGGCGGCTTATGTAACCGGCCAAGCTCTAATTATCGATGGTGGGCAGGTTCTGCCGGAGTCCATGGCCGCCCTCGAGGCGATAGATTAGGAGCTTCGTAAATTGGTTACCGATAGTGGCTCCACTTTGGGTCCCACCGGCGAGAGCGTCCGCCAGCGGATCCTTGATCTCATCGGTGCGCAAGGCTTACCGCGAGGTGCTCGCATTGGTGCTGAGCGCGATCTCGCCGCCGACCTAGGGGTAAGTCGCACCAGCGTGCGCGCCGCACTGGCGGTACTCGAGCGTGCGGGCCACGTGAACCGCATCGGTGGGCGTGGTGGCGGAGTGTTCGTTGGATCCATCAAAGTCGAGCGCGATCTCTCTCGCATTGTCAATGTACCGCAATTGCTCCGGGATCAGGGATTCACCGCGGGGTCGCGCATTGTTAGCGTTGCCGTGCGAGCTGCCGGACCGGATGCGGCAGCAGCGCTAGCGATTGATTCGGAGGATCTCATCGTTGACCTCGTGCGGATTCGTTTCGCGGACGGCACGCCGATCTCGCTGGAGCAGGCAATGCTTCCCGCCTACTTGGTGGCTGGACTACCGGAGCGAGACCTTTCAGGGTCTCTGTACGAGCTGCTTGAGCGAGAATACGCAATTAGACCGGCGGAGGCAACGGAGAGGATTGAAGTGGTTCTCGCAAGTCCGCAGGAAGCATCTATTCTCGAAGTGGCCACCGGACAGCCGTTAATCGCTGTGCAGAGAACCACCCGCGATGCAAAAGGCCAGATTTTCGAGCACTCAACTGACCTGTTTCGCGCCGACCGGACGGTGATGGTGGTTCGCACCAAAGGGACTCCTGAGTCGGAAACGCCCCGACTTTCCGGACGCCATCTTGAGATAGTGGAAGCCAGCGCATAGGCGCCTGCCAGAATGACGACATGACTGCACCACTGCGTTGGGCACTCATCGGTGCCAGCGATATTGCCTCGACCCGGTTGATCCCAGCCATCAAGGAGGTGGGCGACACCATTACGGCCGTGCAATCTGGGTCACCTGGTTGGGCGGCTGCCTATGCGGCGACCCATGCAATTGATTTTTGGACCACCAGCGTTGACGAGTTGCTCAGCCGCGCAGATGTCGACGCGGTGTACGTGAGCTCAACGAATGAAAAGCACCACCACCAGGTGGTGGCCGCGGCCGCGGCCGGCAGACATGTGCTCGCCGAGAAACCCTTGGCGTTGACGGTCGCCGACGCCAGAGCGATGGTGGAGGCGTGCGAGCGAGCAGGTGTGATGATGGCCACCAACCATCACCTGCCGGCATCGCCGACCCATCGCGCCATGAAGGCGCTGGTGGCCGATGGAGCCGTCGGGCAGGTGCGCGCGATCCACATTAACCACTCGGTGGGCCTGCCCCAGCACCTGCAGGGCTGGCGGGTTGATGACCCAATCGGGGGTGGTGTGGCCTACGACGTATTCGTCCACGACATGGCCGCGGTCCGTGCCTTGATCGGGGGTCAAGCGTTGCGCGCTTATGCGGGCGAGCGCACCGGCGCCCTCGTCGCTCAGTCCCTGATGACGGTGGTGAATTGGACCGACGACGTCATCGTCCAGACCCATGATTCCTACGACAACTACCACCTGCCGACCTGGCTGGAAATCCTTGGTACGCAAGGGGCAATTCGCTCCACCGGGTGTATGACGGGTGACCCGATCGGTGAAGTCCAACTCTTCAAGGACCATCAGGTTACTGACATCGAAGTCGGTCCGCGCGATGATCTTTATGTCACGACGGTGCGCGCATTTGACCGAGCGGTGCATGAGGGTGCAACCCCGCTAGTCACCGGCTGGGATGGGGTGCGCTCCCTAGCGGCTGTCGAGGCGGTGCAAGCCTCCTTGAGTAGTGGCTGCAGCGCCGCCGTGCAGTTAGTTGGCTGACCGCACCGGCCCGAGCGCCTGATCCTTCTCGTCCACTGTCATTGCACCGGTCATGATCGCCACCACATCGTTCATGGTGTGAGTTTGCGGAGTGACAACGGCGGAGCGTCGCCCGAGGCGTTGCACGTGGATGCGGTCGGCAACCTCGAAAACCTGGGGCATGTTGTGACTGATCAAGATGACGGGCATGCCGCGATCGCGGAGGTCCTTGATCAATTGCAGCACGCGGGCTGATTCGCGAACCCCGAGTGCTGCGGTGGGTTCGTCGAGAATTATCAGCTTGCTGCCGAATACTGCCGCCCGGGCCACGGCTACCGCTTGGCGCTGCCCGCCGGATAACGTCTCCACGGTTTGGGTGATGCTCTGGACGGTGCCGATGCCGAGATCTTGAAGATGCTGGCTGGCTTCGGTGCGCATGCGCTTCTTGTCGAGCATGCGAAATACTTTCCCGATAACCCCGGGTTTACGCAGCTCGCGGCCGAGATACAAATTACTCGCTATATCGAGTGCCGGTGAAACCGCGAGGGTCTGGAACACGGTCTCGATGCCCTGCAGGCGGGCGTCTTGGGTGCGCTTGAAATCCCGGCGCTCACCATTGAGCGTGATATCGCCGGTATCTGGAATCAAAGCCCCAGCGACGCACTTGATCAACGTGCTCTTGCCGGCACCGTTATCGCCAACTACCGCGAGTACCTCACCCGGATAAAGATCGAGGTCAGCGCCATTTAGACCGATGACTCGGCCGAAGGACTTTACGATGCCGCGGCAACTAAGCAGCGGCTCCCCGGCCAAGGTTTGAGTGCTCATGCGCGCACCTTCCGAATCCATTGATCAAGGGCAACGGCCGCGATGACAAGGATGCCGATGGCCAGGACGCGGTAAGCCTGGTCAAGGCCGGCTAGGGCCAAACCGTTTTCAACGACGACGACTATGAAGGCACCGAGGAGGGTGCCGATCAAGGTGCCGCGGCCACCAAAAAGCGAGGTGCCGCCGATTACCACGGCGGTGATGGTGTCGAGGTTGATGCTCGGGTCGGCATTCGGGCTGGCCGCACCGGTGCGGCCGATATAGATCCAAGCACCGATCCCGGTGATGAAACCGGCAACAACGTAGACACTGAAGAGCACCCGCTTGGTCGAGATACCGGAGAGCTCGGCGGCTTGAGGGTCATCACCAACCGCATAGATGTGCGTGCCCCAGGAAGTCATGCGCAACACGTAGGTGAACACCGCGAAGAGCACCAGCATCACGATCACACCGACCATGAGTTGGAAGGCCCCGATCTTGATTGCTACCCCCATGACCTTTAGCAGATCGGGCATTTCCGGCCCCTGGATGGTGCGCGCCTTGAACAAGATGAGCGTTAACGCGGTGAACACGCTCAAGGTGCCCAAGGTGACAATGAATGGTGGCAGACTCAATTTCACGATTAAGAATCCGTTTATCGCCCCCGCCAAAATAGAGGCACAGATACCTATCGTGATTGCTAGCCACGGGGGGAGCCCGAAGTTGGCTGCATTTGAAGCCGCGGTGATGGCTAGATTGGCCATCACCATCTGGCCGAAGACCATGATGGCACCGATCGACAGGTCGATCCCAGCGGTCAAGATGATCAGGGTTTGGGCAATGGCCAAGGTACCAATGACGACGGTCTGCTGGGTGATGAAGGAAAGGTTGCCCGGCAGGATGAACTTGGGGTTGATCAACGCGAAAATGGCAACGGCGACGATAAGCACGATCAGCGGGCTTAGGTATGGGTAGCGGTGCAGCGTGACCTGAAGGCGTTGCATCGGGGTGCGCCGGCCGAGGAACTCCTCGGCTAGGTCAAGGGTGCTGCTGGCGGGATTGCTCACCGAGGTGCCTCCGACATTTTAGCCTCCGGCTCAGCAGCCCGAGGGTGCTCAAGGTGATCGCTTTGTTGACAGGAGATTAGCTGGAAGTTGCGTAACGGGGGGCAGCAATCCGAAGATTGCCGCCCCCCGCGTCAACGCTGATCCGCTTGCGCGGACAAGGGGGTTTAGCCCCAGGCGTTGTCGATGCAGTATTGCGCATTCTCCTGAGTAGCCGCGGTGACGGTGTCCTGAGGATCCTCGGTGCAAAGGGTCACACCGGTGTCGTAGAACTGGCCATTTGCTGACGTGTTCGCCGGGGGAGCCCCACCATCGGCAATTGCCTTGATGGCTTCGACACCAAGGGAAGCCATCCGCAGCGGGTACTGCTGCGAGGTGGCCTGGATGCTGCCGGCCTTGACGGCCTCAACACCTGCGAGACCACCGTCAACCGAGACGACGAAGACATCCTTGCCGACCGTCTTACCAGCTGCCTTAAGTGCCGCATCGGCACCGAATGCTGTTGGCTCGTTGATCGTGTAGACGACGTTGATGTCTGGGTTCTTCGACAGGCAGGTCTCCATGCCCTTGCGGCCGCCTTCTTCATTGGCGCCCGTGGCTTCAAGGCAGACGATTTCGTAGTCGCCACCGGCACCGGTGGTGTACTTGCCGGAGGTGGGCTCGTCACCCATGATCGTCGGGTCAACGATGTCGACGCCAAGGCCCTTTAGGAAGCCATTGTCGCGGCAGTAGTCAACCGACACCATGCGATCGTTGAAGATCACCAGGCGAGCGATGATGGCTTTTGCGCCATTGAGTTTGCCTGCGGTCCACTGGCCAATTGCCTCACCAGCGAGGCAGTTGTCCGTTGCGAAAGTGATGTCAACGACGTCCGGTGGATCGGTTGGGGTGTCAAGAGCAATCACATAGAGGCCGGCGTCGCGAGCCTTCTTGATGGCTTCGTTGACGTTTACCGACATCGGGGTGATCAGGATACCGGCTTGGCCTTGGGCGATGGCGTTCTCAATGAGGGCGATCTGGCCCGCATCGTCGCCCTCTTCCTTGCCTGAGCCGACGGTCAGGTCAACACCGGCTGCTGCAGCCGCGGCCTTGGCGCCTTCTTGCATGGCGACGAAGAACGGGTTGGTTGAGTCCTTGGTGATGAGCGAGACAGCAACGGCTGCTGCTGGTGCTGCTGGTGCTGCTTCCGAAGCCGCAGGTGCTGCGGATTCAGTGGTGGCCGTGGTGCCCGAACTGCAGGCCGCCAAGGTCACCGAAAGTGCGCCGACGGCAGCGATTGCCGCGAACGTACGTCCGCGTGTGATGCGGTTAGTCATTTGTTTCCCTTCGAAGGGGGATGGAGGTGGATGTAACACTTGTGCACGTCCCTTTTTTAGTGGTCCGGGGAGACCATCGCTAGGCCTTGGAACCGTACTGGTGCCTAACCGTTATGGCATCTTCACCGAAGTTAGGCACCGGGAAAATTCGCAGCCGGGCCGCAAACAGGTGTCTCTTATCAAGTTGCCACCGCCTTAGGTGACAACGTTGTCTGATATTTCTAGTGCCCTAGGACTTCACTGTCAAGGTGATATCTGCAATACTCCGGTTTCGTAATGACAACGTTATCTAGTCCCCAGCCACCGCCAGATGGCCCGCCCGGCCACCGGCCACGGTCCACCATGCGCGAAGTCGCGGCCCTGGCTGGGGTCAGCCTGAAGACGGTCTCCCGGGTGGTCAACCGGGAACCCGGCGTGTCCTCGGAGTTGGTTCGTAAAGTTGAGCGGGCGGCCACCCAACTGGATTTTCGCCCCAACCTGACCGCGGCGAATCTGCGGCGGGCGGGGCAGCGCACCGCCACCATCGGCCTCGTCCTTGAAGATGTCTCTAACCCATTCTTTGCCGCAATTTTGCGCGGGGTCGAAGAGGTGGCCGTGCAGCGCGGGGTTGCGGTTTTCGCGGCGAGCCTTGACGAGGATCAAAACCAAGAGCAGCAAATAATCGAGGCGCTGTTATCTAGGCGCGTTGATGGGCTGATCCTCGCGCCAACGGCCCCGGAGCAGGGCTACCTCGCGAATGAAATGCGTTCGGGTCTGGCGCTGGCATTCGTCGACCGGGCACCGCGCGGTGTCGATGGCGACGTCATCGTGACCGACAACCGCGGTGCCACCGAGAATGCGGTGCGTCACCTAATTGGAATGGGTCATCATCGCATCGCCTTTATCGGTGGCGTGGCAGCGCTACCGACCGCTGAAGACCGTTATGACGGCTACCTCGACGCGATGATGGCGGCGCAGGTCAAGGTGCCAGCTGATTACGTCGTTCGCGATGTGCGAACAGTTCAGCAGGCCGAGAGAATCGTGACTGCGCTAATGCAGAGCGCCAACCCACCTACCGCGATCTTCACCGCGCAAAACTTGATCAGCATGGGGGCGGTCAGGGCGCTGCGCTCTTTGGGTGTCGAGCGGTCCGTTGCGCAGATTGGTTATGACGACTTCGAACTGGCCGACGTACTCAACCCGGGAGTCACGGTGGTTGCGCAAGATCCGCGGCGCATTGGTCGGTTGGCTGCCGAAGCGCTATTTGCCCGCATTGCTGATGCGGGCCGCGCTACCGCGACCACGGTGGTGCCATCGGAGCTGATTAAACGGGGCTCGGGAGAGATCCCGCCTCCTCGCGAGCGCTGACGCGCCGCGAAGTCTCGGCGAGCACCACCCCGGCGACCACAACGCAGCCACCGAGGGCTTGCACCCAATTGAGCATCTCGCCGAGCACGAAAATTGCAATCAACCCGGCCCAAAGCGGTTCGGTTGCTGCCACGATGCCGGCCCGCTGGGCACCGATGCGACGCAATGAACCAAGAACCAGCAGGAACGGGACCACGGTTCCGAGGAGCACCCCCCAAAGCATGATGCCCCAGATCGGCAGCGCTGGGACTTGGGTGGTTTCGGGTGTCGACATTTCACCCAGCACCGCCCACGGGAATCCCCACCACGGCAGCACTATCGTCCAAGTGGCAGTAGCAAAGATGAAGCCCCACATGGTTAATGAGACCCCATCGCGTCTTGCTTGGCCGGCCTCGCCGAGGAGCCAATACAAGGCCAGTGCGACGGCGAGTGACAGTCCGGCGAGCACGCCGAGGATGTCAAATTCGAAGCCCTGCCAGATTTGCGACACCAATGCGAGCCCGATGAGGGTGAGGACGATAGCCAGCCAAATGCGGTTGCTCACCGGTTGGGTCTTGCCAAAGCGCACCCAAAGTGCGACAACCACCGGGGCAAGAAAGGCAAGCAGAGTGCCAAGGCCCAGTGGCAAACGTGAGATGGTGAAGAAATACAGGAACTGCACCAGCACGAACGCGATGACCCCGTAGGCCAACAGGAACGGGAGCTCGCCACGCCTAATGCGAAATCCACCTCGGTTAGTGAAAGACACAAAGACTACGAGCACCACCATCGCGCCGCCGTTGCGAAGTTGCGTTAGGTGCGCCGGGTCGAGGCCGGCTGCGATCGCGAGTTTAGCGATTGAGCCATTGAGGGCGAAGAGGAATGCGGCGAGCAGATACATGCCAATCCCGATGGCATCGACTTTGCGTGCGGTCGGCCCGCTGCGTGTTGTCACGATTCGGTTTGCAGCAGCCAGGCGCGGGCGCCACCGACTAAGGCTGCTGCATTGGGCACAATTACCACGTCATCGCCGATGCGATTAAGGATCACCGGCGTTATGTGCCGACTGTTGCCGCCACCGAGGTAGAGCCGATCCCACATGAACACCGGGCGCAGACCCTCTACCATGCGCCCAATGCGCCGCGACCAAAGGGCATCACCCAGTCGGCGGCGTTCATGCTCACCGATATAGGTGTCGTACGACAGGCCCCAACGCACCGGGGCCTGCGATAACTCCAGGTGCGGGGCGAGGCGGCCGCCGTCGTACACGGCTGAACCCAATCCGGTACCCAAAGTCAGGACCACCTCGAGCCCTTGCCCTGCGACCACGCCCGCGCCGTGCACCTCTGCGTCGTTCAACACGATCGTGGGGCAGCCGAGAGCTGCCGTCAACGCGGTTTTGGCGTCAAAACCCTCCCACTCCAAAACCAACTCGGGTAGCACCCGGGTGCGCGGCCCGGAGCGGGTGACGTAGTGGGGGGTGGTGACCACCACGCCGTGGCGGATCATTCCGGGCAAGCCCACGGTGGCCCGATCAGCGGTCGGCAAACTGGCGGCTAGATCCACCAGAGTTTTTACGAAAAGGGCCGTCGGCAAGGGATAAGGGGTCGGCACCCGGATCGGCTGGGCCCGCATAGTGCCGGATTCGTCAAGGACCGAGCCCTTGATACCCCCACCGCCGCAGTCGATTGCCAAGGTGGTGGTCACGAGGCCTAAGTGTGCCCGATACCTGCCGAGGTGCGGTACCGCACCCGATACTCTTACTCCCGCTGCGCCGCAGGCGTCAGCTTGGAGGCGTCGCCTAGTCCGGTCTATGGCGCCGCACTGCTAATGCGGTTTGGGTTTATCGCCCATCGGGAGTTCAAATCTCCCCGCCTCCGCCAGCAAGGCCCCGGTGGTTTGCCCTAGCCGACCGTCAGGATCCCACGACTAAGCCGGGCGCTCACTGGTGTCAGCGCACGCCCAGCCGGGCCACTAATGAATGCACCATCGAGTGCAAACTGCGATCCATGTGCGGGGCACAGCCACTGCGTACCGGTGTCGCGAACGGTAACCCCGGCATGTGGGCAGCGCAGGTTCAAGGCGGTGTAGGTGGAGGCGCCGGTGCGCACCACCGCGGTGGGAACGCCTTTTACGGTGCCTAGGTTCACCACGCCATTTATGTTTTGGAGGCCCGGGATTTGCGCGACGGTGACTTCGACCTGACCGTTCTTCTTGCGCTTGATGCCGGTGGCGGCATCGGCTGAGTCGGCGAGCAGGGCGGCACCTAGTCCGGCCCCCAAGAGGGCGCAGGCCCCGGTCAGGAACTGGCGGCGGTTTGGCTCCATGGTGGATTATTACACACCGGCGATCAGCAAAGGGGCCATGTAAGGTTGCGGTTATGACAATTGTAGCCGAAGGCAGCATTACCACGAACCTAAGTGTTGACGATGCGAAAGCGTTGGTGCACTCCAACTTGATGGCAGCCGGACTTACTGTTGATTCCGACAGTGGTGCTGCAATTGCTGGCTCGGGCGGCAATTTGCTCAAGTACCGCCTCCTTGGCATTTGGCTGACTTCGACGGACCAACTGCCGATCAGCATCGATATCGAATTCACTCAAAGTGACGCCGGCACCCTCGTGACAGCAGAGGTCGCCGATCGCCAAGGTGTTGGGTTCCCGGTTGGGCAAGCACTGGATCCGAACAAATATCAGGCGGCCGGCCAAGCAGCGATCGCAGTGGCATTCAAGGGGTTGACCAGCTAGTCAATTGGTCAGGGTTCGGGACTTGAAGTGTTAAAGCATTTGAGTGATGTAGATGGCGGCGACGAGTAGCAGGATGCCACCGGCTCGGTACCAGGTGCGCATACTCGGTCGTAGATACCAGCGGGTGTCACCTTCGGCGGGCTCCCGCCCGAACATGCCAAGCGCCGCGAGCGCGAGGCCGGGCAACATCAAGAAGACGAAGGAATAACGGGCGAGATCGGCGTTGGCTCCAAGCACCAAAGTCAGCAGCGTGCTGAGCCCGAGTGAGACCAGCAAGATAAGTACCAGCTTCGGGATCCCAACCGGCACTGCGTGATAGAGCCTTGGACTATTAGGCATCCGTGCAGCGAATACCTCACATAGCTGGGCGGCGAGAAAAATTAGTGCTCCCACCCACAACTGCCAGACGTTGCCGATGAACGCAACGGCGATGAATAAGAAGATCCCGGTGCGGACTACCGAGACAATGGAACGTTGGATTGTCCCGGGCTTTGGGATCTCGGCTGGGGCGATCTCGGTGATTCGTGCTGGGTAGGCGCGCGCGGTGAATTCTTCCAGGCTCACCCGCAAGAGCAACCCGAGTAGGGCGACCATGGCGATGAGGTCTGCGTATTGCGTGATCGACATTTCATAGCCCGATAAACCGGAGAGAGCCGAGACCATGCTCTGCACCGTGAAAGCACCGAGCAGCGGGATGATCACGAAATCGGCGAGCCGCTCCCAAAGATCAAACTCGTGGCCGGCTCGGCGCAATGGCCGGGTGGCGCCGGCGATGAGTGCGGGGCCAAAGCCGATTACCGCTAGGCCTAACAGAGTGCGAATGCTGTCGACGCTGGTAATCCCACCGGAAACCGCAATACCGATGGTGAACGCAATGAAGGCCGCAAGCCCTGCGAAGGCATCCAGGGTGCCGACGAAGGCGATGACACTAAGTAGCACCACGCTCGGTGCGAGCGCGAGGCCATTTACATTGAGGACCCCAAGAGCACCGAGCACCACCGCGAGTATTGGCAGCAGCAGGGCGGCCGAGCCGAACATCGCTCGGAGGTACGTGCCATCGGCGATGAATCGGGCGCTTAGGGGCGAGAAGCGAGCGAGCGCCAAGATGCCGTACCGGGCGCTGCTATCAACATGGGGTGTCAGTGGCAGTCGCCAGGTTTTGGACCGATCACCAATGCCCTGCGCACCAACTACGGCCGCCACTCCGCCGAAGGAAACATCAATACCGGCCAGTGAAGTGCTGGCACGTTCGGTTGCATAGTGCGAGGCATCTTGGCGATCGGCAGCCTCGGCCCTGCGTACGGCGCTACTTGATGGACCTCCGCCACCAGCCGGTGCACCACCGGCACCACCGGCCATGGCGCCGGCAGAAACACCGACCACTGCAATCACGGCAACTGCGGCAACCGTGGTGCCGACCACCACCTTGGGTTCGTCAATGGCTTCGTACTTCGGCAGGTCAATTGCCGCGCGCGTTTGGATAGCCGGTGCCGCTGCCGTGGCGGCCGGGATGTCGGCGGCAGCACTTGGTGCGGGCGCTACCACTTCGGTGGGTGTGGGAGTTGGCGTCGGGGTTGGGCTGGGAGTAGGGGAGGGCGCGCCCACCGCCGTCAGATCACGGGATGCGGTGACGGCCTCATCAGGCTCGTCCACTGTGTACCCGCGAACACTGATGGTGACCGCGCCTTCTTGGGTGGCGGTGATCATGGTCTGGGTGAGGTTGCCCTTGATTGATTCAAAGGGTCCGCGGATGATTGCGGTGCTGCCGCTTGAACCACCCGGGATGGACGCGGTGCCACCGGTAACGGTTACCACGATCTCGACATTCGCGGGCTGATTACCGTCACCGCCCACGAAGTTGATTGGCACATTGACGGGCTGGCCGAGTACGAGTGACACGTCGCTGATGTTGACCGTCGGTGCGTCGCCTCCGGTGTTGCCCGGCCCGGTGTTGCCCGGCCCGGTGTTGCCCGGCCCGGTGTTGCCCGGCCCGGTGTTGCCCGGCCCGGTGTTGCCCGGCCCGGTGTTGCCCGGCCCGGTGTTGTTGTCACCCACCGGTGGCGCACTTTGGCCAGGCTGCGCAGTTTGTGTGACGACCGGCGGCCCTTCGGGTGGATTACCCGAGGCGCTGGGAACCGGTGCCGCGGGGCTGTCAACCTGGCAGGGCTGGCCGGTGTCGCCGCACGGCGGTGGCTCGGTGGGGGTGTCGGCGGCAAGTGCGATACCGCCGGCAAGTAGCACTACCCAGCAGGCGATCGGGGGCACGATCAGCAGGGGTGCGATGAGCCGGGCGTGCCGGCGCCGGTGCTTGGCCTTCTGGAAGCCCACGAGCGCAGGGTACTACGTAGCAGGCACTGGGTCAGCAATCCAAGATTACGGGAAAGGCTATACTTCCGAGGTCAAAGCGCCCGTAGCTCAACGGATAGAG
>SXGS01048111.1_pt1 | contig 48422 bp, 48 predicted proteins | sample 3174681 | NCBI WGS metagenome assembly SXGS01 (sample SAMN11356861, study PRJNA531348) | freshwater metagenome | isolation source: freshwater sample F1-80 | place: China: Fuxian Lake, Yuxi | collected 2017-12-25
AAAACGTCACGATGTCATTCGGCGCCGCCTGCGCCAGGGCTTCAGCCAGCGGCCCGGCGATGGCCACCAGGTCCGCAGGGGCGAAGACGGGGCGCGGCTCAGACCACCCGTTCACTACCCCCATGAATCGGTCCGTCTGCACCTGAATGCGCATCCCGCTTAAGAGCGCGCGCATTGTCTCAGGCGCGAACGCAGCCGGATGGGTATGGGGACGCGCGGCCCGCGTGTCCCCACGGATTTCGATCCGCGCCACCCCATTCGCCATGATCACTTTCGGCGGTAGATTCGTGACACAGCCTGTGAGCAGTAGCATGGCGAGGAGCCCGATGCCGAACGCTGTCCGATGAAGCGGCATATCGACTCTCTTCCCTCATAACTGGAGGCAGTGTAGCAGCCTTCGGCTGGGAAAGCATGGTGCAGATGCTTGCCCAGCCGTGGGTGCATGATCGGCGGCGACTTTACTGCAGGTACGGGTCCGCCGCACGACCATGGAACTGCTACTGCGTGACGCTTTTAAGCAGCGTCTGGTTTGTCTCCAACGTCGTCTGCGGCAATGGATAGGCTTTCGCCGCCAGCACGACCGCTTGCCCTTGTGCACTATTCACATACCGCAAAAACTCCAGTAGGACCGGATGCATTGCTGACGTCGGATCGCTATTAATGTACAAGTACAGAGGCCGGCTTAGGGGATAGGCGCCGGTCGTCACCGATTCGGCCGTAGGCAGCACAGCCTGGTCGCTAGCAGTTTTGGCCAATGGCACGACCCGGATATCGGAAATGGTGAAGCCGATTCCGGCATAGCCAATGGCGAAGGGATTGCGGGCAATGGCCAAGACCTCGCTCGCAGAGCCGGGCTCCTCAAGGACCGTGGGCTTTTGCGGCTTGCCTTGTAGCACCAGTTCGGAAAAGAACGTCTTGGTCCCAGAACGGCTGTCACGACCGTAGACGTCAATCGGCGCTTGGCTCCAGGGCGCTCCTAATCCGAGCTGGCCCCACGTCGCAAGAGGCGCTGCGGCGCCAGTTCCGTAAATGCTCGCGAGCTGCTCAAGCGAGAGGTACGGGATTGGATTGCTCGCATGGACGTAGATCGCCACTGCGTCCATGGCAATGGGGATCGCGAGCGGCTCATAGCCGAATCGCGACGTGAAATGTCCAGACTCCTGTTCGTTCAACGCGCGCGAGGAGGCAAAGACGGTCACGGTGGAGGCTCCCTCGGTGCCGGTCCCGCGCGTTTTGTCCCCACGGCGTTGCCCAGACAGCCCCAGCACGAACTCGCGTAACCCTTGCGAAGACCCGCCCCCTTCGATCGCAACCTTGGCCTTCGAATGGTTGCGGGAAAAATCCGCAGCCAGCTTGACCAGGAGAGGCCTCATCGTGTCAGAGCCGGCAATAGACAGACGGCCCTCGACGGATGTCATGGGACGGTAGGCGACCTCGGCTGCCACATTTTCGACTCGGACCATTCGTTCAACCTGTTCAGCTTCGACGGTCGAATCGGTTCCTGATAGCATGACCATGATCAGCCCAGCCCCGAGCATCGAAAATGTGCATAATATTGACTGAAGTCTGTCCTGCATTTTCATTCGATTTCCTCCTTCATTCGGGCACAGATCACTGGGCCTTGTCGGTTCAGATCGGCCGTCTCTTCCCGTATGGACGCGAAGAGACGCGGGTCGTTAGTTCCAGAGCCATTGGGCTTGGAGGCGGAACATTTGCATATTGAAGACTTGCTGGCTCTCTCCGAACGTCAGCGCCTCGGCGTTGCTCCTAGATGAGGCGGCATTGCTCCCATGCTTAAAGAGGTATTCCGCCACAAAGCGCCAATGGGTGTCTGGTTCCCAGACCAATCCAGCACTGACGTTTTTGGTGTCATAGTTCGCGCCCGAGGTGCTGTTCTTACTGCCCCCGTAATATTCGCCGTACCGGGCATAGGGCGTGAGCAGGCCCGTATCGGAGTACCGCCAGGAATAGTTTCCTTGCATGTACCCGCCATAGAGGGACTGCTCCCGCAGGTAGCCATCGGAGCCCCGTTCAGGACCCCGTCCCACCACCGCTTCGGCCATGATGCCCCAGGGCTGCGGAGGCGTCCAGACATAGGCGCTGAGGCGCTCATCCCTGATTGCGCAATACCCATCGGCGTGAATGGCCTGGGCGCAACGCGTGGCCCCTGACGTCGCCGACGTCACACTTGTGGCATCCCAGAGGCCGGTGTAGGCATGGGCGCCGACATCGATCAGCCGTCCGTTCTGCAGTTCAAAAGGGTACGACACCTTCCCGGCGAAATGTTTATCCTTGTTGTAATCAACTTTGTTCCGGCCCTGGCCGGAGTACATCTGGATCGCGATATTGCCATAGTCGCCAGGCCCATTGTGATACTGAGTCAGCGTTTGATAGCGGGCCTTGGATTCCAGCGTCGTATAAAACAACGCCACGCCCATGTCCCGGTCGCCTGGGGCGCTGCTTTGAAGGGATTCATGGCGGTCCAACTCCTGCCGCTGGCTGCTGGTTCGAAGAAGATCGAAGCCGACCAGTACCCGCTGCATGCCAAACCGGAGGCGCCAGGTTTGATCCTTCGTGACCATATAGTCGGCAAAGGCGTCGACGAGTTCAAACTTATTACCCGTATCATATCCGTCACCTTCGTAGGCCGTCTGGAGGAAGAAGAACAGCCGCTCCGATGGTTGCCCGGAAATCGGCATGCGAATCCGGCGGAAATACATTTTCTGGCCGCCGCCATTCGCTCCTGCTCCCTTGCTCACCACGGCTTTTGAATCGGAGAGAGAGATATCGCCCTTGCCATTGTCATAGAACGACATGCGAGTCTGCACGAACCCCTGGATGCGCATGCGCTCGTACCAATGCGGGTTGGCCACCACTCCCTGCAGGCTCGATTGCTCGGCCATGCGCGCTTCAGACTCCGCTTTGATGCGGACCCAATCGTCCATGGATAAGACGCCCTTTTCGAGCAACAGATCTTCGAGCTGGCTCGGTTGGGTCTCGGAAAACCCTGCCGAGCGAGTACCGGGGAAGGTTGCCGTGCCGACTCCCCCGGTCGCAGCCATTAGGACGGGCTGGGGTTTGGAGGGGGGCAGCGTGGAGTTCTGGAGTTGCGCCTGTGCCGGATGGCTCCAGGCACCGAGCGCCATCGTCATGGCACCTGCGATGAGAAGGCCCCCCCGCGATTGTAGATCTATCGTGTTGCGCACTCTGCTATCCTCCTTGTGCTGTTGCCGCATGCCCAACGCCCGTATAGCTGTTGCCGTGCGGTGAATCGTGCAATCGACACGTGCAGTATCAAGGATTGATGTGACGGATAGATGACCGGATTGTTAACGGATTGTTAACTTTTAAAGGGGAGATTTAGTGCGGCGTCACAGTGTGATACAGCGGTTCCACGGTTGGTATCGGCGCCCACGTGAGCACCGCCAGGGAGTCCGCGACATAGATTCTTGATCGCATCCCGTTCAAGACTGAGGTGACGACAGGAGTGCTGGCCAGCACCCACAAAGATTTTCGGGATACCGATTCGTGTCGCCGTGGTTCCGGCAGCAGGGGATCAATTGCCGCCGAAATCAACGAGGTTCGCACGCGGCTTTGCGCAGTGGCTTCTCGACGGAGCCCACCCAGCAAGGTGAGTAACTGCGGCACGTAGCGATCGCGCCAGTTCTCCTACTCCTCGGCTGCCGTACCAGTCAGATGTCGCGAGAGGGCTTGCATGACTTGATTCATCAGGGGGGGCGATCAATTGCGCTTCGATCTGTTCCCAATGTTGCAGCCTCTGGATGTGCGGCCGTATCCTGGGTAGCTTAGCGGCCCAGGTGAAGAAGTCGGCCGGAGCCTTTCCGTAGCCATTCTGCGGCAGGCCGGGGGCAATCGACTCGCGATATTCCGCTTCCAGCTCGGCGGCAGCGTGGCATTGCCGGTCGAAATCCACCGGCTCGCCTTCAAGCGGGAAATCCGCCAATCGAATGACGCCGCTCTGTGTGGTCGACATGGCATTGAGTGGACGATTGACGAGCACCGCGATGCCTTCGCGTTCCGCCACTCCCGTATTGGGCGTCAGCAGCGCGCCGGCTTCGTAGAGATTCATGGGACATTGCAGCACGGCGAAATGGTGATGGCGCATGCCTTATGGCGCCGCAGCAGTTTTTGCGGCCTCGCACAGACGAGACAGCGATGTCGCTTCTGGAGTGGAGGGATCGGCCGTGACCGTATTCGACGACACGCCGTAATACTGAATCCGTCCTGCCGTCACTTGGGACTCGAAAAATCTGAAGGTCTGTTCACTTCGGCGATAAAAAGCCTCGCGCGTCTGCATGCGCTCTCCACCAGCGTGCTGCGCGGCCTCGGCGAGAAAGTATTCCGGATTGTGCAACAAACAAACATCGAGCGTGGCCAGCCCCAGGCGATCCAGGGATAGGGTCAGTTGATCGGCTAGATACTCCGGATGCAGACAGTGCCAGAGACCCTCGCCATATGTGACCATGTCAGGGTAGGAACGCCCAGCCTGTTTCCGCGCCTCCGCCTGTTGCAGATGCTGCCCTTGCACATAGCCGATTTTTGAGATGACGATCATCTCGTCACGAGCCACCTTGCCGCTCTCGTTCAACTCGCGCACGACCGAGCCGACCAATCGCTCGCTGTCGCCGTCCCTATAATTCGTCGAGGTATCGATCAGGTTCACCCCGTCCCGCAGCGCGCACGTGAGAGATTCGCGATGCTCCGGCTCCCGCGTATCGACTCGATAGGTCCCAAATCCCCATCGGGAGGTCGTGAGTCCCGTCGCACCGAATCGGCTATAGCCATACTCCATGTGACTGTCCGGGCCTGCCTGACTCAGAATCCGCCCACCCTATCTGGTCGTTCCTTCAGGGCTAGCCGCTCCTGGGAGCGCGGTGCCTTGCAAGAGAGGCTGTGGGGTCGTTGGATCCGGTCGTCGCGCGGCAGACCGAAGCGCAGCTATGACCTCCCCTGGATGTGTGAGGGGCTGCTGACAGGAAAAATTCCGGCAGATATACAGCGCGGCTTTTCCCGCCAGCACGCCCTTACCGGCGAGCAGGGGATGGCCGGACGGCTGGCCCGTTCCCGCGCTGGAGGCAATCACCCGATGCGGCAAGAACACCTCTCGCACGGCGAGCTGCAAGGCCGCCAACCCTGGATCGTCGAGCGCGCCGACAAAGGCTAATTCAATCGGCCCTTCGGCTAAGAGATCCACCACGGCAAGGCTCTTGGCAAAGGCTCGCGGATACCTGGCTATCTGGCGGCCGTACGCGCGAATCCCGCCGACTGCGGCCTCTCGCAGATCCTGCCGGTCATAGTGGAACGACAGCCTGGCGAGGGCTGAGACCGCCACGGAGTTGCCACTGGGTGTCGCCCCATCAGCCCCCTCACGCGGGCGCATGATGAGCGGTTCATGGCCCTCCGCCGTGGTGTAGAAGCCCCCCTGGTCCTTATCCTGAAAGGAGCCCACCATCGTCGCTCCTAAGTGAAGCGCGGCAGTGAGATACTGCTCGTGTCCGCAGGCTTCATAGAGATCGATCAAGCCCTCGGCCAAATAGGCATAGTCCTCCAGGACCCCGTCAAGATGGGCTCGGCCCTGCCGCGAGGTGCGGAGCAGCCTGCCATCAGAAGTTCGATGACCCACCAAGAGAAAGTCTGCTGCCTTCCTGGCCCCGTCGAGGTAGCGCGGGATTCCTAACACACGGCTTGCCTCGGCCATCGCCGAGATCATCATGCCGTTCCAGGCCGTAATGATCTTGTCGTCGAGCGCGGGCGGGACGCGCTGTTGGCGGGCGCGATAGAGCAGGGGACGCACGCGCTGAATCGTCTCGTGCAGTGCGTCGATGGTGAGGTCCAGCTCCTTGGCCACGGCCGCAATGGGCCGCAGCCGATTGGGGATGCTGTGGTGTTCCCAATTGCCCGCATCGGTAATATCGTAACAGGCACAGAACCGGCGAGTGTCCTCTGCATTCTGCAGCACAGCCTGGATCTCCGCCGGCGTCCAGACGAAAAACTTTCCCTCGACCCCTTCCGAGTCCGCATCCGTGGCGGAATAAAATCCTCCGGCTGGGTCGGTCATTTCGCCGAGAATATAGTCGAGTACCTCCGTTGTGACCTGGCGATAGAAAGGCTGCTGTGTGACCTGATAGGCCTCCACATAGGTTTTGGCCAGGAGGGCATTGTCATAGAGCATTTTCTCGAAATGGGGAGCGAGCCACCGTTCATCGGTCGAATAGCGCGCAAAGCCTCCGCCGATATGGTCGTAGATGCCCCCGGCCGCCATCGCATCCAACGTCCGCGTGACCATCTGCAAGGTTGTGCGGTCACCGGTGCGACGGTAGCACCGGAGGAGCAGCGACAGGCCTGCTGATGGAGGAAATTTCGGCGCGCTGCCGAATCCGCCATGCTGGGCATCGAAGTCTTTTTGGAACTGCATCACGGCGTCATCGAGGACAGAGGCACTCACTGAAACGGGGGAGACGGCCCTGAGTTCGTTCTTCAACCGATCGGTCAATTGCCGCGCCTGGCTCCTGAGGTTTGTCGTATCCTGCTCCCAGGCGTCTGCGATTTGCTTAAGCAGATTGGAGAAACCCGGTCGCCCCCAACGGTCCTCCGGAGGAAAATACGTCCCAGCAAAGAAGGGCTCCTGTTCCGGCGTGAGGAAGACCGTCATCGGCCAGCCTCCCTGGCCGCGGTTAAGAGTCACCGTGGCCTGCATATAGATCTCGTCGAGGTCGGGGCGTTCCTCTCGATCGACTTTGATACAGATGAAATGCCGGTTCATGACCGCCGCAATGGCTGCGTTTTCGAACGACTCCCGCTCCATCACATGGCACCAGTGACAGGCGGAATAGCCGATCGAGAGAAGGATAGGGCGGTTCTGTTCTTTCGCAGTCTGTAAGGCGTCGGGCCCCCAGGGATACCAATCGACCGGATTCGAGGCATGCTGGAGGAGATAGGGACTAGTTTCGTGAAGGAGGCGATTCGTCGGGGCTGATTTCGGGGGGGTAGACATGCTTCACGGTAGCATCGGCGCCTGAGAGGGGTCAACGCGCAGAGAGGAGATAAAGGAAGAGGCCTGCAATCGTGAAATCACAGGCCCCCTCAGAATCGTTCAAGTCAGGCTTGTCTGATCAGACAAACGACATGCGTCGTGATTACTTGCCCTTCTCGTCCTTCTTCTTCTCGTCCTTCGTCTCGCCGAACGTGTCAGCGTGGCCGCCCTTCTTCTCGTCCTTCTTCTCCGCCTTCTTCTCGTCTGCGTACACGAGGACGTGGCCGCCCTTCTTCTCGTCCTTCTTCTCCGCCTTCTTCTCGTCTGCGGCGAAGGAAGGAGCGCTGAACGTCACTGCCACTGCCACTGCCATGATTGCCATCAAGATGCTCTTCATAATATGTCACCCCCTTTAAATATTAGTGTGAATGTTACTGGCCCTTCACACAGGGCAAGCAGGGGACACCGTATCGAAAACAAGCCCTATTGTCAATCGCTTATTTCGTTTTTTTTGATGGACTGTCGGCAGAGTCCACGGCCCTTCAGGCCTGCGAGCCGGCTATGCTACAATGCGCCACAGGAAGAACAGCTGGGGCATATGGCGTTTTCGCAAAGCAAATACATCAAGTTTCAAAACGGCATGAGACGACGGATCGATTCCTTGCGCCCGAAGGCTGAGGACAGTCTGGAGCTCGCCGTTGATACGATGATGCAGGAGCGAGTTGACAGTTTCTTCCGCGTCGAAGAGGGGTTAGAGGAAATCATCAAGTCGCTGCTCCAGATCGAAGAGGAGCTGGCGGAGATCCGCGATCTCTCCGGGGCCATGCGACTGGAATCCCGCCTGGAGTTCGTCGAAGACCGATGGGACGACTTCGATAGCGAGATTCGGGAGCGACCCCGTCGCCGGCGCAAGAAAATCAGCCTAGCCGATATGTTGAAAGCTGCCAGCGGGGGCGGCGGCGACCTTTCGCAAGGAATGAGCGGTATCAACAACGCCATGGACGCCTATGCGGCCATGGGCGTGGAATTCGGCAGTTCGCTCGCCGAGGTCACCGCCTCGTTCCGCCAGAAGGCCAAGCAACTTCATCCCGACTCGAATAACGGAGACCGCAGTGCCGAGCCGGAATTACGCCGCATGCTGGAGGCGTATCAGTTTTTGAAAGAATACTTGAGCCTCAGCAATGTGGAGCCTCCGCGATCCCCCGACCATACGTACAATCCAACCGAATGAGAGACCTGTGACACCCAAACCACCGATGTTGTATGTGACCGACCCGTCTGCCCTTGAAACTCTGTGCCTGACGCTGAAGCAAAGCTCTCGGCTGGCCCTGGATACGGAGTTCGTCGGAGAAGACACCTTCGTCCCGCGACTCGAACTGATCCAAGTCGCCACTGCCACGACCGCTGCCGTCATCGACTTTCCCGCCGTCCAGGCCAAGGGATCGCTCGACGCCTTCTGGGAGCTCATCTGCGATACCAAGATTGAAAAGATCGTCCATGCAGGGCGACAAGACCTTGATCTCTTTGCCACCCATGCGGGGCAGATTCCAAAGCCATTTTTTGACACACAGATCGCCGCCGCGATGGTTGGGTACGGAGCTCAGGTGGCCTATGCGAACCTGGTCCAACGACTCCATGGCACAAAATTAGCCAAAGCCCATACCTTTACCAACTGGAGTGCGCGCCCTCTCTCGGATGACCAAATCGCGTACGCATTGGAAGATGTTGAATTCCTCCTCTCGATCCATACGCATCTGCAGGATCGTCTGCATTTGCTTGGCCGACTGGAATGGGTCGGCGAGGAATTTGCGCGATTGGAAATGGCGGTGGGAGAAAAGAGCCGGGAACCCCAAGAACGCTACCAGCGTATTCGTGGATGGGACACGCTCAAGGCAAAAGGGGCCGCGGTGCTTCGTGAATTGGCTGCCTGGCGCGAAGCGGAAGCCAGAAGGCGCAACGTGCCGCGCGGGCGGGTCATGCGGGACGAGGTGCTCCTCCAACTCGCGCGCCATCCGCCCCAATCGGTCAGTGAGCTCCGTGGACTTCGTGGCGTCCATTCCTCGGAGGTGGACCGTCATGGGGAGCACCTATTAGGCACCATCACCTCGGCCTTGGCGCTCCCACCGACCGCCTGGCCGGAAGTCCCGCGCGAACGGAAGCCGGATCCTGAATCCACTGGCATCGTCGAGCTCTTGCAAGCCGTGCTGAAGGCCCGGGCCGCAGAAGAGGGGATTGCCCCCACCATGCTGGCTACCAGCTCCGACCTCCAAACGCTCGTGGAAGCGAAGCAGAATCGGGCCACCATCGATGTGCCTATCCTCCGTGGTTGGCGGCGACAACTGGCCGGCGATCTATTGCTCAAAGTCTTGGATGGAGCGGTCAGCATTACGGTCGACCGAACCTCCGGCGCTCTCAAAATGGCGCCGGAGGATCTCGGGAAGGTGTGAGCTGAGGGGCAGTTACAGTAATTCTTTGACCGACTCAGCCGGCCTGGCGAGGATCACCTGTTCGCCTTTTGCGACAATCGGACGTTGAATCAGGTCTGGATGGGCAATCATCAGATCGAGCCATTCATCACCTGACAGGGTCTTTTGGGTTAACTTGAGTTCCTTATAGATCTCTTCTTTGGTGCGGAGAATGTCTTTCGGCGTTAGTCCCGCCTTCTTCAAAAGGCCCTTGAGCTGCGCCTTGGTGAAGGGCTGCGCGTAGTAGTTGATGGCCGTGAAAGGCTGGCCGCTTTCCTTTAACAACTGCACCGCCTGGCGGCAGGTGCTACAGGTCGGTTTGTGATAAATTGTTACCTCGGCCATGCTACACTCCTTGTCTCAGCGTCCTGCGTACCTTGACGCTATTTTTATCCCTGTGATGCATCATCCTGAGTCTATTTACGGGACCGCCCATTTATGCTGACACCCATCTTCGGAACAAGCTCCACCGGCCAATTCTCCTGCGCCACGGACCGCGAGCATACCCTACGAGACCTTCGCACGAAACGTAAAGGACAACCGGTCTTCGTCCTGGGGCATGTCTTGGCGCGAAAAGGTCAGGAAGCAATCTTCGAGGTTTTTAACGATCGCCTGGCACTCGTCAAGTTTTCAGATGGCGGCGCAATCGGCTATGACCCCCTGGAACTGCTCTTACCGACCGACATCGACGACAAGGGCATCGCCTACTTCGAAATTCGCCCCTGCCGACAATGCGAACAACTGTTCCCGCTCACTGCCGATGAATGTGACACGCCGGAAGAGCCTGCATTCTGCCCGGAATGCCGCCCGGCGTAGCGGGACTCGGCTAGTCGACCATCGGCGGGATCGTCAGCGCTTTCGTAATCAAGCAATCGCCCGCAAAAGACTGAAGCGACATCGGCAACATGCTGGCGTCGATCACATGCACCGTAACCACCTGAAAGCCTTCCGCAACTTTATAACCGCTCAGCTTCATGGCATGACAGATTTCGAGTTTTTTCCAAATTAAATTATTCAGCACCGTATCCGATGCCAGGAGCGTCATCTCTGACACGGCCTCATTCGCCGAAACCTTTGCCACCACCCGTGCCTTATCTTTCGGCGCCTCGCTTACCACGGCAAAACCGAGAATCTCTCCGTCTGCCTGAGCCAGAGAGGCTGATCCCATCGCGATGAAGCTGAAGAGCAACAGCAAAAGGAGCATAGACGTTTCTCCAATTCCCAAGCCGCAACCGCTCGCAGTATGCCAATCGACTGGAGCCAATTCAAGATCTTACTCGCCGAACAGGATAAAGTTTCGTCACGCGCATATATCGTACCACTTAGGTCGAGGCGCGACCGCAGCTGAGGGACTTTCCCCGCATCCGCTCGATCAGCCAATACGCTTGTGTCAGCAGGGTACCAACGTTTATTATGGAGGGCGCGACAGCTAGCATCCTTACACCGGAGTAGTATCCATGAAGAAGACCAGGACTCCGTCGCCCCCTGCGACCAGAATTGAACGAGATACCATGGGCGAGCTGGCCGTGCCGGCCACCGCCTATTATGGTGTGCAGACCGCCCGCGCCATCGAGAACTTCCCTATCAGCTCCTTGCGATTTCCCCGCGCCATGATCCGGGCGATGGGAATGATCAAGCGCGCCGCTGCGACCGTCAACCAGTCCCTGGGGCTCCTCGACAAGAAACCCGCTAATGCGATCATCAAGGCCGCGACGGAAGTCATCGATGGCCACCTCGACGCCGAGTTCCCCGTGGATATCTTCCAAACCGGCTCCGGCACCTCGACGAACATGAACACCAACGAGGTGATTTCAAACCGTGCAACCGAACTGTTGGGCGGAGCCCGAGGCAGTAAGCTGGTGCATCCCAACGACCACGTCAATCTGGGCCAGTCCAGCAACGATGTCATTCCTACAGCGATTCATATTGCCGCCGGGGAGATGCTGGAGCGGCAACTCATTCCCGCCCTTACCTGCTTACAGAAGGCGCTCGCCCGCAAAGCCAAGGAGTTTGACACGATCGTCAAGATCGGCCGCACCCATTTGCAGGATGCGACGCCGGTGCGCTTGGGTCAGGAATTCGGCGGCTATGCCAGGCAAATCGAATTAGGCCTTCAGCGGGTCCGGCAGGCGCAAGAAGCCCTCAGCGAAGTCGCGCTTGGCGGCACTGCGGTTGGCACAGGACTCAACTGCCATCCGAAGTTCGCCTCCAAGGTCATGGCCATCATCTCCAAAGAGACCGGCTGCTCCTTCAAGGAAGCGACGAACCACTTTGAGGCGCAGTCCGCTCAGGATTCCATGGTCGAAGCGAGCGGAGAGTTGAAGACCATTGCCGTAAGCCTTCTGAAAATCGCTAACGACATTCGCTGGCTTGGTTCAGGCCCTCGCTGCGGGCTCGGCGAGATCACTCTTCCTGAAACACAGCCTGGCTCCTCCATCATGCCGGGCAAAGTGAACCCGGTCATTGCCGAATCAGTCACGATGGTCTGCGCCCAGGTGATTGGGAACGATGTTACGGTCACAGTGGGAGGGCAGGCGGCCAACTTCGAATTGATCGTCATGCTGCCGGTCATGGCCTACAATCTTTTGCAATCCATCGAGCTCCTTTCATCCGCGTCGAGCAATTTCGCGGTCAAGTGTATCGACGGGATTAAAGCCAACGAGGAACGGTGCAAGAGCTTAATTGAGGAAAGTCTGGCCATGTGCACGGCTCTGGCGCCAGAGATCGGCTACGAAGCGGCCGCGAAACTGGCCAAGGATGCCTACAAGTCCGGTAAGACCGTGCGCCAAATGGCCAAGGAACAAAAGGTCCTCTCGGAGAAGCGGCTGACCCAACTGCTTGATCCCTGGGGCATGACTGAACCGGGCGGGCCGGTTGGCAGCGCGGGCGGGTAAATCGAGCTTTGACAGCCTAAAAGTCCCTATGCTAACGTTCCCCGGAACTGTGAGCTTTTGCTCACTTTCCTGTTCACCTTATCTAGGAAATAACGCATGAGCGCAACGAACTCGAAGGTGATTATTGTGGTCGGCGCCGGGCCGGCCGGTATGGCCGTCATCAGCACCCTGGCAAAGGCAGGCCATGAAGTGATCGTGCTGAATCGAGACATCAAATTCGGCGGACTGGCTGAATATGGCATTTTCCCCGCGAAGCTGAAGCTGCGCGGCGGATTGAAAAAACAATATTGGGAGCTGCTCCAGCAGCCCAATGTCCATTACTTCGGCAACGTCACAATCGGAAACGGCAAAGACCTCACAGTGGACGACCTCCGGGGACTCGGCGCGAATGCCATCGTCTTTTCCAGCGGGGCGCAGGGCACGAAAAGCATCGGCGTTGAAGGGGACTCGGCCCAAGGCGTCTTTCATGCAAAGGATGTTGTTTTCCATTTCAACCGGCTACCGGGCTACGGGGATCAGCCCTTTGAGATGGGCAAACATGTCGGCATCATCGGCGTGGGCGACGTCATGGTCGATATCTCCCGCTGGCTGATCAACTACAAGAAGGTCGAGCGAGTCACCGCGATTGCGCGCCGCGGCCCTGTCGAGCGGAAATATAATCCGAAAGAAATCCGCACGGTCTGTGCAAATATGAGCCTGGAGGGGATCGCGGCTGAATTTGTCCGGATCAAGGATCGCCTCGCGGCTGTCGGGCAGAACGCCGATGATGTGCAAAAAGGTTTGACCGACGAGTTTACCAAATGCGAGCCGAGGGTCAGCGACACAAAGATGGGCTTCCGGTTTCTCGCTTCGCCGAAACGCATTCTCGTCGACGCACACAATCGGGTGCGCGGCCTTGAACTGGAAGAGAACAAGCTTGAGCCTAAAGGAGACGACACGGCAGCAGTCGGACTCAAGCAGTACTACGAATTCGCCTGCGACAGCGTGGTCTTCGCTGTCGGGGATAAAGTCGATGCCACCTTGGGCCTTCCCTATAAAAATGGCGTGTTCGTCACGAACCCCAATAAGACCGGCAACGATCCAGACGACGCGCTGTTCCAGGCCTATGATGAAACGACCGGCCAGGTCATCGACGGAGTCTTTCTCGCAGGCTGGGCGCGTAAAGCCAGTGAGGGCTTAGTCGGCATTGCCAAGCGGGACGGGGATTGGTGCGCGGAAGTCGTCAGCCCTTACCTTGCAGGAAAAGAACCGGTTAACGCAAAAGTCGTCCTCGACAAGCTCACCACGATTCTCAAGGCCCACAAGAGTCACCCGGTCGGCGTGAAGGGACTCCGCGTACTTGAATCGATCGAGAAGCAGTACCAGGGTGAGACAGATTGTATCGGGGAGTTTAAATACGCGAGCAACCAGGAAATGATCAAACTGATCGAGAAGGGAACCACCTAGAATCTAGGTCGGCCGGTTGGTTACCCGTCCCCCCACTTGAGTTTCTCTCGCAGGACGTCATAGTAGCTGCTTTCAGGAAAGCGGATGAGTCTCGTCCGGCATTCGGATATCTTGATTTCAACCGTATCACCTTGAATCATCGCCACCCCGACCTGACCATCCAGCGTCGCCATCGCGCCATCGTCCTTACTGGTGAGCGTGACCTCGATTTCGGCCGTAGCGGGAACGATCAGTGGGCGGTGGGTCAATGTATGGGGACAGATGGGCGTAACCATCAGCGATTGCACGGCCGGGTTAATAATGGGTCCGCCGGCTGAAAGCGAATAGGCGGTCGATCCGGTCGGTGTCGTGACGATCACGCCATCGCCCCGCAGATTAGTGACGAACTGGCCTTGAATAGAAATCCGCAGCTCAATCATCCGGGCCAGCGTCCCCTTACTAATCACCACATCGTTCAATACCACGCCGCGCGCAACCGTTTCTCCATGCCGATGGACATGCGTCTGCAGCATGAGCCGCTCATCGAGCACAAAGTCATTCGCAAACACCCGCTCAAGCGAGGGATACAAGTTTTCGAGTCGGACCTCGGTCAAAAATCCTAATCCCCCAAGGTTCACGCCCAGGATGGGAATGCTTCGCTCCCCGGCAAGTCTTGCCGCGTTCAGCATCGTCCCGTCACCGCCCAGAACCAGCAGCACATCCGCCTTGCTCGCCAACTGGGTTTTCTGAACGCCTCCCTGCTCGCCCAGCAGAGCCGCTGACGTCGTGTCCAAGATGACATTAATGTTGCGAGCCCTGAGCCAGGCGATCACATCCTGCAGGGTGCTTTTGATCTCAGGAAACTTCGGCTTGGTAAGAATTCCGATACTTTTATTCTTCATAGAACGAAGCCGGTCGTGAGGCTATTAAGATAGCGGTGGAAAAGTGCGAGATTGTATCGAGAGCATTCCTTTGAAGTCAACGAACGCAAGAGGGCTCGTCTACTTGGCGCGGGTGTCATTTGAGTGGCTTTTGATCGAGCAGGGCGATTCCCTCGCAGCCTTGACACCTAAAATCCTTCTGGGTAGAATTAGGCTAGATTTTTCGATGGGTTCGCACACCGTTACCTGAGTTGGCTAGGCTTATCTAAAAGGAGGCAGGATGTTCGAACGATTCACGGACAAGGGTCGGAAAATCATCATCCTGGCGCGGGAAGAGGCAGAGCGTCATCAGAACGACTACCTCGGCACCGAGCATCTCGTTTTGGCTATCCTCCGTGAGTCAGACGGAATTGCCCTGATGATCTTGAAGAAGATGGGACTCTCAACCGAACAAATCCGTTTGGAGATTGAGCGGAATTTGCCTGGCGGGGGAACCACGATGACTTTTGGGGAAATCCCCTTCAGCCCTCGGGTAAAAAAAGTGATCGAGTACGGGGTCGAAGAGGCCCGCCTGCTCGGACACAATCATATCGGCAGCGAACACCTCTTATTGGGACTGCTTCGGGAAGAAGAGGGGATCGGCGGAAAGATCCTGCGCAGCTTAGGCTCAAATCTTCTGACCGCTAGACAATTGACCGTCACCTTCTTACGGAAGTCCGCTCCACGCGAGCGCGACCGGAAGAGCAACACGCCCGCGCTCGACGAGTTCGGTCGCGATCTGACCCAGCTGGCCCAGGAAGGGCATCTGGATCCCGTCATCGGCCGCGCCGACGAAATCGAACGAGTTCTACAGATTCTCAGCCGCCGTTCCAAAAATAATCCAGTGCTCATCGGGGAAGCTGGCGTCGGCAAGACCGCCATCGTGGAAGGGCTCGCCCAGCGGATCGTCCAATCGGAAGTGCCAGACAATCTGCTCTCACGCCGCGTCATTGCCCTCGACCTTGGTGCATTAGTAGCAGGGACGAAATATCGCGGCCAGTTCGAAGAGCGGCTGAAAGTTGTGATGAAGGAAATCGTTCAGGCCGGCAACATCATTATCTTCATCGACGAGCTTCATACCTTAGTCGGAGCAGGGGCAGCCGAAGGATCGATTGATGCCTCCAATATGCTCAAGCCCGCTTTGTCGCGCGGCGAAATTCAGTGCATCGGTGCTACGACGCTGGATGAGTATCGCAAGCACATTGAAAAAGACGGAGCCCTTAAGCGCCGGTTCCAACCGATTCACGTCCAGCCGCCCAGCATCGATGAAACGGTGCAGATCATCCGAGGGCTGCGCGACCGGTACGAGGAGCATCACGGCGTCGAGATTTCAGAGGAAGCCATTCTCGAAGCGGTCAAACTGTCCGATCGCTACATCAGCGACAGGTTCCTCCCGGACAAGGCGATCGACTTGATCGACGAGACCGGGTCGCGGGCCAAGTTGCAGACCTATGCCCTGCCTTCGGAGCTGAAGGCGATGGAGCAAGAGCTGAAGAAGGTGTCGCGCGAAAAAGAACAGGCCATCTCGATGCAGAACTTCGAGGAGGCGGTTCGCCATCGCGAAGAAGAGGAACGGCTGCGTAAGCTCCTCGATGAATCCAAGCGCGGGTGGAAAAAGAATCAGGAAAAAAACAAGCCGACGATCGGCAAAGAAGACGTGGCCTATGTCGTCTCCAAGATGACGGGTATTCCACTCTTCAAGCTCGAAGAAGAAGAGTCGAACAAGCTCCTGCGCATGGAGGAATTCCTCCACAAGCGCGTGGTCGGCCAGAACGAAGCGATCTCCGCTGTGGCCCGGGCCATCAGACGGTCACGCGCCGGCCTCAAGGAAGCGCGGAAGCCCATCGGCTCCTTCATTTTCCTGGGACCCACCGGAGTCGGGAAAACCGAGCTAGCGCGCACGTTGGCCGAGTTCCTCTTTAATAGTGAAGATTCGCTCATCCGGATCGACATGTCCGAATATCAAGAGAAGTTCACCAGCTCGCGACTCTTCGGCTCGCCGCCGGGATACGTGGGCTATGAAGAGGGCGGCCAATTGACGGAACGGGTCCGGCGCCGGCCTTATGCCGTGGTCCTCTTCGACGAAATCGAAAAAGCTCATCCTGACGTGTTCAATATCCTTTTACAGGTCTTGGACGATGGCGTGCTGACGGACAGCCTCGGGCGCAAGGTCGATTTCAAGAATTGCGTGATCATCATGACGTCCAACATTGGGACCAAGATGATCCAGAAGGGTGTCTCGCTCGGCTTCCAGAACACGGAAGGCGATCAGGCGCGCCACAAGAAGGAAGAAGTCCTGAGCGAATTGCGCCGCTCATTCAGCCCGGAGTTCTTGAACCGGATCGATGAGGTCGTGGTCTTCCATCAATTGGACAGAGAGCATCTCTCTAATATTCTCGACATCCTACTGCGGGAGCTGAACCTTCGCCTCCTCGAGAAGGGTGTGGAACTTGAGGTCGAAGACGACGTCAAGCAATGGTTGATTAAGGAAGGCTATGAGCCGCTTTATGGCGCCAGGCCAATGCGCCGGACGATTCAGCGCGCGCTCGGCGATCCGCTTTCCGAAGAGATGATCAAGGGCCGGTTCAAGGAATGCCGCAAGATCCGCGTGGTCCTGCGCGACGGCGCTCCAGTATTCGTCGAGCAAGAAACCATGGCCGGAGTCTAAGGCCTAGCCCTGCGCGATCACATCGCCGAGATCAACGACACGGCCCTTGCGGCATAGGCCACAAGGGTCGTGTTATTTTAATGCATGGAAAACGATCAACTGTTGTGACTGTGCCGGCGAACAGGCAATCAGGCTTCATGACTATGCTCGCACCACGCTCCACTTCAGCCTGGATACCTGGCCCCATCCTCGGGATCGAGACCTCGTGCGATGAAACGGCCGCCTCGGTCCTGGCAACGGACGGGTCCGTCCTCTCGAACGTTATTACCTCGCAGCATGCGGTGCATCAGCGATTCGGCGGCGTCGTGCCCGAGCTTGCTTCCCGTGCCCATATCGAATCAATTGAACAGGTTTCCAGCGAGGCGCTGCGGCAGGCAGGCCTCGGCTGGCCGGCTCTTTCCGGCATTGCCGTCACTCAGGGTCCCGGTCTGGTCGGTGCACTCCTTGTGGGAGTCAACTATGCCAAAGCCCTGGCCTATGCCTTGAATATTCCGATCGTCGGCGTAAGCCACCTGGAAGGCCATATCGCCTCCGCTTGGTTGCAAGACCCGTCATTCCCGCTCCCTTGTGTGGTCCTCGTGGTGTCGGGAGGCCATACTCATCTCTACCTCAAGGACCCACTCGGTCACTGTCGGCTCCTGGGCGCGACTAAAGACGATGCGGCAGGGGAGGCCTTTGACAAGGGTGCGCAGATGTTGGGGCTGGAATATCCTGGAGGGCCCGCCATCGATTGCTTGGCTCGACAGGGAAATCGGCAGGCCATTGCCTTCCCAAAATCCCAGCTCAAGAAAGGGAGTCTCGATTTTAGTTTCAGTGGTGTAAAGACATCTTTGCTTTACACCGTTCAAGCGATGCCTGAGCAATTGCGCATTTCACAATCGACCGATCTTGCAGCCGGCTACCAAGAGGCCATTGTCACCATCCTGGTCGAGAAGGCCTTTGCCGCAGTCCAGGCATGTAACGCGCCAGCCCTGGCCGTGGTCGGAGGGGTCTCCGCCAATTCTCGGTTACGCCAGTTGCTTCAGCAACGAGCCGACTCCGCACATATTCACCTGAGTCTTCCTCCGTTGAGTTACTGCACCGATAACGCGGCGATGATTGCCGCGGCAGGGAGGCAGGCCCTGCGCGCTGGGGTCCGGGCCTCATTCGACTTAGATGCCCAAGCCTCCATGGCTGCGCCCTTCGCGCAAGCGATGTAACCACTCCCACGAAGGAACGACGCCCATTCCGAGCGGGCAGCGGTGCTCGGTCAGCGGTACGGGGCAATCGGGATTTCCGCGGTGCATCTGGAAGCCCTGCGCCCGCTCATCCAGCAACTTGAAGAACGGCTGGCCATACTCGTCCCGGAGGGAACGTCTAGGAAATTATCGCCCCCTGACCCGCTTGCATCTCATCCCTAACTCACGGCACAATCGAATCTCGTCTACGAGCCATGACTACGAAACTCTTACCAGCCGTGGATCGTCGAGAACGCCTCAAGGCCATTGCCAAGGCATTTCAGCGCACGATGCCGACTCCCCAAATGGAGCTCGACTACCAGTCGCCCTGGGAGCTGCTCGTCGCTACGATCCTCTCCGCGCAATGTACCGATCAGCGAGTCAATCAGGTAACGCCAGCGCTTTTTCACCGCTATCCTGGGCCAGCGGATCTGGCAGGAGCTGAGCAGCTGGAAGTGGAGCAGCTCATTCGCTCAACCGGCTTCTTTAAAAGCAAGGCCAAGCATCTGATTGGCTGCAGCAAGGCTGTGGCTGAAAGTTTTCACGAACACGTCCCCCAGACGATGGAAGCATTGATCGCCTTGCCTGGCGTCGGGAGAAAAACGGCGAATGTCATCCTCGGGAATGCCTTCGGCCTGCCCAGCATCGCCGTGGATACCCACGTGAAACGCGTGGCCAAGCGACTGGGCCTGACCAAGTCCGACAACCCTGACCTGGTCGAGCAGGACTTGCAGCAACTGATGCCGAGGTCCCAATGGACGGCTGTCTCGCAACGATTGCTCCTGCACGGCCGCTATACCTGTCTGGCGAGAAAACCCCAGTGCCGGACCTGTGCGGTCTACCGGCATTGTCCATGGAAAGAGAAAGGCCCGAAATGATTCAGAGTATGACCGGCTTCGGCCGTCGACAGGCTCCCTGGCAAGATGGATCCGTCACGGTTGAAATGCGCTCCGTCAACCATCGGTTCCTTGAAATCGCCTGCCGCCTTCCCCGGCCCCTAAGCCAGCTGGAGGATGCCTTCAAGAAAGTCATCCGGCAGCGCTGCACCCGTGGCCGCATCGACATCACGGTGACGGTGCAAGCCGGCAAAGGCCGCGCCGGAAGCATCAATCTTGACCAGGCGCTTGCAAAGCAGTACCATCAAGCCTTCCTCACTCTCAAGAAATCCCTAAAGCTGAGCGGGTCGGTCGACCTGGCGCTCATGGCTGGGCTTCGTGACGTGGTGTCGGTGTCGGATCAGCCGACGGAGGACCCGAAACTGGCGGCCCTAGTGCAGCAACTCATGGCCGAGGCCCTGACGGACTTGGAGGGGATGCGAACAAGCGAGGGGAAGGCCCTGGCCGAGGATATGCGAACACGGGTCCAGACCATTCGGGGCCACAAGGACCTGGTCGCAGCTCGGACTCCACTGTTGGCGCAAGAGGCCTTTGACCGCATGAAAGCCCGTGTCGAGAAGCTGCTGGGCTCGGAAATTCCGGACCCCCCCAGGCTACATCAGGAATTGGCCGTGTACGCGGACCGTGGGGACATCACGGAAGAAATAGTCAGACTGGGCTCGCATATGATACAGTTTGACCAGATGCTCAACCGCACAGAATCGGTGGGTAAAACACTTGATTTCCTTCTTCAAGAAATCGGACGGGAAGTCAACACGATCGGGTCAAAAGCGAATGACGCCGAAATCGCCAGCCATGTGGTTCAGATGAAGGCCGAACTCGAACGTATCCGCGAACAAGTGCAAAACGTCGAATGAACTCTATGTCCACCACAAGTTCCACAGCCCCAGTATCCGATCCGTCGCGATCCTCGATGGATCGGCGGGGGATTCTGTTCATTATCTCTGCCCCCTCCGGAACGGGGAAAACCACGCTCTGTAAACAGCTCACGGCAAACCTGCCGGACCTGTGGCAGTCTGTGTCCTATACTACCAGAAAACCTCGGCCCGGCGAAGAGCATGGGCGCGAATATTATTTCATCGACGAACAGCCGTTTCAGGCGATGGTTGAGCGCAATGAGTTCGTGGAGTGGGCCCGCGTGTACGGGAACCTCTACGGCACCCCCTGGAAATGGCTGACCGAAAAAATAGATCAGGGCATCGACGTCCTGCTGGAGATCGACGTGCAGGGGGCGATGCAGCTCAAGAAACGATTCGAAGACTCGGTCTCCATCTTTATTCTGCCTCCCTCGATCGCCGTCCTCCGATCCCGTCTGCAGACCAGGGCCTCAGACTCGCCCGAAGAGATTCAGCGCCGCCTGCAGAAGGTCAAAGAAGAGGTCTGGAGTTATCGGGAATATGCCTACATCGTCCGGAACGACGACCTCACCCAGTCGCTACGGGATCTCGAGAGTATCTTCTGGTCGGAGCGGCTGAAGACCAAATGGTTGAACATGACGTGGATTGAAAACAATTTCATACTTGACGACGAGCAGAAATCCTAAGATCGCGACGATCTTTCATCTCACAAAGGAGAACGGCACCCATGACCGACATGTTGAAACTCTTACCGCAATACGCCCTCGGCGAATTTGACTCACGGCACCGGGTGGCGATCATCACAGGCCAGCGGGCGAAGCATATCGTCCAAGGCTCGCGTCATGCCCCCTCGCGCTTCACCAAAGAAACGAGCATCGCCCTCGATGAAGTCCTCATAGGGCAGACTAAGTACCTCGTCGGCGACGAGGCGCGGGCCGCGATGAAGGAAGCGAAGCGCAGCAGAGAAGGCGAGAGAGAGCGCACTGCCATGATGACCGACGACGATGCCAAAGAGATCAAAAAAGAGCTGAACGTCTATGCTGACGACACGCCGAAGCTGGTCGCACGCGCGAGCGAGGAGTAATTTGTGGCGCTCTCCGGCTCCAACGGGCCAACGTTGATCGGGACGCGAATCGTGCTGGGTGTAACCGGCAGTATCGCGGCCTACAAAGCGGTTTCGCTACTCCGGACTCTGCTCCGCGAAGGCGCCACCGTCCAGGTCGTGATGACAGCCTCCGCGACGAAGTTCGTCACACCCCTGACGTTTGAAGTGCTCTCCGGCCATCCCGTCTCGACGGATGTGTTCGAGGCGCATCAGGAGATGAAGCACTTGTTGCTGCCCGAGCAGGCGGATGCCATCGTGATTGCGCCGGCCACGGCCAATTGTCTGGCGAAGTCGGCGCTGGGTCTGGGCGATGATTTGCTCTCGACGATGCTCCTCACGGCGCAATGTCCCGTGATTATGGCGCCCGCGATGGACGGGGGAATGTGGGCACACCCAGCCGTCACGGAGCATGTGCGGACTTTGCGCGCGAGGGGAACGATCGTCGTCGGGCCTGAAGAAGGACCGCTCGCCTCCGGGAAAGTCGGTCAAGGCCGTCTGGCGGAAGAGCATGAAATTCTCGTAGCCCTGCAATCCGCCATGGCGCCACAACGCGATTGGCACGGGCACCGCATCCTGATATCCGCTGGCCCCACGCAAGAGCCGATCGATCCGGTCCGGTTCATCTCCAATCGCTCCTCCGGCAAGATGGGCCATGCCCTCGCCGAAGCAGCCAGGGCGAGGGGAGCCCAAGTCGTGCTCGTCAGCGGACCCACGGCCTTGCCTGCGCCACGAGACATCGAAATGGTCCGGGTTGAAACAGCCGAAGACATGACGAAGGTCCTGTTTGACCGTCTGGCCTGGTCGACCGTCGTGATCATGGCAGCCGCCGTGTCGGACTTTCGCCCCCTCCATCCCACTTCGCAGAAAATCAAAAAGCAGTGCCAGACAGACCAGCCGTTTGCGCTCGAACGAACCACCGACATTCTGGCTGCGCTCTCGGCCCAACGGACGACCCAGCTCCTCGTCGGCTTCGCCGCAGAGACCCACGATTTGATCGCCCATGCGAAAGACAAACTGGCAGCTAAAGGACTCGACCTCATCGTGGCCAACGATGTTACGGCAGAGGGAGCGGGATTCGGCAGCGACTACAACGCCGCCACGCTAATCGATCGGCAGGGGACCCTGATCGAACTTCCGCTGATGTCGAAACGGGCGATGGCCGATGCCATTCTGAACAAGGCGCAGGCATTGCTGTGCACCACAGCATCGAACCAGGCCTCCAAGCCGGTTGCAGAGAGGCGTTAGCCTCATGGCACAAAATCATAACGCCGCAGAGGCCTCGCTGAAAATCGACCGGCTCGCGCCACTCAGCTGGGCAACGACCCGCAGTCCAAAGCGCTCCTGCCCTTAGCTGAAGCCGATGGCAAAGCCGGCATGAGGCAAGAGAGGAACCGGCGTCGCCCAAGCCATCGGCGCCTTGCGATCCCCAAGCCTTTGCCACGCAAACCAATGTGTCGTTAGACCGGACGGATGCTCCTGCTCCATCGCTTCGCACAGGAGTCCTGGCCCAGTTACGAGCCTGGCTTCGAACCATCGAGTCAGGGCGCGTGACCCTACCGAGGCCAACAGCTGGCACCTCAAGACTTCCCAATAATTTTGCGAGTTTGACCGATTTGAGGCGGCCTGCTACAATGCCGCCAGCTGGACCTTGCACAAGGAATCGGCCCCACATATCTAGTTCCTGAAGAAACAGGCATGTTGCGCATACGAGTCTTGCATGGGCCCAATTTGAATCTCCTGGGGAGTAGGGAGCAGTCGATTTACGGCACCCAGTCCCTGGATGACCTCAACTCGGCCCTCCGGACGCTGGCGAAGGAGCTGGCCCTCAAAGTGGACCTGCGCCAGTCCAATAGCGAGGGAGAGCTGGTCAACTGGATTCAGGAGGCGCGTAAGGAATACGACGGAATCATCATCAACCCAGCCGCCTATACTCATACCAGCATCGCGATTCGGGATGCGATTGCGGCAGTGGGCCTCCCGACGGTGGAGGTCCATCTGTCCAACATTCATCAGCGGGAGGAGTTTCGCCATCAGTCCTATATTGCGGGAGTCGCCCTGGGGCTAATTGCCGGGTTGGGACCGACCGGGTACCTTCTGGCGCTCCGTGGACTCTGCGACCATCTGACTGCAGCCAAACGACAGAAGAAGACGTCTAGGCCGGTACCAGCGAGACGCGCGGCAAAAGGCACAAAATAATTGCAGCGTCTATTGAGCGATTTCTTACAGTCCGAATGGAGCATTGAGTGATTTCCACGACAGATTTTCACGGGGGCGTGCGGCTCATGGTGGATAGCCAGCCGTTCTATATCATTGAATTCCAGCATGTGAAGCCTGGCAAGGGCGGAGCCTTCGTGCGCACCAAGCTCAAGGGCTATCTCACAGGCAGCGTCATCGACCGGACCTTCCGGTCGGGGGAGCGGTTCGAAGAACCGGATCTCGAAGAGCGGGACATGCAATTCCTCTATGCTACCGACGACGCCTATACCTTTATGGACACGGACAGCTTCGAGCAACTGACGTTCGAAAAAGGTAAGCTCGGTGACAATGCGGATCTGTTGAAAGAGAACATGATCGTGAAGATTCTCGTGTACGAGCATCGTCCAATCGATGTCGAGCTGCCGAACTTTATCGAATTGAAAGTGACGGATACTGAGCCGGGGTTTCGTGGCGACACCGCCACGGGCGGCACCAAACTCGCTACCCTGGAAACCGGCGCCACTCTCAAGGTGCCTCTTTACTTGGAAACTGGGACCGTGATTAAGATCGATACACGGACCAGGTCTTACGTGGAGCGTGTTCGGTGAGCAAACAAAAAATGAGCAAATCGAAGAAGCGCGGGACACGGATCATTCTTCCTCGGCCCCTTGTCGAATCTGCGGGCGGACAAGGCCTGCCTCGACTCTCGGAACAGCAGAGCCAGCACATCCAGGACCTGATCGATCTGCTCAAGAAAAATAATTTGACCGAACTGGAACTGGAGCGCGAAGGCCTCAGAATCCGCGTACGGCACGAATTCGAAATGCGAACCATCACGACCACCGTCGCCGAGAAGGGGGCCTCCAGCTCCACGTCCTCGTCTCAGCCGACGAGCGAGGCAGGCGCGCCGGTAGAATGCACGATCGGGATGATCATCATCCCGTCGCCGATCGTCGGGACCTTCTATCGCTCGCCCTCGCCGGATGCCGATCCCTATGTGGAAGAAGGCGATTACGTGAAAAAAGGCCAGGTTCTCTGCATCGTCGAAGCGATGAAGCTGATGAACGAAATTGAATCAGAAGTGGACGGACGGATCACGAAAATTCTGGCCGAGAGCACCAAGCCAGTCGAATATGGCCAGGCCCTCTTCCTTGTCGATCCGACAGCCGCGCCCTAGTCCTCCTCCCTGCCCCACACCGGAGTATTTACGTTGTTCAAGAAAGTACTGATAGCCAATCGCGGTGAGATCGCTCTTCGAGTCATTCGCGCCTGCAAAGAGCTCGGCATTAAGACAGTGGCGATTTTTTCCGAAGCTGATGCTGCGAGCCTCCATGTGCGCGCAGCCGATGAAAAGATTTGCGTCGGGCCTCCCGATGCGGCCCTGAGCTACCGCAATATTCCCAACGTCCTGAGCGCAGCCGAGATCACCGGGGCGGACGCTATCCACCCTGGCTACGGGTTTCTCTCGGAAAATGCGCATTTCGCCGAAGTCTGCGAATCCATCGGCATGAAATTTATCGGGCCGACGTCTGAACATATCTCGCTCCTGGGTGACAAAGCCAAGGCGCGTGAAATTGTCGCCAGTCGTGGGCTACCGGTTACACCGGGCAGTCCAGGCGAGTTGAAGAGCGAGCAAGCAGCCCTCGAAGCGGCCATGAAAATCGGCTACCCCGTCATCATCAAAGCCTCGGCCGGCGGAGGCGGGCGCGGCATGCGCGTCGTCAATAAACCCGAGGACCTTGCGCGCGCTTTTCAAGCGGCGCAAGCGGAGGCGAAAACGACATTCGGCAACGATGCTGTGTATCTTGAACGCTATTTTCTCGAACCCCGTCATATCGAAGTGCAGATTGCTGCCGACCACCGCGGGCATGTCGTGCATTTCGGGGAACGGGACTGCTCGATTCAACGCCGGCATCAGAAGCTGCTCGAAGAAACGCCATCACCGGCCGTCGGCGAGAAGCTGCGCAAGGAAATCTGCCGCGTGGCCGTCGAAGCCGTCAAAGCTGTGCATTACCGGAATGTCGGAACCGTTGAGTTCCTGCTCGACAAAGACCACAACTTCTTCTTTATGGAAGTGAATACTCGCATCCAGGTGGAACATGCGATTACGGAAATGGTGACCGGCATCGATCTCATCAAGGAGCAGATCCGGATCGCAGCCGGGCAATCTCTTTTGTTTAAGCAGCAAGACATTAAGCTCAACGGGCACAGCCTCGAATGCCGCATTAATGCTGAAGATCCTGAAAAATTCACACCCTGTCCAGGCATGATCACCAAATACAGCGCCCCGGGCGGGTTCGGTGTCCGCGTCGACTCCGCCCTGGAATTGAACATGATGGTCGTCCCGTTTTACGATTCGATGATCGCCAAGGTCATTACCCATGGCCGCGACCGGCAGGAGTCCATCGCCCGCATGCGCCGCGCGCTCGACGAATTCGTGATTGAAGGCATAAAGACGACCATCCCGCTGCATAAGCGCATCCTGGACGATCCCGACTTTCAAAGTGGTCATGTCTCCACTACCTTCCTGGAGCGGTTCCTCGCAAATTAGGGGCTCATGATTCGAGCGAGCGTTTCACCCTGGTACAGTTCGTTGCAGCATGGCCCCAAAAACCAGCTCCAGCCTCAACCGCCTCTACATCATTCTCGATCCCTCTGTGTGTCCTGCACGTCCCTTGATCGACGTGCTGACAGCTTCCGCTGAGGCTGGCGCCACGCTCTTCCAATATCGTAACAAGACCGCCTCGATGAAGGAGGCCTATCGCGAAGCCTTGCCGCTTCGGCAAGCAGCGGCGAAGGCCGGCGTCCTCTTCATCGTGAATGATCGCTGCGACTTGGCCCTGGCTGTAGATGCGGATGGTGTGCATTTGGGGCAGGGAGATCTACCGCTCGATCTGGCCCACAAGGTCATGGGGCCGGACAAGCTGATCGGCATCTCCACCCACAATCTCGAGCAGGTGCGGGAAGCCTGCGCCGGAAAACCGGACTACCTGGGCTTTGGGCCGATCTTTACGCCAGGCTCGAAGCTGGATCACGATCCAGTGGTGGGGCTGGAGGGATTACGGGCGATACGCACATTGACGTCGCTACCGGTCTTTGCAATCGGAGGCATTCAGATTGGCCAGGTCAGTGACGTGATGGAGGCAGGAGCCGATGGAGTCGCGGTCATTTCGGCCATTCTGAAAGCCGCGGATATTCGAGAAGCGGTTAGGATTTTTCTTTCCCGTATGCCGACACTAGCTTCGCCAGCGTCATAATCTCCGCAGCCCAGGCCAGTTGTATCATGCCGTCCTGCCAATGCTTCGTCACGCTGGCACTATAGGGGAGGGGCCCCACTACGGGAACCTTTGCCAGCCGTCGCAACAGAGTCACAGTCGAGTCTTCCTGCGCGCGCTCGCGCGCCCTACGGACAGGCTTCAATCGATTCAAGACCAGCGCCACGACAGGAATCTTCCGCTGACGGAGCGCGGCAAGCGTCAGGAGTGCATGATTGATTCCGCCCAGGCCAGACGATCCCACCACAATGACGGGGAGGCCCATGCGTTCGAGGAGGGACAGCCCGTCGACGGTTTCCGTGATCGGCACATGCAAACCGCCTGCTCCTTCCACGACCAGCAGATCATGTTTCCGACGCAGTGTACGGAAGGCTTGTAGGATGGTCGCGATCCGGATCGTCTGTCCTTCTTCTCGGGCGGCAGAGAGAGGCGCCAGTGGCAATCGAAAGACATAGGGACAGACCTCGGCCATCAGGTCATTACTCCCCGCCGCTTGCTGTAGCCTCACTCCATCGGACTGGGCCTTGGTTGCTCGTGTAATCCCGGTCTCAACCGGCTTCATCACGCCGATGTCGATTCCCCGCTGTCTCAGATGCGCCACCAATGCAGCAGCCACGAGTGTTTTCCCGACGCCAGTATCGGTCGCAGTGATGAAGACCCCTCGCGGGCTAGACTGGCGAGATTTGAATTTAGTTTGTCGCATAGCGTGGCTCTAGAGATTTCGGCTATCGCAATTCCATACCTGTCCCGACACATCCTTGAGTTGCGCTAGATATAAGACAGTTTTGGCCACTTCGTCTCGTGACGGAGACCGTCCCAGCGCATGATGCTGCCATTGATCGCCTTCCGGCATGGCCCCTTCCGATAGTCCAGTCGTTTGCCAGCCAGGCAAAAGAAGATTCACCCGGACGTTGCCCACTCCCCATTCCTGAGCCGCCGTCTGCACCAGACCGATGAGACCGGATTTGGATGCAGCATAAGCGGCCTGGCCTATCGCGCCATGAAAACCGGCATGAGACCCAATCACCACGATCGACCCGCCTCCATTAGCAAGAAGGGGAGGCGCCATAGCGCGAAGACAATGAAAAGTTCCCGTCAGGTTCGTAGCCACGATCTCGGCCCAGGCAGTTTCATCCTGTCGAAGAAGGAGCTGGCTCCCTCCGATACCCGCATTGCAAATGAACACCGACGGCGCAGGCACGTACCGACAGGAAACATCCACCATCTCTTGTACTGTACGGGACTGGCGAATGTCGGCGGCATAGAGCGATCCGGCTGCACCGGCTGCCACTACTTGTCTGAGGGTTTCCTCCGCCGCTGCCTTATGGCGATGGTAATGGACCCCCACAGACCAGCCTGCTTCCGCAAAGGCCAGACTGATCGCGCGGCCGATCCCTCCGGACGCGCCGGTGACCAGCACTGCTTGTCTTGGGTTGATCTGGTTCATCTGGTCTATCTTGTCTCTCTGGTCTGTTTCGTTCCTTTGGGCTACCGGGTTGGCCTGGTGAGAACTCCGATCCGGCAACCAGACAGACGCGATAGGCCAGATGAACCAGATAGACCACGTCGGTGGATTATGGGTCGATTCTAGAGTGAAGGCAAGCATGCAGACAGGACAGAGAGGAACGCCGATCTTCTTGCTGCGGTGAGGATTCCTATGGTACGGTCTACTATTGCTGAACCGGTGGAGAACCTCGCATATGCGGCTGTATACACGTGGATATCGAACGGCCCTCAGCGTGAGCACAATCTTGCTCCTTGTATGCGCGGCCTGGGCAGGGCCTCTTGCAGCGGAAGAGGCTGGCATCATTGCTCAGTCCTCCGACTACTTTCCCGATCAAATCGGCAACGCATGGCATTACCGGGGCCAGATCACAGAAGGCCCGCTCCAAACCATCGACCATAAGTTCTTCTCCAACGTCTCCACCGTCACCAGCACGAAGACCATCAAGGGCATGACCGTCACCGTGTTCCACGACACCAATCCCGGGAACCATGGCCCCTCGGATAGTTTCTACCGCCGCGACAGCGTCGGCATGATCTATCATGGGTCTGAGCCAGGCACGCCCTTGGAACGACAGCTCGTGCCCTATCAGATCGTGCGGTTCCCCATGAAGGTCTCGACCTCGTTCGTGCAATTCAACCGCAAGGGACTGGACTTCGGCACAGACATGGACCGCGATGGCGCGAATGAAAAAGTCGATGTGCAGGGTGACTCCACGGTAGTGGGGCAGGAATCGGTGACCGTACCGGCCGGCACCTTTCAGGAAGCCATGAAGATCGAGGCCCGTATGTTTATGCAGATTCACCTCTCCGGCACAGATCAGATTGCCCGTGGCACCGATGTCATGACCGCCTGGTTCGTGAAGGGCGTGGGGCTGGTCAAGTATATCGAACGGCAGGAACTCACACCGCTGGAAGACCGGGGCCTGGTCACGGATATCACCGAGGAACTGGAGTCCTACGAGATCAAGCCCCCGAAGGCTTTACTTGGGCGGGGCGAATCCCCGGTGGAGGGTCTGCTCGCTGACGACCGGGGCCACCACGAATCGCATCAGACACTCGCCGCCTCCCGCCGTCGCTCCGACTCCTGACAGCCGATGGCCACCAAAGGACTGACGGCCGACTAACGCGCCGGTGTTTGGACGGCTCAAATACAGATTCCCTAGATCGAACCCCTGCTTCGTCAGTTCCAGATTCAACGGTCGCTTCCACGATGAAGGTACGGGCCATCTGCTGAACCTCGCTTCTGATCGCCTTGCCGCTAAGCCGAGCCCCCAAGCTGGTCGTGGGGAGAGCCTTGAGACCCCATCATCCAGCTACTTGCGCGCCATGGCGACAACTGGCTCGTTCTCGGTGACCGAAGGCAGAACATCGATAAATCGAAACAGTTGTGTCTTGAAGACAGGATCTTACATGGCCCGATTCAAAGGCTGGTGCGATCACCAATGGCGCGTGAAAATCGTGGGAGTTTGATCAGCGGAGAGATGAGTCAGCTGTTCTCCGAGAGGCGAATAACCGGCTTAAGGAGAGAAAAACTGGACGGCATCGGCACCTTGCGGCCATGAAATGAAGAAACGTGGCCAGTATCCATTGAGCCTGTTCGGTTGAAAAATTCATATTTTTTCGGTATGCTGACCTGGAGGTTTTGTCTTCCCCATCGGATAGTCTGATAGCGTAAGAACTCCTCTCCCCAAGGAGAAGTGATGGTCAATACAACTACTACAGTCCCCCCGACTAAAGATGTGTTCGTGCCCTTAAATTTTGCCTTGTTTTGCGCCATCGTCGCTGCCACCGTGGTCGGCATCCCGCTCTATGGCTATTACTACGGATTCAGCCGCTTCGACTGGATCCTCTCCTGTGTCATGTACATCGTCACGGGCATGGGTATCACTGTCGGCTACCACCGCTTGGTCTCCCACCAGAGCTTCGAATGTCCAAACTGGGTCAAGGGTTGTCTCCTCATCGCTGGAGGCTGGGCCCTGCAAAACTCCGTCCTTAAGTGGGGCGGGGACCATATCCGCCATCACGCCAAGACCGACAAAGAAGAAGACCCCTACAACGTCACTAAGGGATTCTGGCATAGCCACTGCGGCTGGCTTTTTTACAATACTCCTCACCGCACGGAGAAGTACGAGATCCGCCTGCGCCGCGACCCAGTCGTGATGTGGCAGCATCGGTACTACTGGGCGATCGTCGTCACGGGACTCCTTCTGCCCTTTGTGCTGGGCCTCTGGCATGACGGGTTGCAAGGCGGCATCTCAGCCTTCCTGCTGGGAGGGCTCTTCCGGATGTTCATGGTGTTGAACTCCACCTTCACGATCAATTCGCTCTGCCACATGATCGGCACCCAGCCGCATGGCACGCAAGACAGCAGCCGAGACAGCTGGCTCATCTCCTTCGTCAGCTTTGGCGAGGGCTATCATAATTTCCACCACACCTACGCGCGCGACTTCCGCAACGGACCAAAGTGGTACAACTTCGACCCCTCCAAGTGGATCATCTATACCCTCTGGCTCTTCGGGGTGGCCCATAATCTGCGGCGCAACGATCCGACCGTCGGGTAACTAGGTTCCCAAGCCGTCGGACGCGGCCACCGCAACACATACCCCTATTGCGCTACCGCCGATAGCGCAATAGACCTATTTTCTTTCGCCATCTTCTTCGCTTATGATGGAATCGCTGGCCAGAGAGCCAGTCCATCCCGCGCACGTAGAGGAGACCGACTCCATGGCAGACGAACAACCAGCCGGACCCCAAACCGGCCACGGTAAAGACAATCTCATCCCCGGCGTTAAATATGTCATCGCCGTCAGCGGCGGCAAAGGCGGCGTCGGCAAATCCACCGTCTCCGTTAACCTGGCCGTAGCCCTGGCCCGCACCGGCGCCAAAGTCGGGCTGCTCGACGCGGATATCTACGGCCCCAACATTCCCATGATGATGGGAGTCACCAAAGCACCCGAACAAAAAGACGGCAAGATCGTGCCAGCCGAAAGTCACGGCGTCAAACTCATTTCCATGGGCTTCTTCGTCCCCGAAGACACTGCCATTGTCTGGCGCGGCCCGATGGTTCACACCGCCATTCAGCAGCTCTTTCGCGACGTGCTCTGGGGCGAGCTGGATTATCTCCTCATCGATCTACCTCCTGGCACAGGCGACGCACAGCTTACCCTCACGCAATTGGTTCCGCTCACCGGGGCGATCACCGTCACCACTCCTCAAGAAGTGGCCTTAGCCGATGTGCGCAAGGGCATGATGATGTTCCAGAAGTTGAACGTGCCGCTCCTCGGCATCGTCGAGAACATGAGTTATTTCCTCTGCGGCCATTGCGGCGAACGGACGGAGATCTTCTCGCACGGGGGAGGGGAGCGGGCTGCCGCTACAGTCGGTATTCCGTTTCTCGGCCGCATTCCGATCGATCCGGCCATTCGCGCCGGCGGTGACTCAGGCAATCCGATCGTTGAGGCAGACCCGACCTCGCCGCAATCGGCGGCCTTTCGGGAGATCGTACAGAAAATTGTCGCGGCAGTCACAGGCCCAGCAGTAGGCGTGCCGCCGATCGAAAGCCTCCTGAGTAAACTGAAAAATCCATTTACGAAACCATAACGACAGCGGGAAGGACGGGCAGGCGATGGGAGACTTCGTGCGGGTGGCAGGCAGTAGCGAGGTTCAGCCGGGCCATGGAATCGTCGCAGAAGTGAACGGCAAGACCCTCGCGGTCTTTAATGTCGACGGAACCTTTCATGCCATCGACAACACCTGCGTCCATCGGGGTGGCCCGCTCGGCGAAGGGGATCTCGAAGGGTCCATTGTGACCTGCCCCTGGCATGGCTGGAAGTTCGATGTCACCACCGGCACCTGCGCGGCCAACCCTATGGCCAAAGTCGAAGTCTACCAAGTCAAGGTCGAGGGCACCGACGTAAAGGTGCTCCTCTAAATGACAGCCTCCGCCAAAGAACAGCTCGACGTCGCCGCAGCCCTGATGCGCCTCTATGTGTTTCTGGCTCAATACCTCGACCGCTGTTTCGACGAAGCCGCACGTAAGAGCTATTCTGACTCCGAGTTGCAAGGCCATCTTACCGAGACCAGGCGCCAGCTCATGGGGATCCTCGCCGTCAATCCGGTTGTGAAGAACAAGCTCTCGCAGGAATGTGACCGTATCCTGACCTTGGGCGCCACCTGCCTCAAAGGCGCGGCCGCTACTACCACGCTCGAGGCCATTCAAGCGGAACGGGCCATCCTCAAGAATAAGACCATTGCCTTAAGCGATCTCGTCGCGGTCTTCCGCGCATTAGACTAAACACGATGGATCAGCCCGGCCTGGACAAACATCAACTGGCCGGGCTCGATGCCAGAGAGAGGGGCTTCAGCAGGCCCGTTTCGTTCGTCAAAATCGAGGAGGGCTATCGCGCCGTTCTCCGGTATGAGACCATCCTGATCGAGACTGCGCCTCACGCCACACAGGATGAAGCCCTGCGCCGGCTCGTCGAGACCTTGCAGGCGAAGGGCTATCGGCAGCTTCGTACCGAGGTCAGCTTTCGCAACGGCGTCTATCTGGGCTCCCAAGAACTCTGGATCGAATATCCGGACCAGGCAATTGAACCGGAACCGCCAGGACTCATGACAAAGCTCTTAAGCTGGTTTCGTCCAAGCAGGACCGAGGAATAGTCACAGCCCATGAGCTTCATCCCACTCGACCAGCTTCGAGCGTCAGCCCAAGCGGTCAGCCATCCGCCGTCAGCCGTCAGCGCGTCGCGACGACTTCCCCCCTGGTTCAAGGTGGAAGCCAAGACCGGTCCGGACTATCTCGAGATCAAACAGACGATGGACCGGCTCCAGCTCCATACCATCTGCGAAGAAGCGGGCTGCCCGAACCGGTGGGAATGCTGGAACGCCCGCACCGCCACGTTTCTCATCCTGGGCGACATCTGCACCAGACGTTGCCATTACTGCTCCGTCGAGACGGGGCGGCCTCACGCCATCGACCATGACGAGCCGAAGCGAGTTGCAGAAGCGGTCCAGGCCTTGGGCTTGAGACATGCCGTCATCACCTCGGTGAACCGTGACGAATTGGCAGACGGGGGCGCCGCCACCTTTGCCGACACGATCCGCCAGACCAGACAGCTCAGCCCTGACTGCACGATTGAAGTTTTGATTCCCGACTTCGAAGGCAATATCGCAGCCCTCGCGACGGTCTGTGCCGAGAAGCCCGAAATTCTCAATCACAACATCGAAACCGTCAAACGGCTGTTTCCTTCCCTCAGGCCCCAGGGAAAGTATCAACGATCCATAGAAGTCCTGGCCCAGGCCAAGCAACTGGGGATGACGACCAAATCAGGATTGATTCTGGGAATGGGCGAAACCCTGGACGAAGCCCGCGACGTCATGCGCGACCTCCGCTCCATCGGCTGCGACATCATGACCATTGGCCAATATCTCCAGCCCACGAGAGAACACCTCCCGGTGGCCCACTACTACGATCCCGAGGACTTTGCGATCTTGAAAGAGGAGGGGAGAATCCTCGGCTTCACCCACGTCGAATCAGGCCCGCTCGTCCGCAGCTCTTACCACGCAGAGCAGCAGGTTCCCTAAGACCGGTCGCTCTGGTCTGTCTAGTTCCTCTGATTTATGAATAATAAGGAAACGCTAGCCATGTCGACGCCCGCACAATCGAATGCCGTACTTGTCGCGATCCGCACCCCTCGTGTCACCGTGGACGAGCTGGAGAGTTCGCTGCAAGAGCTCACCCGTCTAGTGAACACCCTCGGGCACCATGTCGTGGGCCATGTGACGCAAAAGCGTAGTTCTGACAAATATGCGGTGGTTCTCGGTGAGGGCAAACTTGCGGAATTGGCAGAGTGGACCGGTGGCACCGGAAAAGTTGCGGTGGCGTTTGAACGACCGCTGCACAAAGCGGCGTCGAAGCGCGAAGCAGCGGCCTCGGAGGTGCCGGAGGAATTAGACGACGACGAATCGGATGACACCGGCGAGGCCGCGCCCGGCCCTCGCGAACAGGCGCAGATCGTCATCGTGGACTGTGATCTGTCGCCGTCCCAGTTGAAGAATCTTGAAAGTGCCGCCGGCGTGCCGGTGCTCGATCGTACCGGGGTCATCATTGAGATTTTCAGTCGACATGCGCGCACCAGAGAGGCCCGGCTCCAGGTGGAGATCGCGCGGCTCAATTATCTGGCACCGCGTTTGCGGGAAACCGGCGGCGCCAGCGAGCGGCAAGGCGGGGGGGTTGGAGCCAAAGGGTCAGGAGAGACGAGTCTTGAGCTCGATAAGCGCAGAGTCCGCGATCGCCTGAAGGAACTCCGGGCGGAATTGGCGGCGATCGGGGACGCCCATCAGACGCGCCGTGCGAGACGGGAACATGAATTGACGGTCGCTCTCGTCGGGTACACCAATGCCGGCAAATCCTCGCTGATGCGCGCGATGACGGGCATCGATGTGCTCGTAGCCGACAAGCTGTTCGCCACACTCGATACCACGATCCGGCCCCTGCATCCTGACACGCGTCCCAAAGTGCTCCTATCCGATACGGTCGGATTTATCAAGAAACTCCCACATGACCTGGTGGCGTCGTTTAAGTCGACGCTGGATGAGGCGGCCAGCGCTTCGCTGTTGCTGTTTGTCGTCGATGCCTCAGATCCGTCCTTTCGGTCCCAGCTCGACGTCACGCGGACGGTACTAGCCGAAGTTGGCGCCACGGATATTCCCAGCCTCGTGGTGTTGAATAAGCAAGATCGGCTCGGACCGGACGAGCGCGCGGCTCTGAAGGCAGAATGTCCCGACGCCTTTTTTCTGTCCACGCGAAGCAAAGACGATCTGCAGGCGCTCCGTGAGCGTATTATGCGGCACTTTGAGAGCCAGATGGTCGACGAGGAATTACATATTCCGTTTACGGCTCAAGGGGTCGTGGCAGAGATCCGCACCACGATGCAGATCTTATCCGAAGCCTATGATGCCGAGGGTCTCACAATGCGGGTACGATCGACCCCTGAGGACCTGGCCAATATCAAAAAGAAGCTTGCGCGCTGAGCCGCAGCACAGAGGAGGGGAGGCGTGCTTTCGTCTGACTGGTCTGTCTGGTTCGTCAGGTCTGTCTTGCCGGCAGGATCGACGCTCACCAGACACACCAGATAGACCAAACAGACGAGCCCACGTGTGTTGCGCGAGCATAGGACTCTATCGGTTCGTGACGAAGTGGGTAGTGGGAGGAAAAGACTTTTTGGGGCACCAATTTTTCGGGCTGTTGCTCAAAATCATCAAATGGCCATTGGCGCTCTGGGTCGCGGCGCTTTCCCCCGCTTTTGCGATTGAGTGTTGGGAATCGCTCGCCACGGCGATGGCGGCGTCTGAACGGCTGGCGTATTTTTTTCTGGGGCTCGTTGCCTATGGAGGCCTCTGGTGGGCCCTCTTTCGCAAGGCATCGCTGACATGGCTCAGTACGTTTGAGCATGAATTCACGCATTGTCTCTTTGCCTGGGCCACCTGTAATCGCGTGACCGGTTTCAACGCGACGCTTCGAGGTGGGGGACATATGACCTACCGAGGCACCCCGAACTGGCTCATCTCGGTTGCCCCCTACTTTTTCCCCACGGTCACGATTGGCTTGCTCGCAGGCCTCTACGTGAGCGATCTCGCCCTAAGAGACTGGATGCTCGGTGCCCTCGGTGCGTCCGTCGCATATCATGCCACCTCAACGTGGGCGGAAATCCATCCAGGGCAAACTGACTTCCACGATGCAGGCAGGATCTTTTGCCTCTTATTCTTGCCGGGCGCTAACCTGCTCATCTACTCGATCGTGCTGAACACGGTGGCAACCGGGCAACTCACCATCCTTGCAAGTCTCCACCATGTACTCGAGTCGGATTGGACCCTGCTCCATTGGGCGATGCGCTAACGGGGCAATAGGGACAGGACGGCAAGGGGATTTACTTCCGCGAAGGAGGAGAGTAAAGGGTGAGATGTTCCACAACTGACGTGGTCCACGATTGCTCCATTAGTTTACATAATATTTCTTATCAGACGTAATAGATTTTCCATTTATGTCCTTTGAACTACAAGCCCGCATCCGCCATGAACTGGCGATAACCGGTGGCGCCATTTATGAAACCTTGCTGGCCATCGCTGAGCGGGTCAATCGCAAGGTGCAGGTACTGCGCCTCCATAGTCAGGCAGCCCAGCTGTTGCGCCAGATCGAGCAGATCCACAGTGAGCTCGGCAGCCAGATTGCGTCGCTCGCCTCCGGACGAATTCCGTTCAGTTCCACGTCACTCGTTCCACCCAATCAGTTGGAACAGCTCATCAGCCAGGCCGGGCAACGTATTCAACAGCTCAAGGCTCTACTGGCCACCGTGGACGGTCAGATCCGCGAACTCCGGCTGGAAACAATCCACCATGAGCTCCTGACGCTGCAGCAGGATTTGAGCCTTCGCGCCGCGGCCCTTGAACGGTTCCCAGTCATCCAAGGCTCATCCGTCATCGGAAAAACTCTAACTCAGATGGGCCTGCCTCCATCTGTCTGTCTGGTGACCGTCATTCGCGGCCCCTTTCTTGTGCCTCCGCAAGAGGTTCTTGCGCTCCGCCACGGCGATGTGGCGGTGATGATCGGGCCGCAGGCAGACCTTGCGCTGGTGGCTTTATGGTTCAGTCAGATGCGGCACGCCAAGCCAGCCTAAGCACAAGACGAGCCCCCCCTCCTTGCTGTACGATTCTTACAGGAGGAACTTGGATCATGCGCACGTGGCACATCATAATAAGCAGCCCCTCAAAAGTCGTCAAAACGCTTCCATTTCACGCGCCAGCTCCTCGTGGTCAGCCGCACTAGCGCGCCGGGTAAATCCCGCAAATCTCTGCCATAGCAGTCACCTTGACCCCTTCAAAAACGCTATGTTAGAGTCAGTTCTCCTAGAATGTCTCTCACTTGAAATTATGCGTATCATTGCCGGATCCCACCGAGGCCGACGCCTAAGTGGACCAGAAGGGACGGCTCTCCGCCCCACATCAGATAAGGTTCGTGAAGCCCTCTTTTCGATTCTAGGGCCTCAGGTGATTGGAAGTCGCTTTCTGGATTTGTATGCCGGCACAGGAGCCGTCGGAATTGAAGCCTTAAGCCGTGGCGCCGCAACCGTCACCTTTGTTGAGTCAGACCCCAAGACCGTGAAGCTGTTACAGAAAAATCTACAGGCCTGTCAGCTGCTCGACCAAGCCAAGGTCTACATGGGAGAAACCGCCACATTTCTCGCGCAGCAAGACTGGCGGGATGGCCCCTATGACATCTTCTTTGCGGATCCGCCCTATGCCGCGCTGGATGAGCTGGAAGTCCTGATCCATGCCTGGAGGCCGGGGCTGCTGTCGGAGGAAGCGACCGTGATCATTGAACAGGACTCGCGCACGACATTGCCCGACTCGATCGACTACGCGACCTTAGCGAGACGATACGTCTATGGCGACACTTCGCTCTATCGGTATCGCCTATCCACATCAGACATGGCAGAGTCACCCGCATGATCAAAATTGGTATCTATCCAGGAACCTTCGATCCCATTACCCACGGGCACACGGACATCATCACCCGAAGCTTGAAGGTGTTTGATAAAGTGGTGGTCGCCGTCGCGCCGAATCCGGGCAAACATCCCCTCTTCACGCTGACTGAACGGCTGGAGATGATCCGGGTCGTGACGCAGGAAATCCAAGGGGTGGAAGTAACCCACTTCGACGGCCTGCTAGTGGACTATGTTCAGCGCTACGGGGCTCATGCGATCATCCGCGGCTTGCGGGCCATCTCAGACTTCGAGCATGAATTTCAGATGGCCCTCATCAATCGCAAAATCGCCAAGCAGGTCGAAACGGTCTTCCTCATGCCCAGTGAGGAATATTCCTATTTATCGTCCACCATTATTAAAGACGTGGCCACCCATGGCGGGGCGCTCACGGAATTCCTGCACCCAGAGGTCGCTCGCCAGCTGCAGAAACGCATCAGGAGTTTGAAAACATGAAGCTGGCTGCACGCGCAGGGAGGATCGCCCCCTCCCCGACTTTAGCCATGGCCGCCACAGCAAAAGCCATGGCAGCCCGCGGAATCGACGTCGCCGATTTTTCGTCCGGGGAGCCTGACTTCGACACGCCGGAGCCTGTGAAGGCCGCGGCGGAAGACGCGATTCGGGGTGGATTCACCAAATATACGCCCTCGTCCGGCATCGATGAGCTCCGCCAGGCGATTATCGACAAATTGTATACAGAGCAGGGACTGCGCTACGAGAAGTCTCAAGTGCTGGTTTCCTGTGGTGCTAAACATTCCCTCTACAATCTGGCCGAAGCGCTCCTCGAAGCAGGCGACGAACTCATCATTCCCGTGCCCTATTGGGTTTCCTATGCGGACCAAACTCTGCTCAACGACGCCACTCCGGTATTTCTGCAGACCCGCGAAGAGGATGGCTATGCCATCGATACCAGGGAGTTGGCGCGGTTGGTGACTTCGCGCACCAAAGCGATCATCGTCAATAGCCCCTGCAACCCGACCGGGGCGACCTACAGCCGGGCCACGCTCGAACAGTTGGCCGAACTGGCTGTCAGCCGTGATCTGCTGCTGATTTCCGATGAAATCTACGAGAAGGTCCTCTACGACGGCGCGACCCACACGAGCATCGCGTCACTGGGACCGGAAGTGGCAGCCCGGACCGTCGTGATCAATGGAGTCTCGAAAGCCTATGCCATGACCGGCTGGCGGATCGGTTACGCGGCGGGACCGAAAGACCTCTTGACCGCCATGGCCAATATTCAAAGCCAGAGCACGTCTAACCCCTGCTCCATTTCCCAAAAGGCTGCCGTGGTGGCCCTGCGTGAGGGGGATGCCTTTACGAAAAAGATGGTCACCGAGTTCGATCGGCGGCGCCGCGTGATCGTCGAGCGGCTCAACGCCATGCCCGGCGTTCGTTGCAGCATGCCTAGTGGCGCATTTTATGCGTTTCCCAATGTGAGCGGATTGCTCGGGCGGAAAGGCCCCAGCGGCACCATCTTCACCCCGAGCGATCTGGCGAACTATCTCTTGAAGGAATTTCAGGTCGCCGTAGTTCCCGGCGAGCCATTCGGAAGCAACCAGCATATTCGGCTGTCCTATGCGACCAGCATGGAGACGATCATCCGTGGCATGGATCGCCTCGCCGCCGCGTTCAAACAGCTCACCTAAATGGGCTCCCTCACCATGAGGCGCCCCGCAGCGTCACGCGAGTAGCTTTGTTGTTTTAGCAGGAGGAAACGAATCGTGCCAATCTACGAATACCTATGTGACGGCTGCGCAGACCGGTTTGAAGTCAAGCAAAGCATGAAGGACGATGCCCTTACCGCCTGTCCGAAATGCGGGAAGCATGTCCAGCGGCTGATTTCGTCGCCCGCCATCATGTTCAAGGGCAGCGGATGGTACGTGACCGACTACTCCGACAAAATGAAACCGTCCGCAGCCAGTGAGCCACCGGCGACCAAGACCGGAGAGAAAAAAGAGGCCGCGCCCAGCACGGCTGAACAGACGACGTCTGCCGCTCCTGCGGCTCCCGTTTCTCCCCCCGCGTCCGCGCCGGCCGCTGCCCCATCGAGCCCGGCCCCTGGGGCCTCCAGCACCACAACAACCGCACCCTCGTCTTCCGCTGCCAAGTAGGCAGCGGAGCGAGATGCGCTAGCGCGTCGCCTTCATTGCGGATTTCTTCTTGGCTGGAGCCTTCGGCGCAACCTTAGCCGCTCGCTTGGGCGCGCCAGACTTCGGCATGGTGACATTCGCCGACTTCGCCAGCCGCTCTTGCGCCGCCGCCAGATTGTTCTGCAAACTGCCGATCATGGCCGACTTATCGCGGTTCGCCTTTGTGAGATCATCCACCTGTGCCTGCAGATCGTCCCGCACTTTTGAAAACGACGCCACTTGATTCTCAAACTGGGCTTTCTCTGCGGTCACCGTCTGCAGCTCGGCGCTAAGTTGTTCGACTTGCGCCTGGAGTGCCGGGGGCCAATAATCACATCCGGACAGACTGACCGCGGACAAGGTGATTGCCCCCGCTGCCAGAAGGTTTTGCACCATCATGATTCGAATCATCAAAACTCTCCTTTCAATATAAACATACACTGACTTCACCGACTCTCTGCCTCAAGCTGCAGGCCATGACGGGCCAACTGTGCCGCAATCGCGCCTCGCTCAATGGCTCCCTCACGCACAATTCTGATCGGGCCACGAACATCGACAACCGTAGAGGGCCGCCCGCCAGGCGTCGGTCCCGCATCCACGATCAGATCGACCTCTTCACCAAGGTTCGCCTGAACGTCTTCGGCCCTGCAAGGCGGCTGGCGGCCTTCCCGATTCGCACTGGTGCCGGTCACAGGCCCGACCTCCCGTAAAAGAGCTACCAGAGGCTGGCAGCCACTCAGGCGAATTCCCACCGAACCGGTCCCTGCCGTCACGGCATCAGAGAGCGTCAGGGCTGCGGGAAAGACAATCGTCAGAGGCCCAGGCCAGAACGCATCCATCAAGATGGTGGCGGCCGGAGCAATCGTCTGAACCAAGGGGGCCACTTGCGATTGATCGCCAATCAGGAGAAGAATCGGTTTTCCTTCGGAGCGGCCTTTCACCTGCCATAGCCTGGCCAGCGCCGATTCGTCAAATGGGGCTGCTGCCAGCCCGTAGAAACTTTCTGTTGGCAAGACGCACAGACCGCCCGTCCCGAGCACGCGACGCACCTGCTCGGCAAGCACTGAAACGGTGGCAGCGACGTAGCGCTCGATCCTTGCCCTGGTAGGAACCATCAGTCCCATTCTGCGTTATGTGTGACGTGCGAACGCCCGATGCGCAATATCATTCCGGTAATGCGCGCCGTCAAAGGCAATCGACCGGGTCACGCGATAGGCTTCCGCTTGCGCGGCAGCCAGGGTCTTCCCTAATCCCGTAATCCCCAGCACCCGTCCACCTGCCGTCACCACCTCGGCGCCGGTTCGCGCTGTGCCTGCATGGAAGACCACCGTCGTCGCATCGGGCGCGAACGGCAACCCGTGAATCGCGCGGCCTGTTGAATAGGCGCCGGGATAGCCTGCCGACGTCATCACGACACAGACCGCCGTTTGATCATGCCACTCGACGCTCAGCTGATCAAGCCGATGTTCGACCACCGCCTCGATCACCTCCAGCAAATCGGTCTTGAGCAATGGGAGGGCGACTTGCGTTTCCGGGTCTCCCATCCTGGCATTGAATTCCAAGACGTAGGGTATCCCTTTCACCACCATCAACCCTGCATACAAGACGCCCTGAAAAGGGCAACCCATGCGAGACAGGGCCTCGACGGCTGGATAGAGCACCTGCTTCGTGACCTGGTCGCGCAATGCCGCAGTGCCAAGCGGAGCAGGGCAATAGGCGCCCATACCTCCCGTGTTGGGACCCGTATCCGCATCGCCGACCCGTTTATGGTCCTGCGCCGGCAGCATCGGGACCACGGTCCGGCCATCCGTGAAGGCCATGATCGTCAATTCTTCGCCGTCAAGAAACTGTTCGATCAACACGCGCTGGCCGGCCTGACCAAATACGGCATGTTCCATCGAATCTCGGACAGCCTGTTTCGCCTCCTCGCGGGTCGCTGCCACCACCACGCCTTTCCCCTGCGCCAATCCATCAGCCTTCACCACCACGGGCAGTTCATGCTGATCCAGATAAGCCAAAGCCGGAGCGAGTTGATCGAAACTCTGCGACTTCGCCGTAAGAATCTTAGCGCTGGCCATGATCTCCTTGGAGAAGATCTTGCTCGCTTCGATGCGGGCGGCGCCCTTCGTCGGGCCGAATATTTTGAGTTTGGCTTTACGGAACTCATCGACGATACCCAAGGCCAGTGGCGCTTCCGGTCCCACGACCGCCAGATCGATCTGCTCAGACTGTACAAACGCTTTCAGCCTGGCGATATCGTCGGCTTTGACCGGCACGCAGATCGCAAGCGACTCGATTCCCGCATTGCCAGGCGCGCAGTAGAGCGTGGGCTTGCGAGGACTTTGCGCGAGTTTCCACACCATCGCGTGCTCTCGCCCTCCGCTCCCGATGACAAGAATCTTCATGCCTAAGCCTTTAGCGACCAGTGAGAGGGATGAGTGATAGGCTGGCGGTGAAGAAAAAAACGCGAACTCGCTGCAAAGACCTTCTCGACAGCTAGGTTCAACTGATCACACAGCATTGTTGACGCAGCACCATCCATCAATGGCGGAAATGTCGCATCGCCGTCATAATCATCGCCAGTCCCTGCTCGTCTGCGGCTTTGATAATTTCGGGATCGCGAATCGAACCGCCCGGCTGAATGACCGCCGTAATTCCAGCTTGGGCCGCCGCATCCAGTCCGTCCCGGAAGGGGAAGAACGCATCCGAGGCCATCACGCAGCCCTTGACCGGCATCTGGGCCTTCATCACCGCCAGCTTCACCGAATCGACTCGGCTCATCTGGCCTGCGCCGATTCCGACCGTCTGCCCCGGCTTCGCATAGATGATCGCGTTCGACTTCACATGCTTGCACACCTTCCAGGCAAATGCGCAGGCCGCATATTCTTCCTCCGTCGGTTTGCGCTGCGTCGGAACTTGCAATGTTTTCAGATCGGCCATCCTGCCGAGGTCTCGGTCCTGCACGATCAAGCCACCGACCAGTTTCTTGAGGTCGAGCCCCTCCTGCTGTACCTTCATGAGCGGGCCGATATCTAGCAACCGCAGATCTTTCTTCCGCTTCAATTCCGCAAGCGCATCCTCGGTAAACCCCGGCGCCACGACCACTTCCACAAACGTGGAGGTGATTTCCTTCGCGGCAGCCAGATCTACGGAGCGATTGAAGGCAATTACGCCGCCGAAGGCCGAGACAGGATCGGTCTCCCGGGCCTTCACATAGGCTTCGACCGGCGTCCCGCCCAGCGCCACGCCGCAGGGATTGTTGTGTTTGATGATGGCGACAGCGATTTCGTCGTACTCTTTCGCCAGTTCCAACGCCGAATTGGCATCGAGAAAATTGTTGTACGACATCGCCTTGCCATGCAGAATTTTTCCGCGGGAGACCGAGGGCTCGGTCGAATGCAATTCCCGGTAGAACGCCCCTTGCTGATGCGGGTTCTCCCCGTAACGGAGAATCTCCGCCCGCTCGAACTGCAACGACAAGATCTTCGGAAACTTCGTTTCACCTTGTACTTTTCTTTCAAGATACCCGGCAATCATACTGTCGTAGCGCGCCGTGTGTTGAAACACCTTCATTGCCAGCTCGCGCCGCAACTCATGCGATACAGTACCGGCCTTCACCGCATCGAGCACACGCTGGTAATCGGTGGAGTCCACCACGACCAGAACATCTTCGTGATTTTTTGCGGCAGAACGCAGCATCGAGGGGCCGCCAATATCGATATTTTCGATGGCCTCTTCAAAGGGACAGTTAGGCTTCGCGATCGTCGCCTCGAAGGGATAGAGGTTGACCACCACCACGTCGATCGGGCCGATGCCATGTTGCTCCATTTGCGCGACATGAGCCGGCACCGAACGCCGTCCCAGTAAGCCTCCGTGGATCTTGGGATGCAGAGTTTTAACTCGGCCATCGAGGATTTCCGGCGAGCTAGTATAAGCCGCCACGTCGGTCACCTTCACGCCAGCCTCGCGCAGTGCTTTGGCGGTTCCCCCGGTCGACAGGATCTCGGCGCCGAGCGCCTCAAGCCCTTTAGCCATCTCCACCACACCGGTCTTATTTGACACGCTGATTAATGCCCGCTTGATGCCGGCCATAAGTCACTCCTTAGAAGACAATCGATTGATCGCACGTGAGTCCGAAGGTGGGGCGAACAATAACAAATAGCACCTCTCCTTACAAGAGGAATGGATGGCCAGGCACCGAACCCAACATACTTCATTGGCTCCGGTCCGACAGCTAGCCCACTGTGCGCAAGCCGAAAATCCTCTCTGGCGTGATTTTACTCAGCATGATAGAGTCACACCGCTATGAATTATTTTCACGCAAGGCCTCTCTGATGATGCGTGCAGCGATTCTTGCAGCGGGAGGTGTGGCACTCGGTCTCCTTGTCGTCCTCTGCTTCCCGCGCCATCTTCCATCACAAGCTACATCGCCCTCCCTAGCCCAAGCAATATTTCATGCACGGTTTGAGCAGGGCATTCTGACCCTCCGTGGCTCACTCCCCACTGAGTCCGAGAAAGCCGCCATTCTGCGCCAGGCCCAACAACTGTACGGCTCTACCGCAGGCAACCTGATCGACCAGCTGACGGTGGATCCTGACCTGAAACCGGCAGCCTGGGTCAAGCAGATTCCTGCGATCCTCCCCGTCTTAGGCCAGATGACCGAACGAGGCTCCATCATCATCGACGGGCGCTCGATCGTGCTGAGCGGCCGAGTCGACAGCGATCAGGTCAAAGCCTCTGTTCTGCGCGGCATTGACCCGCTTGTGCACGCGGGACTCAATCTGGAAGATTACATTCTGACATCTCCGCACCAGGCCACAGCAGTCCCGCTCCAAACCCAGGCCGCAGCAGCCCCGCTCCAAAAGAAATTGACGGACCTGCTCTCGCACGCCTCGATCGAGTTTGACTCGAACACCGCCACACTCACGCCGCGAGGCCGCGCCACACTCGACCGGTTGACCGCACTGCTAGAGCAGGCCCCCCAGACGGCCATCGAGATCAGCGGCCATACGGACAAATACGGCGCCCCAGGCTACAACCTTGAACTCAGCCACCACCGGGCCGAAACGGTGCGGCGCTACTTCCTCAATCACAACCTGATCCATCACTTCACCACCGTCGGCTATGGTGCGTCACGGCCCCTATCGTCCGCACAAACAAAAGCCGGCTTTCAACATAACCGCCGGATCGAATTACGAGTGAAAGGACCAAGCTCTCTATGACCATGCTTATCGGACAGATGTTGGGCTGCCTGCTCGTCGCAGCGGGAATCGGTGGAGCAGTTGGATGGCTCCTGCGGCATTTCACCTTCGGCTCACGCCAGGCACAAGGGACCGGCGACCACTCCTCCCTGCCCCTCACCAGTCAGGCATTGGAGAAGCTCCAGCAGGAACTAAACATCAAGGTCTCTCAGACACAAGCCCTCGAAGAGAAGATGGTCGCATCGAACGCGCTGCGCCAATCGACCGAGCAGCAGCTCGCCGTCCAGCAGGAGCACGTCAGAGCGCTGAGAGAAGAATTGGCTGCGACAAAGCAGCAGGTCCTGGAACACGAAACCGCGCGCGATGCCTGGAGCAATACCTACGCCCAGGCCGTCCAGCGCGCGACAGACGAAGCGGCCAGATCGCAGGACCTACGCACCGAGGTCGATGAACTCCAAGCCAGGCTAACCATCCAGGAGCAGGAACTGAGCGAGAAAAACCAGCAGCTTGCGGAGCCACCCACGAGGCTCGGCGAAAAAGAGGCAGCGATCGATCGCCTCCGGAAGCAACGGATCGAAATCGAAGCCGCGCTCAGGACTCGAGCAGAGGGCGGCATCGCGCCACGCCAGCCCCAGCAGGCCGCCAATCAGCTCAGCCTACAAATCGGCCTGCCCCATCCCTCAACAACGCCGCCGACAGAGGGCTTCACGAAATGACGTGCGCTGCGATCCGCAGAGGATATAGAGCTCGCTAACACTCCGGATCGCTTCAAGCAAGTCATGCGAAGAAATGCGGCAATACTTTGCCCCACGCGACCACTAGCGATAACTGACCTCGATTGACTTCACTTCTCGTCGCTGACTAGAATTTTCAAAAGGACTTTCTCCCTTGGCATCACAATTCGTTCACCTCCATCTCCATACCCAGTTCAGTCTCCTGGACGGCGCGAATCAAATCGAGCCGCTTGTTCAGCAGATCAAATCGTTCAACCAGCCGGCCGTGGCTATGACCGACCATGGCAACATGTTCGGGGCCATCGAGTTCTATCGCAAAGCCAAAGAGGCTGGCATCAAACCCATCATCGGCTGCGAAGCCTATATGGCGCCCGGCAGCCGCTTGGCGGCCAAAGACAGCGGCCTCGCCCACAACGACTACTACCACCTCATTCTTCTGGCTCGAAACTTGACCGGTTATCAGAACCTGATCAAGCTCGTTAGTAAGGCATATTTTGAAGGATTCTACTATAAGCCGCGGATGGATAAGGAAATTCTTAAAGAGCACCATGAGGGTCTCATTGCCCTCTCAGGCTGCTTGAGCGGCGAGATTCCCTACCTCATCGGCCAGAAAGATATGGATGGCGCTATGGCTGTCGCTGGCGAGTTTCAGGAAATCTTCGGGAAGGAACATTTCTACTTGGAGGTGCAGGCAAACGGGTTGGACCATCAACGAGTCGCCAATAGCGGCCTACTTGAGATGTCCAAGAAGATGGGCATCCCCCTGGTCGGCACCAACGATTGCCATTACCTTAAGAAGGAAGACTTCCGCCCGCACGAGCTGATGCTCTGCTTGCAGACAGGCAAGACCATCAGCGACCCGAATCGGATGAAGTTCGATACGGATCAGCTCTATGTGAAATCGACCGACGAAGTGACGGCTGCTTTCACTGAGTTCCCCGAGGCCGTCAACAATACCTGCCGGATTGCGGACAACTGCGACCTCCAACTGACCCTGAACAAAACCTATCTCCCGCAATATAAAGTCCCCGAGCCCTTCACGCGAGAAACCTATCTGGAAAGTTTGGCGCTGGCGGGGCTGGCGGCCCGACTGAAAGAACGGCCCAGCCAGATTCTGCCAGCCGCCTATGAGCTGCGCCTGCGCGAAGAGCTGACGATCATCTGCTCGATGGGCTTCGCCGGCTATTTTCTCATCGTGTGGGACATCATCAAGTTTGCTCGCTCGCGCAACATTCCGGTCGGGCCCGGCCGAGGCTCCGCCGCCGGCAGTCTTGTCGCTTACGCCCTACGGATCACGGATCTCGATCCCCTCGTCTACACCCTCCTGTTCGAACGATTCTTGAATCCGGAACGTGTGTCCCTCCCTGATATCGACATGGACTTCTGCATGGATCGCCGCGGCGAGGTCATCAACTATGTGGTCGAGAAGTACGGCAAGGACCATGTAGCCCAGATCATTACGTTCGGGACACTCGGAGCAAAGGCGGCGATTCGCGACGTGGGCCGCGTGCTGGAAATTCCCTATGCCGAAGTCGACCGCGTCGCCAAACTTGTTCCGAACCAGCTCAACATCACGCTCCAGCAGGCGCTCGACCAAGAACCCAAACTACAAGAGCTCGTCGATACCGATGCGCGAGTCAAAGAGCTGATGGGCATTGCCCGCTCCCTCGAAGGTCTGGCCCGCCATGCCTCGACCCACGCGGCCGGTGTCGTGATTTCTGAAGGGCCGCTCACGGATCATGTCCCCCTCTACAAAGGCTCCAACGACGAAGTCATCACTCAATATTCGATGGGCGACGTTGAGAAAATCGGGCTCGTCAAATTCGACTTCCTGGGTCTCAAAACCCTCACGATGATCAAACGGGCCGAGGACCTGATCAATACAAGGCGCCCCAACGATCCCCCGCTCGTCATGGAGCAGGTATCCTTCGACGACCCCAAGACCTTTGCCCTGCTCGCGTCAGGCAAGACGATCGGCCTCTTCCAGCTGGAAAGCTCCGGGATGCGTGACCTCCTGACAGGCCTGAAGCCTGACCGGTTCGAGGACATCATCGCCATCATCGCCCTCTACCGCCCTGGCCCGATGGATCTGATCCCCGACTTCATTAAACGAAAACAAGGCAAGATCGCCATCACCTATGAAACGCCTGAACTCGAACTGATCCTGAAAGACACCTACGGGGTCATCGTTTATCAGGAGCAGGTGATGGCAATCGCCAACAAGGTGGCGGGCTTTTCGCTCGGCCAAGCTGACATTCTCCGGCGCGCGATGGGCAAAAAAAAGCCGGAGGAGATGGAGAAGTTGCGCGCGCAGTTCCTGACCGGTGCCAAGGCGAACAAGATTCCCGACAAGAAGGCAGAAAAGCTGTACGAACTGATCCAGAAGTTCGCCGGCTAC
>SXGS01055972.1_pt1 | contig 48384 bp, 42 predicted proteins | sample 3174681 | NCBI WGS metagenome assembly SXGS01 (sample SAMN11356861, study PRJNA531348) | freshwater metagenome | isolation source: freshwater sample F1-80 | place: China: Fuxian Lake, Yuxi | collected 2017-12-25
CGAGAAGGTTGCGGGTTGCGGGTTGCGGGTCGAGGATGTTGTGCGATTGTGTTTTGAAAATCCGAATCGGATATTTGGCCTCGGGAAAAAGAAAGATGAATGTCAGATTCAGATCGATATGGATCAGGAGTGGACGATTGAAGCGAAAAAATTGCATAGCAAATGCGGTTGGACGCCGTATGAGGGGTGGAGGGTAAGAGGCAAAGTTCTTACACCTCTACAATAATAGGCACCACCATCGGTTCCCGGTCTAATGCCCGATCGAAGTATCTATAGAGCGCTCCCGTCACCGCGCGCTTGAGAGCTTTTCGATCGGTCTCGCCACGGTTGACCGCTTCCTCGTAGGCCTTTTTGCTGGCGTGGACGACCTCTGCGGTGATCTTCTGTTGCTCGGAGCCGTAGATGAGTCCGCGGCTGATGACATCAGGGTCGCCGACGAGGCGCTTACTTTCGCTGTAGGCGCGAAGGATGATCATGACCATGCCGGACTCACTCATGATCTTGCGATCAAGGAGCACGCGCTGACCTTCACCTGCAGATCCGCGGCCGTCGATGATGACGTCCTGGATTGTGAGCTTGTGCTTGCTCTTGCGAGCATCGCCATTTTTCTCAAATTCCAGAATGTCGCCGTTACTGAGGAGGTGCACCTGATTTTCAAGGTACCCGATGCTTCGCGCGAGGTCCGCGTGTGCTGCGCGCATGTGTGGTTCGCCGTGCTCAGGGATAATGTGCTTCGCGCGCACGAGGCGGTGCATAAGGAGGATGTCTCCTTGGTGCCCGTGTCCTGTGACGTGCAGTGCAAGTTCCTGATTTGTTTTCACGGTAGCGCCACGCGTGTTCAGGTTATTAATCACTTTCGCGACCGCGCGCTCATTACCCACGATAGGATTGGAACTTAGGATAACGGTATCTCCTTTCTTCACTTCGATGTGACGGTGCGTACCGAGCCCCATGCGAGCAAGGCCGGCAGTCTCTTCTCCTTGGCTTCCTGTTGCGATTATCAATGCTTCGCGGTCAGGAACTTTGTCCATGCCCGGTCCGACTTTGCGGATGAGACCACGGGGGGCGCGGAGGTACCCGAGGTTCTGGGCGATCTCGACGTTGGCTTCCATGCTGCGGCCGGAGATGAAGACTTTGCGGTTGTAGGTTTTTGCATGATCGACGATCTGCTGGATGCGGTTGAGAAGCGAGCTAAAGGTGGAAACGATCACACGGCCTTTGGCATCGCGGATCAGGTCTTCCAGTGTTGACGAGATTTCCCGTTCGCTCTTACTGAATCCTGGCTTTGTTGCATTGGTGGAGTCCGCGATGATCGCGAGTACTCCTTCTTTGCCAAGCTCGGCGAGGCGCTGGAAATCCGCCGGAGGCTCGTAGCCCGTTGGCGTGAGATCAAACTTGAAGTCGCCGGTATGCAGGACTTTTCCATAGGGCGTGTGGATCACGATTGCTGCGGAGTCCGGAATACTGTGGGTGACCCGCAGGTACTCCACTTCCACTTTGCCGATGCGGATTTTTTGCCCGTATTGCACATTATTGAGTCGTGCCTGGCCGGTAATCTTCTCTTCATCGAGGCGCTTTTTGATAAACGCGACTGTGAGCTTGGTTCCGTAGCATGGCGGGTAATGCAGAGCCGGCAGCAGGTGTTGTACGGCACCGATATGGTCAAGGTGCGCATGGGTAAAGAGCACTGCTTTAATGCGGTTTTCGCGTCCGCGTAGCGGGGAGATATCCGGAATCAGATAATCGATACCGAGCATGTCCTCGTCCGGGAACTGCAATCCAAGATCGATGATGTACAGATCGCCGTCCACATCGATCACACAGGAGTTGCGGCCGACCTGGTCAAATCCTCCGAGTGGATAGATCTTGAGTCCGTTCCTTTCCAGGATGGGCTGGGTAACTTGTGTAGGTTTAACTGCAGGTACAGAAGGTGTGCTTGGTTGCACACGATTTGGTCTGTTGCCCTGCTGGGGTCTACCCCGTTGCTGCTGGGGGCTATTTGACGGAGGCCTGCGCGGTTGGTTGCGCTGGTCGCCAGAAGTACGAGGGGCTCCTTTTGGGGAGTCCTCTTTTTTAGGATTCAGGTGCCTCTGCACCCATTCACCGACAGTTTTCATTTATAATGAGTTAGTAATCGCTGCAATTGCAGTTCGTAGCCAGTGTATGCGCATGAGGCTTGTTAGTCAATAGTCGATTGTCGATACTACATTTTTTTGGCTTCAGATAAACGAATTTTTAGTTATAAAAATTGATCTGGCAAAGGAGATTGTATTGCAAGTACCCGAAAAACAGCACCTTGCGCTGGATCGTAAGAGTACGAATGATGGAGGTGAACATTTCTTGTTTTGGAACCTTGCATAGCACCTGCTGTTGCTGCCATGCAGCCTTGCGGGTATCCTCCACTACCGTATGGACATAACGGTCCAAATGGGCCAAACAAAGGGGGTGGGCGGTACCTCGCTCAGTGCGCTTTCTCTCGAGTCGGCGCAGGGTGAGCATGTTTTGCTTTTGTTGCAAACAGAAGCGGAAAAGTCCGATGCTGCGTCTTTGGAAAAGGAAATGGGAAACATCATTCGGGTGAGTCTTCTGGAGACTGAGGGAGAGTCCGCCGCGCGTCTGGATGGCACACTCAAAGAACTCAATGGCCTGCTGAAGGGGCTTCTTCTTTCGGGGTCCATTCGCGATGTCCATGCCATCATTAGCATTGCCGATCCCGCAGGCGTACTCCATGTGTCTCATGCAGGGAGGGCCGAAGCCTATGTCGTGCGCGGTGCATCGACCAGCCAGATCACCGAGTACACCCGGGGAAAGCCCACGCCAGCATTCGTGTACATTGCCAGCGGCTCTCTGGAGCCACGTGATGTCATTGTGCTTTCCACGCAGCGCCTACTTAGGGCATTTACTCCCGCTCAACTTACGCAGGCTGCGCAGCGCGGAGGAAAGATTGTTGAAGAAATCACCCATACACTTGAAGGAGAGAAAGAGCAGGCATCCGTTGCAGCATTTGTTGTTGGGGGAGGTAAGCAACTCTCTCTGGAAGACAAGGCGCCGGTACGCGAACGTAAGGGCGCTACATTGCGGTCTTTGAGGAGTCGTAGAGGAGCGGGTGGGGCAGGGTGGATGCAAGCGCTTTCCTCCATGGCTGCAGGCGTAAGTGAGCGGCTGCGGGGTCTGGATTTGCCGCGGCACAGTGCCTCACTGAAGTCCCTTGCACAGTCGTTCTTCAGTGATCTGCGGGATCCGAAGCGCAAGCGTCGTGCGCACCTCCTCCTTGTTGCAGGAACCATCGCACTCTTCATTGTCATCTGGGCACTCCTGCAGCTAACGATGAACAGCGAGCGCAGCAAGACGCGCGAAGAACTCGGAGTCCTCGTCGAACAGATCGGTACCGAGCTCAAGACGGCGGAAAACCGGCGCATTGCCGGCGATATCGATTCAGCCAATGCCATTTTGGAGCGTGCAGAAGAGCGCGGGAAGCAGGTGATGGACAACAAGCTTGGGCTCTACCGCATGGAAGCACTCGATCTTCTCGATCGCATCCGTTCCAAGCGCGAAGAGATCAACAATATCGTGCGACTTGCTCCGCGCGTCGTTGCAAATCTTGCGGCGAAGAATCCCGATGTTGTTGCCCAGGGGTTCATCGGACTCGCAGATGGTGAGTTTATGGCCTATGACCGCCAGGATCTTTACAGGGTTCTTCTGAATTCCGTTGAAAATCCGGTGCGCCTCAGTGACGAAGAGCTGATCGTTTCCGGTACGGCATTCCCCCGGTACCAGACGCAGGTATTCCAGACGACGGGCAATACCTTGCTTGAGCTTATTGCTGGGCAATCCACCATTATGAAGACGGAGGATCCTGCAGGATGGGTGACCGGAAAGAGCATTGAGGCATATCTCCGCTACCTCTACATTCTCTCCCCCGAAAATAATCAGATCTATAAGTATGAACGTCTCAGTAACCGTTACGGTCCTCCGTCGCCGTACAACGTCAATGGTGATTTGAAAAACGGCATCGACATAGCCATCGACGGCAATGTCTTTGTGCTCAAAGATGATGGAACAGTGGTGAAACTTCTGCGCGGTGAAGAGAAGCCCTTTGTCATCCGCCATGCTCCAGATGCCCTTCTACGCGATGCCACGCGGGTCTACAAAGTTCCTGATGGCAGCATCTACTTCCTTGACCCGGTCGGAGGTCGCGTTGTTGTTGTTACCGACGGCGGACAGACCGGAGAGTCGACGTACGTGAAGCAGTATGTGCTCGAAGGTGACCAGATTGGAAAACTGGCGGATATCTACGTCGATCCGGATGAGACGCATGCGTACGTCATCGATGAAAAGAGGATCTATGCGGTGGATTTGGGAGCGAAATAAATGAAGAATGAGAGTAGAAACTCTTTCTCCATTCCATGCGCGTTTTAGTCTTCGGTACATTTGATCGGCTGCATCCGGGGCATGAGTTTGTCCTGAGCGAAGGGCTGAAGCGCGGGGAGCTGCATGTGGTTGTCGCGCGCGATGCGACAGTTGTGCGCATTAAGGAAAGAAGGCCGGAGCAATCAGAGAGCGAGCGCATGCATACGATTCAGGAGCAATTTCCTGCAGCGCATGTGGTGCTGGGGGATAGTGAGAATTACCTTAAGCCTGTTTTGGCGATTTCTCCGCATCTGATTCTTCTTGGGTACGATCAGGATCTTCCCCCTGGAGTTGCATTGGAAGATTTGCCGTGCCCCATAGAGCGGTTGAAGGCGTTTGAGCCGGAGAAATATAAGAGCAGCCTGAAGCAAAAAATATAATGCATTGGCAGATGGGACTTGGCCTATAACGCAAAGTTTGCTATACTAGTGTGATACCCACACACATCCATGAGTAATAGTCCTTCTCTTGTAAAGCAGCTGACCGGCGCGATTGTCGGCGGCACACTCGGTCTCGTTGCCTATTATGGGTACGAAGCCGCTGCTCCACATCTCACAGCGTGGACGAGCATTCCCCAGCAATGGCTGGAGAGTAATGGTGAGGGGTCCAGAGTGGCAGACAAGGATCAGGCGAAGGATCGCACCGGTGCGCACTATGAGTCACGCGCGAAGGAGATCTCCGAGAAGTTTGGTGCTGCGTACAAGAACTATCAGGTGGAGGAGGAAACAGTAACAGAGGATGCAACAGTGCCTGAGGGTGATGTGGAGGCAGTAGATGTGGTTACAGGTGAGGCAGTGGAGAGTGGGGCGAGTTCGTCCGTCGCGGATATTCCTGCACCATCATGGGTGGATGTTGGCGATACAAGTGCATGGGATGATTCTGCAATCGAGAAGGCTAGCGGCCCAGACACTGATGAACTTCCGGATTCCGGCATCGGTATGCTTGGTGCCATCCTCGCTGCAGGTGCAGGAGCGGGTGGGCTGCGTATGAGGAAAAAGAAATAGGGAAATACGGAAATAAGGAGCTGTGATACTGTGCGATTATGCATGTGTTGCTTTTAGTTTTTCTTTTTGTCTTCGGAGCGTGTCTCGGGAGCTTTGGCTCTGTGATCATTTCGCGTGTGCCGCTGCGCAAAAGCATTGGCGGCAGATCGCAGTGCCCGCAATGCCGGAAGCAGATTGGAGCGTGCGACCTGATTCCCATTCTCAGCTTTCTCCTCCTTCGCGGCATGTGCCGTCATTGCGGGAAGAAGATTTCCGTGCGCTACCCCCTGCTTGAGCTGGGAAGTGCTTTGCTTGTGGTAGCCCCTGCGCTTCACGAGGGCTACATCGATCCATTTACCGTCACTCTTGGGATTGCCCTTTGGCTCTTTCTATTACTTGCTGTGATGGATGGAGATGCAAAACACATTCCCGATGCAGTGACGTTTCCATTCCTTATCGTGGCATTGGGTTCTGCCGTGTTGCGGGGGAATACAGCGTGGATCGCACCCCTTGTGGGCGGAGGATTTTTCTTTCTTCAGTGGGCGATTTCCAGAGGGCGCATCATGGGGAGTGGCGATATTTTTATCGGTATTGCGATGGGGTTAATCCTTGGTACATGGCAAAACACACTTCTTGCAATTGGCCTCTCTTATATTATTGGTGCCGTCGTTGTCAGTATACTTTTGGTGCGCGAAATCTTTTCACGTAGAGATCGCATCGCCTTTGTCCCATTTCTTTTTGTTGGGACGCTTACGGTATTTATGTTTGAGGATCTTCTGCTGGCAATTCTTATTCCAGCTCTTTGAAAAAGACTTCGTCCTGATCTGAGATGAGGACGAAGTCCAGTATCTGCGAGGGACATTTGTCGAGAGCCAAAAGGCTTCGCCGCCCCTGTACCAATTTCTACAGTCGTTTCCGTTGTGAGTGAATTTTCGTACTCAATCAACCACAGGAATTGATACAGGGAGGATGTCTAGTGCAGACCTCTCCATAATATGGATTTTTTAAAATTTGTCAATGCCTCTCTTTCGTCTAATGGCAGCGTTATTGCCACTTTTCAGGGTATTCTGGCTGCATGAAGGTGGTTGCTTCTTACCGGCGGGCAAAGTTCGACTACGAGATCTTGGAGTCTATCGAGGCAGGAATCATGCTTTCAGGACCTGAGGTGAAGTCGTGTAGAGCAGGGCATATCAGCCTTACAGGCTCCTATGTCCTTCTTAAAAACAGCCGTGCAACGGTTCGCAACATGACGATCTCCCCCTATCCCTATGCCGCCCATGGAGTGGGTGGTGATCCGGCGCGTGAGCGCGAACTTCTTCTCAAGGGTGATGAATTGCATAGGCTCCAGTCGAGTGTTGACCAAAAAGGACTGACGCTGATCCCCCTTGAAGTACGTGCGGGAAAGCACATCAAACTTTTGATTGGGCTTTGCAGGGGAAAGAAGCAATTCGATAAACGTGCATCGATCAAAAAGAGGGAGGTCGATAGGAAATTGCGCGAGGGACGAGAGTATTAGTTAGTGTATAAGTGAATGAGTATATGAGTGTACGAGTATATGAGGCCCACCTTTTTGCTTTGTGGAGCACTTTAATACACTCGTATACTCATTCACTTATACACTAGTACACCAGTACACTCACTCCTGTGTCCCTTCTCCCTGCCCCACTTCAGCGCGCTATTGAGGAATTCAGTAAGCTCCCCGGTATAGGGCATAAGTCCGCTGAGCGCCTGACATTCCATTTACTCCGAAGCTCCAAGGCATCACCAGAGTCGCTGGGCAATGCACTCCTTAATCTGCGCATGGAACTGCAGTACTGCAGCGAGTGCCAGATGGTGACGCTGCAGAAGAAATGTTCCGTCTGCGAAGATTCTTCCCGTGATCGTTCCACTATTCTTGTGGTGGAGTCCCCTCTTGAAGTGATTGCCTTTGAGAAAACTGGCTACAAAGGTATGTATCATGTGCTCCATGGTGTCCTCTCCCCCATAGACGGCATGGGGCCGGAGCAGCTGAAGCTTAAAGAATTGATCGATCGTTGTAGTGCAGGGGGCATTGTGGAATTAATTATCGCAACGAATCCAGACATAGAAGGTGAGGCAACGGCAACATTCATCCGACAGAAATTGGGAGACAAGGTTTCCAAAATTACGCGATTGGCCCACGGGCTTCCGATGGGCGCGGATATTGAATTTGCAGATCAGATTACGTTGAAGGAGGCGATAGCGGGGAGGAGGGTGCTGTAGTTACTGAGACGCACCAACGGTGCGTCTCTACGGTGATTGAATTTCAAAAGGTGAATATTAATGCCTAAATACTCGCACTCCAGTCGTCACCATCGCTATTCCTAGCGCATTTGCCTTCGCAAACACCTCCCCATCACGGATGGAACCACCCGGCTGAATGATCGCAGCGATGCCATGCTTTGCAGCTTCTTCGACGGAGTCCGGGAATGGGAAGAAGGCGTCGCTGGCCATGACTGCCCCCTGCGCGCGATCTCCTGCGCGCTTCGCGGCAATCCAGGTGCTATCCACTCTACTCGTCTGACCACAACCGATTCCCACGGACACATTGTCTTTGGCAAAGACGATCGCATTACTCTTTGCGTGCTTCACGACGTTCCATGCAAAGAGCATGTCAGCAATCTGTTGCTTTGTTGGTTTCTTTTCTGTGACACAGGTGAGATCTTTTTCGGTCACCACGCTGGTGTCGGGATTTTGTACCAGTACCCCTCCGAGAATGGAACGATACAGTTGCGGGTTGCGGGTTGCGGGTTGCGAGTATTCAATAGCACGGATTTTTGGCTTCTGCTTGAGGAGTTCTATGGCCTCTGGTTCATATGCCGGAGCGATAACTACTTCGGCAAAAATCTTTTGGTCGATAATCTTTTGGATGATTTCCCCAGAACAAGGACGGTTGAGCGCGACGATGACGCCGAATGCCGAGAGCTTGTCGGTGTCGTAGGATTTCTGAAATGCATTGGCAATATTTTCATCACTCGCAACGCCCGATGGGTTTGCGTGCTTGATGCACGCGGCTGTCGGTTCGGAAAATTCCTGTACGAGATTCCACGCACCGTCGGCGTCGAGAAGATTTAAGTAACTCATGGGTTTTCCTGCCTCTTCCTGCACCACGTTCCACGGACGATGTGTTCCATACAGATCAAAATACTTTCCCCACTGGTGTGGATTTTCTCCATACCGCAGCGTTGCTCCATTTTGCATCATGACTCCTGCAAATGTTCCATCGGAAAATGTTTCTGCGATCAGTGCATCGTATGCGGCGGTTCGCGCAAATGCTTTTGCGGCTAATTCTTGCCGTAATTCCAGAGTCGTTCCTCCATCTTCCACCTGTGCGATCATTATTTCGTAATCGCCAGCATCACAGAGCACCGTCACGAATGCGGAATTTTTTGCTGCACTTCTCAGGAGTGTTGGCCCTCCGATATCTACATTTTCTATAAGCGTTGCATGGTTAGCATTCTTCTTGAGTGCCTCCTCAAACGGATACAGATTCACTACCACCAAATCGATCGGCTCGATCCCCTGCTCTTTTGCCTCTTTGATGTCGGATGGATTATCTCTGCGCATCAAAATTCCTCCCATGATCTTTGGGTGCATCGTCTTCACGCGTCCGCCGAAACATTCCGGCGACTTAGTCACTTCCTCTACCGGCGTCACGGCAATACCTGCGTCCTGTAATGTCTTCTGCGTCCCTCCTGTAGACAGAATTTCCCATCCGCATTTTTGTAGCCTCTTTCCAAGATCGACGATGCCGGTTTTATCGGAGACGGAGAGGAGCGCGCGGGGCATGAATGGGAGGAGTGAAATGACCGTTGATCGATGCATAGCATCGCATATACGAGGCAGTTGCATTATTGCCCATTTAGCCATTTTCTGCTATAATTTACTTAAACATCCACATCATGCCATCAGAGGAAAAATCCACAGGCAAAGCCGCAATCGAACTATTTGTGCGAAGGGCATCATCGGAAATATCGTCCGTAGGGTGGAAGTGCAGGTTAGTGAGCTACGTCCCATAGGGGAAATACGCTCGTGGCAAGAAGTTGCCGATTTTCATCTCTGTTCAGAATCCTGATGCAGCGATCCGCTCAGAGCATTGGCAGGCATCATCTTCGTTCGGGCTTTACCATGATCGAACTTCTTATATTCATTGCCATTTTCTCTCTCGTTGCCGTGGTCATGGTTCCCATGCTTTTTTCCACCGTGGAAACCCGCATGCGTCAGCAGACGATTGAGCTCGTAGAAGACAATGCCAACCAAGCTCTTCAGCACATCGAGCGCCGCATTCGCAATGCCGAGCGCATTATTTACCCCGCTATAGGAAGCTCGGGATCCGTGCTTGTGTTGCAGATGGCATCAGGATCCCTCAACCCCACGATTATTGGTGTGCAGACGGGGGCACTTGTCGTGATCGAGCGCGACGTTGTACGCAAGCTTACATCTACACAAGTTGCGGTTCAGCATTTTGTTGCACGCAATACTTCTCCCGCAGCAGACAAGCCCAGTGTATTCACCGCATTCAAAGTCTCCCGCACTATTCGCCTACAAATGCCGCATACCTACACGCGGTATTTTGAAAATGCCGCAACATTGCACTCAGCAGATACGCCGGTTGGGGACTGCGGGTGCTCGTTCGCTTCGTGCTCAGGGAATCTGATGACATGGTATCTGTGTTCCGGCGGTTCATGTTCAGAGCGGCAAGACACACTTGTCTGCCCCTGACATTTTGGAGATCTCGATACATAATTCATCTCAAACCATTTCCATTATGTCGCAAGGGAAATCTTCGCCGATGGCCAATTGATCGGTACAATATATTTCCAGCGACTGGGGATTTTCTTTTTCCCCCGTTCTTACTTCTCTTCCCTTCCTCTTTCTATGGATCTTCGTTTTAAGAGCCGATCGGGTTTCACCCTCATCGAGCTCCTCCTCGTTATCGGAATCATCGCGATTCTGGCCTCAATCGTTATTGTCGCGATCAACCCCACGAAGCAGCTTGCTGATGCACGGAATGCGCAGCGCCGCAGCGACGTGAACACCATTCTCAATGCGGTGTATCAGTACGCTATCGACAACAATGGCACACTCCCAGGTTGCTTGCCTGCGGCTACCGTAGGCACAACCTACAACGTCTGTACGGATGCTGCATGTACAGGTGTGACAAACGGTTGCAACCTTATGTCGCTTACAGGCACGTACCTTGTCTCCATTCCAGTTGATCCAAGTGGAGCTACGGGCAGCGACACGATGTACAACATCGCCAAGGATGCCAACAGTCGTGTGACGGTTACAGCCGGCTCAGCTGAGCAGGGCGAGACCATCACGGTTACGAGATAATTATTGATTTCGTAGAAAAAAATCCCCGGGGATCCCCGGGGATTTTTTGTATCGTACTTTCCATTAAAAATGCCAATATCTTCAAAATATTCATGTATCCAGAGCTGCAAATTTTAGCATTTTGTGGTAGAATAGTGGGATGCCTGCAAGTGCCAAAACATTGTCAGCTATGGAGATCTCCGTGAGGCGATCTCTCCTCAGGAGAGTGGTATTGGCATCTCTCTATTTTTCCATTATTTCGAGCATCGTAATGGGGCTTGCTGCGTATCATGCTGCCGGACGGATGCTGGAGCGTCGTGGGCTGGAGCAGCTTTCCGGCATCGCTATGGTGCGCAGAGATGCAATTCAAGATGCGCTAAAAGACTATGACGGCAATCGTGCCCTTCAGGTATTGGTCGATACAGAGGGGGGCAGTGTATTTTGGGAAACGGCATCCATTAGCCCAGGGGCGGATATGCTGTTTATAGAGCGAGATCATCAAGAGATTACTCTTTTACATAGTGGTCCCACACCATTGGTTGTTGGTCCTTTGTCTGTTGCTGAGGCATCTAAACGCTTCACTGCTACCAGTGACGCATTGCAGGCTTTGCAAGGAGGAGAGAGTACGCGCATTCAGGGAAGTATGATCACTGTTTCACGCGCGATACCTGGTCGTGCTATTGCATTTGTGATTCGCATGCCACTGAGCGCCGCACGCTCCGGCATCGATGCACTTACGGTATTCCTTGCGGGAGTAACTGCATTCTTACTCGGCACCGCCTCAGTTTGCTCCGTCTTCTTTGCTAGGAAAATGACCAAGGAACTCCATGTGCTCATCGAAAAAGTTCTCCACCTTGCCCCAGGTCACTGGGGATTTCCCCGCACCATCCGCACCGGTGACGAGGCAGAACTCTTGGACGCTGTTGTTGCGGATCTCACCAAGCGCCTTCGCGATACATTTTGGGGGCTTGAGGGCGAGATCGATGCTCGCACTGAGGATCTCCGTGAGGCATCAGCAAAAGACAGAACAATTCTCGATACCATCGAACATGGCATTCTCCTGTTTGATGCTCATGGAAAAGTAACAGGATTGAATCCCGCAGCAGCGCATCTTATCGGCGCAAAAAAAGAGCATATCCTCGGTACATCGGCTGACAAGGCTCTGCCTCTACATGCTCGCCGTAAGGAGCTTGCCGCGGCACATCACCCAGTTCTGCGCAGCATCGCTACGAAACAGAGATTTATGTCCCGTCCGGATGCGCATCTCAGCATTGTCCGCCGTGATGAGACATTACTCCCCATTCTTCTTGTTGTTTCTCCTATTGTGGAGCAGCGACGTTGTCATGGTGGGATCGCTGTCTTCCAGGATATTACGGAGGAGCGACAGGTCGACTACATGAAGTCGGAATTTATTTCTCTTGCCAGTCATCAGCTACGTACGCCGCTTTCCGCATTGCTCTGGTACATTGAACTGCTTGATAGTGCTGAAGGTACACGCATGACTGCGGAGCAGCGGTCCTACATACGTGAAATGACTACGGCTGCAAAGCGTATGAGTAGCCTTGTCGATGCGCTTCTTCAGGTTTCTCGACTGGAAGGCGGTGGCATCCGACCTGTTCATAGTCCTATGGATCTGGGTGCCTTCCTTGGAGAGATAGCTGATGAAGAGCGAACACTGGCAAAAGAGTTCAAAGTTTCGGTGGCTTTGCATGTGCCTGTGCGTCCTGTAAAAGTGCGTACAGATCCCACTCTTCTTGCGATTGTCCTTCAGAATCTCCTGAGCAATGCTGTGAAGTATTCGCGTAAAGGGGGGCACGTCTCCATTACACTTCGCAAGCGTAACCGCGATGTGGAGATCGCTGTATCCGATGATGGAATTGGCATCCCGCAAAAAGAGCAGCAACACCTGTTTCAAAAACTGTTCCGTGCCAAAAATGTCCATACAGTGGACGCTACAGGAAGTGGTCTGGGACTCTATATCAGCAAGATGGTTATGGGGACGCTTGGTGGAAGCATCCGGCTCCAAAGCAAAGAAAATAAAGGGACAGAGGTGACGATACGGTTGCCCATAAAACAAAGGAAATAGGGAACTACGGAAATAAAGAACGCAGGAGCCGTATATCCTTACTTCCCTATTTCCGTATATCTTTTCTCACGGAGGTTACTTGAATAATGATACCCAATCCGGGAAAATAGTGGTCTGCTCCTTGGATGACCGCCCCGGTAAACGCCGAGGGAGGAACGTCCGGACTTCACAGGAACGCCATGCGGGTAACGCCCGCCGCGGCGGCATAATTCATAAAGCCGTCGTAGGACAAGTGCCACAGTGACGAACCCCGCACGCGCAAGCGTCGTGGGGGTGAAACGCCCCGGGAACCGGGGATCAGGATTCGCCTCAGACATTGCCCAACCGGCCGTGTCCGGGTCCAACCAGATCGGCAAACTCTTGGTGAAGCAAGGAGGATTTGGGTGGGGGGAAATAGGCTATGGTTCCATAGTCCCCTCTACCCCTCCGCTTGAGCCCGTGAGCAATTGCGGGCCTAGATAGATGGTCATCCCCGGCATCGCAAGGTGCCGTGGCCAGAATCCGGCGTATAAAGAAGCAGCAAAAAGAGGGCCGCAAGGTCCTCTTTTTCGTATATAATTTATCCATAAGCCGCTGTAGCTCCAGCCTTCGCTCCTCTGTGGAGGAGCTACGGCCGGCAGGATATGCTACTGAGGTACATTCTGATCTTTCCATGTCCACAGGCCGCTGTAGCTCAGTGGTAGAGCAACGCACTTGTAATGCGTGGGTCACCGGTTCAATCCCGGTCAGCGGCTCCATCCGACTTCGTTCCATCTGAAGATGGAACTACGCCGGGATTGTCGTTCAGCCAAAAAACCTCGAAGCGAGCCGGATGCCCGGGCGTAGTCGAGTCATAGCGAGACGAAGCCGGGCATAATGCCCATATGTATTTCGTTTATATTTTGGTGTCTGTCCCGTGCCCAAATCGAAAATATGTTGGCATTACCGATAATATTGACCGACGATTTACAGAACACAATGACGGACGAAGACACATACAAACAAATTCAGGCCGTGGAGGCTTATGACTTACGCTGCCTTTGATGATTTGTACAAAGCTCAGGCGTTTGAACATTACCGTAAATCTCATTCAGGTAGGGCTTTTGCTAAAAAACACTTAAAAGTATTCGGGAAATATTCCCTGCGATCGATGCCGGTCAGGATCCAGTGGTTCCATCTTTACTCTCTTGTTTGCCGCACTCGAACTGTAGCGGGTAGGCTGAAGACCTGTGACTATACAATTCCTTTGCGAGAGTCCGGCGCACAGTGCCTACACCATTGGTGCACATAGCTATGGTGTGGATGGCTCTCCGCATATCCATACCTGGGCAGAGACATCTACACTCACTATCGGTGCATTTTGTTCATTTGCGCAGGGAAGCAAAATACTCCTTGCTGCGGAACACCGCACAGATTGGATAACGACGTACCCCATGCCATTTCTTGTTCCCGGTTTGGATAGCAAGGAGGGTGTGGGGACCAAGGGGGATGTGGTCATCGGCAATGACGTTTGGGTAGGCATGGATGCCATGATACTTTCTGGCGTAACAATCGGTGATGGGGCAGTGATCGGAGCAGGAGCAGTGGTGACAAAAGACGTGGAGCCGTATGCAATAGTTGCAGGAAACCCCGCGCGCCTTATCCGTCATCGGTTTGCACCTGAAGTGTGCAAGGCTTTGCAGCACTCTGCATGGTGGGATTGGCCACTGGAAAAAATTAAAGCAGCGCAGCCTTTTCTTTGCTCACCAGATGTACGTTCCTTTCTGGAACTTTAGGACACAGCGATACAGATTCGAATATGATTTACGGCAACTGATTGTCATATGTATCAGTATCAATCTCAAAGATTACTTTCTCCGTGCTTGGAGAGGAGCTCCAGCACGTGTGATTGGATGCCTAATGAAAGCAGATATGCAGCCCGTTTGCTGATAGATTTTGGCTCATCAAACAACAGCGAAGCATTGAAACGAAACACTCCTTCATTGTATGACAATGCAATGGTGTGCATTCGTTGGTCTGCACTTGTGGATTTGGCAACAGGGAGAATGATGCGTTGGAATGTTGCTATATCGCCCTTAAATGAACCTGTGAATGTTATGCATGGTTGCTTAAGGAGACTACATCGTACGTGGAATAAGTAGGCTATCGTTGATGTCATGCGGAAATTTGAATCAATAATGTAAAAATGACCATCCGTTCCAAGAAGAGCATCGAGTCCGCCAACGCCATACCATCCTAGGCGTTGGATTTTTGGAAGAATCTTCTCCAGAACAATTTTTGAAATTTCCTGCGCATCAGGATCGAATCTATTGGGATGAACTATACCACCAAGAAATTCTCCTGAAGGCGTCGTAAGCTGTTCGCTACAGCCGATAATTTCGATGGGAGCACTATATGAATGTGGGATCCCAAATTGTACGCAGAAATTGCGCCGGGCTTCGATGTATTGCTCGACGATAATCGTTCCTTTGATGGTTCCAAACTTCGCTTTGGCATGCAGGATATCTGCAGAGTTCCTGCAAACACACACACCGTCTCCAGCGCTTGAAGAAGAGACTTTTATGACACAGGGTATGGGAAGAGCTAGCTCATGGGCCTTAAAGATAAGACCATTTTGAAAAGTTGCGATGCGACGGGGAACGTACTCGGCAGGTGTATAGGTGGAAATATTTTTCTTATCATTTAGCCAAATGGTGAGATTCGGCGGGAGTTGGTATATGTCCGCTAGTGCAGCATCAGAAAAAGGTTGTGCCATGATGAGAGAGGCCGGAGTCGCAATCTCTTGAAGTGCTTTCTTTACCAGTCTATTGCGGTTTCGTCCCAGTGCCTGAGCTGATATTTTTGATGGGAGTGACAAAATATTTGCATCATCGACACTGGACATGCCCAGCCTATATCGGAGTTCTTTTACCGCAGGGTTGGTAGTAGCGGAAAAACTGATGACTTTTATATCTTTACCAGCGCAAGCAAGAGCGCGTGCTGCAACCAGCTCTTCCGTATACGGTGAGGCATTGTTATAAAAATACGAGTTTTCCCCGGAGGGAAACGAGTAAAAATACTCCGTTCCTTTTGGGAAAAAATGAGAAAGAGTCAGCAATCCTTGAGCTCTATCTTTTAGCGAACAGGGTTTAGATCTTGGTATCGTGCTGAGCATTGGTTCCATCGAGAGGGGGGAAGGAATTCCAACCACTGGACTCCATGGAAAATATGATACTATACAACTTTTACAGATCCTGTAAACGGTACCCTTCTGCTTTCCGGAATGCAAGGGTCAGCCCCCCTTTCCATAGAAGAGTGGCTATAGGTTATTTGAGCATAATTAGACCATTGCCCTGTCGCAGCCCCCTGTGCCCCGCTTTACATGCTTTTGCGTTCAGGGGGAATATCGAGTGAAGGTAGTTGTGATCGGAGGGAAGGATTGAGGTGGATGATGTAGTCGTATGTTTCTTCTGCAAGGGCTACTTCCCCTGTGCGGTAGTAGCTCCATGTAAGCATGCGGAGCGCATCCTGATGGAGAGGTGCTCTGTCCAGTACGTGTTTGTACTCTTCGATAGCTCCCACGTAATTACCTTTAACGTATCGCAATCCTGCATAGTTGAATCGCGCTTGTATGGCATCGGGATTGATGCCGATGGCCTGCCGAAGGACACTTTCGGCTTCGCCATACATTTCCATTTGTGCGTACGCCGTGCCGAGGTTGGTGAGGACAGCAACAGAGCGTGGGTAGAGCTTGCGGACAGATGTGAAGAGCGTCGGGGAATCGCGCCAGACAGAGACCTGATTGTATGTGAATATGGAGATGATGCAGAGGAGTACTAGGATACCAATGGAGCCGAAAATCTTCTTTGTCTGTGATTGCAATTTCGTCGCGATGTTTTCTATCCCGAACATTGCAAGCAGAGCGATACCGATCATAGGGAAATACAGGTAGTGCTCGGATATAACAGTTACCGTTTGCGCGTGTACGGGCGAGAGAAGGCCTGGGAGCAAACTCAGAATAAAGATTGTTATGGCAAAAGCGCATCGCCCTATTTTTTTACGCAGACGCCATAGTGCTACTCCAAAGATCACTGTTGCTATCCCCGCAACTACATACGGAAGAGAGAGCAAGCTCACAGGCTCTAGTGCTGGATGTAGAGCAGCCAATCCTGCAGGCCACACAATGAGTTTTATACTGAAGAAAAGTCCCATGCAGAGCAGTCCTAGTCTCTGGAATATGCTAAGAGCCAGATCAGTATCGGATTTTCCGAGAAGTGCGAGTGCACCAAAAATAAAGGAAAGGAGAAGGAGATAACGGTGTGTGATGATGGAATTCTTGAGTGATAGCTTATTTGCATCCAGAAGGATGATGAGTAAAGGCACTATCACTGCAGTGGGCTTCGAGAGTAGTGCGAGGAGTACCCAAAGCAATGTCTGGATTTTCTGTGGTGCATAGCGATCGATGGCATATGGGGATTGCTGCTGATCCCGCAGATGATTGAGTAGCGCAAGCAGGCCGAAGAGTGTCCAGAGAAGTTCTTTGCGTGCCGACACCCATGCAATGGTTTCCACCTGGACAGGGTGGAGGGCGAAGAGGGCGGTAGCGAATATGGCAAGGAGATCAGGTTTGCCGGTTTGCCGGTTTGCTCGGGGAAAAGCAGTGAGCAAAAGATAGACGAGATAGACATTGATGAGATGCAGGAAAAGATTCGTCGCATGAAAAAGTGTTGGCTCAAAGCCTACAAGCCAATGTTCGAATTGAAATGATAGCAGTGCAAGAGGTGCATACAGCTCCGGCTCAAACGTCCAAAAAATGGCGGGATGGAACCCATCGACCAACGGATTATGGATGATGAGTGCTAGATCGTCCCACACAACGAAATCCGCATCGAGCACACGCAGATATGCCAACCCCGTTAGAAGGAGGAGCGTGGGAAGAGCGAGGCGCCGTAGCCAAAGGAGAGGCGTGGAGTGCATGTGTGCAGTATAGGAGCAATACAAAGAACATCATGCAAAACATCTGCAATTTCTTCTGGTTTTCAAGACAACTCTACTCTGCAGCTATTACAGCTCTCGTGCGGTACACTGAGGCACTGCATGAAGAAATCCGAAGCCATTTTCGGACTCCTGCGCATCCCTCTGGATGCCCTTGCGGTACTTGCCGCACTCTTGCTGAGCTTTCGTTTGCGTACGGAGAGCATAGATCTTATCCCCGGTGTGCAGCTTCTCGACCCACCTGTAAGTCTCCCCGGCATTGATCTGTATATTGCCGATTTTGTGTTACCCGGAGTCCTCTTGTTCCTTGCGATCGCTGCACTGCTTTCTCTGTACGCACTGCGCACGGATCGCAGCGGATGGAGCGAGGCAGGTCGGCTGCTTCTTGCTGCACTGCTCTGGATTGTGGGAGTGATGGCGTGGTTTTTTCTTGTGCGTCGCGAGCTCTTCTATTCGCGCGTGCTGCTTTTACATACAACAGTATTTATCGTACTTTTCGTGGGCTCTGCGCGCGGCGCAGTGCTAGTCCTTCAGCGGGCAATGCTCAAGGCAGGCTTCGGCGTCCGCCTCATTGTTTCCATTGGTGCTCACGCACTGCCGGATGCAGCGATGCATGTCCTTACCAACGATCGTCGCTACCTGTATCTGGGGCACTTGCCGGATCTCATCGCCCTCGAACATCTGGAGCATCGTAGGCATCTCGATCTCGCTATTCAGACAGATCCGGATCCCACCAGTCGTACAACCCTCACACTCATTGATTACTGTCGCAGCAGCCATATTGGCTATGCCTTTCTCCCTCCTGTTCTTGCGGATGTTCCGCATCAGTTGCGTGTGGAACGATTGGGGCTTCTCCCACTTGTACAGTTTCAGCCGACGCCGCTGGATGGCTGGGGGCGCGTGATTAAACGTATGTGCGACATTGTCGGAGCATCTCTTCTTCTCATTGTCCTTACTCCTCTTTTAGCGGTGATCGGCGTTGCCATTCTCATTGAGTCTGGCATGCCGATTCTCTACGTCTCACATCGCATCGGGGAGCATGGGCGGAAAATGATCCGCGTGCTGAAGTTCCGTTCCATGATGCGCAATGCTGATGCGCTTAAAGCGGACTTGCTCCAGAAAAATGAGCGCAGGGATGGTCCTCTCTTCAAGGTTCGCAGTGATCCAAGGGTTACTCCTTTCGGGAAAATATTGCGGAGGTTTGATCTCGATGAGCTTCCACAACTCATCAATGTGCTCATGGGGGATATGTCTTTGGTAGGTCCTCGTCCACATTTGCCGGAGGAAGTGGAGCGCTATAGCCCGTTCCAACGTCGTGTATTTGCAGTGAAGCCGGGCATGACAGGCCTCAGCCAGATTTCCGGAAGATCGACACTTCCCTTCGCCGACGAAGTACGGCTGGATCTTCGGTATATCGAGGAATGGTCCATACTGCTCGATCTCTGGATTCTCTGGAGAACGATATGGGTGGTTCTTGGAGGAAAAGGGCACGCCTAAAGTAGGTAGATGACATATTGCAAATTGCAGATTGCAAATACACACTGTCAGCAATCTCCCATCCTTCATTTGCGCTTTCCTTCCGTACATCTAGATCCCGAAAAAGCAACGATTGGTTTGCTGACGGCAATCCTGGTGATTCTGGCAGTGCAGACTGCCCGTGGTCCTGTGCAGCATGGAGCAGTGGGTGATCTGGCGGAGGAGGGAGACCCCTGTATCGGCGAGCCCATTGTCGTGGATTACCCGTACGACAACCGCATGCTCGAGCCCCACGCGTGCAAGATCCAGTGCAGCGACCAAAAGCCGCGGTACATCCTTTATAAAAATCAGATTGCGACCCAGTGCGAGACGCCTCCGGGGTGCAATGACTGGGGGGAGGACAGAAGGGTGACGTGTGTGCTGCCGGATACAACGACGGATCTTACAAGTGTTGTGGGTTCATAATTTCAATGTCTGCGCACATCTTGTAGTACTTTTTCAATTTGGTGATCTTGATATGGAACAGACAGAGCTAGATTCTTTAAGTGCGCCTCAAGTGTATCGGCAACAGCACCCACAAATCCCGCATCGACGGTATCTAGAGTATGAGGCCCATGTGTGTATCCCTCATTGTCGATAAGGCAGTATTGCTGTTCAACAATCACTCTTTGGACATCGGCAATAGCTTCAGTAACTTGCTGTTGCCATATGGGATCTGGGTCTTCTCGGATTATCAATGGGCTCCCTTCTGTACCCACTTCAATGGTAATGCGCGGGAGATAAACATGTCCGACAACTTTTTTAGGATCAGGATGCGCCGATGGATCAGCTGGATCCTCCATAGCCAATCTCTTCGTTGATGCCTGACCTGCCCCCGTCACGGCGATAGAAATCTGATCACGTACTGCATCTAGCAGCGGCATGAGAGCGTGTAGTTCTCCTCGATGTTCCTCCAACGAGTCCAGCGTAAATGCATCAAGCCGATCCAAGACATTAGCCAAATCCGTTACAGCTTGCTCAACAGAATCTGCATCGGGTGCCATGGAGATACATAATACACCGAACTACAACAATTTCATCTGTTCTGTTCGGGGCTTCTTTTCTGTATGTACACCAAACTGTTCCAAGTAACTCCGTACTTCCGGACCATATTTCTTTGTCTTCAAGCGATCATCACATACTTGTACAGTTGCATCTTCCGTCGCATGGCGCGCGAATGTGCGCAGCACTCTGAACATCCGCGCTTTCAGCCTCGGAAGCGAGTAGCCGCCAAATGCGTCGCGATAGTGTAGTGCTCGGCGACTGAGTACCGGATGGCTGGGGTGGTCGAAGGGAAGGGTAAAGCAGACCAGCGTATTTGCGGTTCCCTGCGGGAGTTCCACTCCCTCATATGTCCATGGCGTAAGGAGCCAGAGTGTTGGTGCAGTCGCTGCGATGAACTCCGCCTGCATGCGCTCCTGGCCTCCACTAAGGCTTTGGCAGATCAGCGTCACTCCTTTTTCTTCCAGTGCCTCAGTGTGGCGTACAAATGCATCCTCGATAGTTTTGCGGCTGCCGACGAGCACAATCGTTTTTCCGGACGGAGGATTTTGCATGATGGTTTCCAAAGAAACCGATTCCGAGAAGGATATCGCCAGATTGTGAGACGCAGTTACAGCAGGGGCGCGAACTGGCGATGTTCCCGGAGGCAGGATCTCTGTGAAATCCTCCTCGGGGCCAGCTGGTAGCAAAAGCGTTGTGGCGTAGGTGTTGTAGAGGGTTGTTTGCAGAAGAGTGCCAACGCGCTCTGGAACAGACTCCAGAAATTGGCTGCCGTTTTGCCGTTGCTCGATCCACGCGATGCGTCCTGTAAGATTTTCTACATTCAGAACACTATCCAGCTGTGTAAAGATTTTTTGGAGCAATACGGGTGTTTCGGGTGATTGTAAAAGAGGAATGCGCTCACGCAGTGCCTTGGATTCTTTTGTTTCCAGATCCGCTTTCACAATGTACCGAAGATCCTGGAAATTTCTCGTACGCTCGATCCAGATCTGGAGTAGATCGGTGAAGCTCGTAAGATCTGGATTACCCTGCGCTGCAGCACGTAGACCATCTAAACTAACGGACCACCCGTAGGCTTTCGTGGCTGTATCTTCGAGGATAGATGCATCATCGATCACTACGGATGCTCCCGGCTGTAGTGCTCCATGTGCTTCATGGGTGGGATCGATGAGAAATCGCAGGAGTTGGCGCTGATCAAGCAGCACAACTGGCGGTAGATTCTTGAATTGTCCGGTGTAGACATCGGAAGTTTCCGTAGTGGCAAGTTTTCCACTCCATACTGCACGCTCTTCTCCGTGGATAGGGAAATCGCTCTGCGCACGTGGGGTGTACCAGCGGATTTTTACAAGGAGCGATGCCTCTTCACTCGTGAGTGTTTCCTGTGATGCGAGTTGCTCCACCGTTTTTAGATCAAGGAGAAGGAACGGAGGGTGAAGTACTCTGATGGAGTCAGAAAGTTTTCCCAGTCTTCGGAGTGTATTTTCCAGATTCTTCACGGCGATCCAAGTGGTTCCAGTATTTTTTGTTGCACTGGCGATGATGGTCTGCAGAGTTTGAGGATGGAGAGTATCTGTAAGGAGGGTGACGTCATTACCTTCAGCGTCCGACGATATTTTTTGCTGAGTGAATGCAGTGGCTGGCTGCTGGCTGCTGGCTGCTGGTTGTATAAGCCATTGCGGCAGATCTTTCACTATAGACTTCTTTGGCAGGGCTTCTGCAAGCAGCTTGTATCCTGCTGAGCTTTTGGAGAATGCATCGCGCAACTCATCAAGGTGTTTTTGCGGAAGCTCCAGAAAACGGTCCCAGCATCGCTCCAGTAATTCCAGTGTGGCGACCACATCTCCCATCGCTCGGTGGACGGGTTCGTGGTTGAGCTTGAGTACGGTGCTTACGTAGGAAAGTGAGTAGCTTGCGAGCTCAGGGAAGACCATAGACGCAAGCATCGAGGTGTCGATCCACGGTCGCTCACTCAAATCCAGCCCCTCTCCTTTCAGCATTTTTATATCGAAGCTGACATTTTGTCCCACGATCAATGTGTCGTCTCCGATCTTTTCAAGAATGGTCGTATTGCACTCTTCAAATTTTGGCTTATCACTCAGTGCATCCGGTCGGATTCTTGTCAGCACCTGGATCACCGGTGGTACATCATTATTGGGTATGGCAATGAGCTGCTCATGGCGATCGACAATCTTTCCCTGCTCTATGCGGACAGAAGCAAATTCAATGACACGGTTCGTCCGTGGGATAAACCCTGTCGTTTCGGTATCAAGGACGGTGAACGAGAGATTGGGGAGAGACATGGTTCTATCGTATGCAGTATGGAGTATTGCGTATACGGTATACCGAATACTCCATACAGAATACTTTTAGGCGGCTGTTTCCGCATCTCCTGCCTCTGCAGGCTTCACCTCCTCAACTGCGGGTGCCACGACTGCTTCCTTGGGTTCCTCTGAAGCTGCAACCTCCTCTCCCTCTTTAGGAATCTCGATAACTGCCACCGGTCCACCGCGGATCTCGGCGAGCTTGGCCTTGAAGGCTGGAAGCTCCTCGTAGTTGTACATGTCGAGCTCGCAGCCGGTAAGCTCCGTAGCGAGGCGGATATTCTGCCCTTTCTTTCCGATGGCCATCGGGCGCTGGGCTTCCTCCACGAAGACAGCAGCACGCTTCTTTACTCTGCGGCCCTGCTCGTCGATGGATTCTTTGTCATTCACAATGATCACGGCGGAGATCGCAGCTGGCTGGAGAGCCGTGGAGATCAAGCGGATTGGGTCTTCACTCCATTCGATCATATCGACGCGCTCGCCGTTGATCTCTTCCATCACAGACTGGATACGTACGCCCTTCTGGCCGACACAGGCGCCGATCGGGTCGATGCGGGGATCTTTGCTCTTCACAGCGACCTTGCTGCGGAAACCTGCATCGCGCGCGATAGCCATGATTTCCACGTCACCATTGCGTACCTCCGGAATTTCAAGTTCCAGAAGTTTCTTCACCAGTCCTGAATGCGTGCGGGAAATTCTCAGCTGCGGGCCTTTGCCCGTCATCTCCACAGTATCGAGGTACACGCGAATGCGCTTTCCTGTGTAGTAGTGCTCACCGGGGATCTGCTCTCTCCATGGGAGCGACACGGTCATGCCTTCTATCTCGAGCGTGACCCAGTTGGGCTCTACCTTTGTTACCGTTGCTGTGAGGAGTTCCTCTTCACGGTCTTTGAACATCTCGAAGAGGGACATCTTCTCGGCTTCCTGCAGCTTCTGGAGGATCACCTGCTTTGCAGCCTGTGCCGCGATGCGACCGTAGCCTTCCGGTGTCACATCAATCTCGATTTCATCTCCTACTTCAGCATCAGACTTGATCTTCTTTGCATCCTTGATGCTGATTTCAAAGTTCTCATTCTCCACATCATCGACAATTTCCTTCACAAGCAAAATCACCGGATGCTCCTTGCCCTCAGGAAGATCTACACGGATTTCCTGCTCCTTATTTCCGAAGTCTTTGCGATACGCAGTGGCAATTGCTTGCTTGACAGCTTCAATGACCTGATCGGCACTGACGTTTTTTTCCGAACAGATCTGGTTTACCGCGGCAATGAAGGAAGCTTTCATGATGAATGAGGACGAAAAGGACTAAAAAGGAAAAGAAGAGGATGAAAAATCGACCGTTCCATGATTCATGGAACAGTCATCAATTCCCTTACCTCTATTGTAGAGGATTTTCGATGAAATGCAAGATTGGAATAAGGCATTCTAATCTCGTATTCTTCTATTTCATGATGAGATTGCTGAATATTACAACGGGGGTTTCGCTCTTACTAAGCATTGCTTCGGCCCTGTTCATTGATCTATTCCTTGCAGCTCGCATTCCCCTTCTTGGCTCTTTTGTGGGTCTTGAACTCTCCCATAATCCCGGAATTGCCTTCGGGCTGCGCTTGCCCCCCGTTTTTCAGGAAGTTCTTATCGGCATAGCCTTAGTCATTGTTGCCATCATCGCTGTTCGTTCCACAAGACATCCGATATCCCGATATCCCGATATCCCGATGATCGCTTTTGGTCTTATTCTTGGTGGCGGCATCGCCAATATCATCGACCGCATCCCCGACGGGCTTGTCACCGATTTCATTCAAATAGGAACATTTCCCACATTCAACATTGCGGATAGCTGTATAACGGTTGGAGCAGCGTTGCTGCTGTGGGAAGGGTGGAGGCAGCAAAAGAAAAAAACGATGTGAGATTGTGTCATTCTCACTCCGCGAACCTTATAAACCCCCCTTATATAGGTGTTGCTTCCCCAAAAATTCCTTATACTTTCCCCTCCATGCCCGACCTCCGTTATCGCATTACCGGCGGCACACCACTTCGTGGCGATGTGTCCATCAGTGGCTCCAAGAATGCAGCATTGCCGCTCCTTGCAGGGAGTGTGCTCTGTAGCGGCGAGACGGTACTGCGCAATGTTCCAAAACTTCGCGATATCGAGTCGATGCTGGAGATCCTCCGGTTTCTCGGAGCAGATACATCCTTTATAGAGGGTACCGTTCGCATTCGCACGGACCGACTGACCAGCAAGCCGATTCCTTCGGAGTACGTTGGAAAATTACGTGGTTCGATTGTTCTCCTTGGCCCGCTTCTTGCCCGCTTCGGAGTCGCGGAAATGGCGTACCCGGGAGGATGCGTGCTCGGAAAGCGTTCTGTAGGAGCGCACATCGCAGCACTCACACAGCTTGGCGCACGCGATATGAGCACCCAGGATTCCCTCCATCTACAGGGCTCACTCAAGGCCGGACACGTCATCCTGCCAGAGTTTTCGGTGACGGCGACAGAGAATGCCATTCTTGCTGCTTCACTTCTCCCAGGAGAAACCCGCATCGATATCGCCGCAGCGGAACCACATGTGCAGGACATCGAAAAATTTGTCATGGAGATGGGGGCGGAGGTTACGGGCATCGGCACACATTCCGTTGTTGTTCGTGGTACGACGCACCCCCGTTGCACAGAGCACACGGTCATTGGCGATTATCTTGAGATGGGCGTCTTTGCTCTGGCAGCGCTTGTTTCACGCGGCAAGGTACGCATTCACGGAGCGGAGCCGGAGCAACTTATTATGTTTCTGGAGACCATCAAACGGATGGGCGCTGTGTGGAAGTACGACAGTGAAGAGAAAACACTATTCGTCGACGGAGAGCTGTCATCGTTGCAGGCGATCAAAGTGCAGACACTCATTCACCCCGGTTTTCCTACAGATCTTATGGCGCCGATGGGAGTAGCCATGACACAGGCGCAGGGGGTCAGTCGTATCTTCGAGACATTATTCGAAGGGCGCATGGCCTATCTCTATGAGCTTGAGAAAATGGGTGCACATGTTGAGGTTTTGAATTCCCATGAGGCGCTCATCATTGGCCCGGCGACACTGCGCGGCAGACAGGTAGCCAGTAATGACATTCGCGCTGGCGCTGCGATGGTACTTGCAGGTTTATGTGCAGAGGGGGAAACGACGATTACCGATGTCCGCTATATCGAACGCGGATTTGATCGGCTGGATAACAAATTACGGAGTTTGGGCGCGAGTATTGAACGGATCGAGGTGTAATTTAGCTATGGAGAACTAAATTCTCCATTCTCCATTCTCAATTCTCCATTTTCTGTCTAACATATATCTGTGTTGACCTTTACCTCATCCGACGGCCGCAGTCTCCAGATCGAAACTGGTTCCAAGGTGAAATTGGTATTTTTCCCTGAGAAAGCCGTTTCTGGTGCCATCACCCTACTTCCGAAGCCTGAGGAAGTTCCGGCTGAGGGAACGATTTCCTGGCCCGGAGAGTACGACATGGGTGGTGTGAGTATCCGTGGTATCGGCCAAAACGAGGGAGGACATGTTTCCTTTGTCTGCGAAGCTGAAGGTGTACGCATCGCCGTATTGTCGGCCCCTCTCCATGACTGGACGGACAATGATTTTGCCCTTCTTGGTGACGTTGCTGTGCTTGCGATCCAGGGTGATGACTCCAAGCTTGCCCAGAAGATCATCGAAGAGGTGGATCCGCGGGTGATCATTCCACTCGCTTCCGAGAAGTCGACTGCCAATGACGTGCTCAAGATTATCGGAGCAGTCGGGACTGCCGCAGTTTCTGAGTGGAAGCTGAAAGGAGGACTGCCAGCAGAGGGTCGACAAGTAATAGTGCTCGAATCCTGAAGTTTGTGTGTTTAGTAGTACAAGGCCCTGAGCTCGTTGAAGAGCCGAGGGGAGGCAAATCATTGTCCTTGAGTAGGTATGTGGTGCTCCCGGCAGGAATCGAATGGTTCGATATTGCTCACCACAGGCACTGCATTTACCCCTTCCGCCCTCGCCATTATGTTTTGAAGTGGTGCCCTCGGCAGGACTCGAACCTGCATTTACCCCTTAGGAGAGGGTCGTTCTATCCATTGAACTACAAGGGCAGACCGTGACCAGATTAGGGAGGAAGGCGGGGAATGCAATATCGCTTGTTCATAACATCAAAAATAAGCACATCTTGCAGCGTTGCTCCTTCGTACGTGTAACTAGGCACTAAAAACATCATTTGCTATACTTCCCTACCGTGCGCATACGGCTTCTTGTCACCACGGCGGCCATCGTTCTCCCATCAGTTGCTGTCGCGCTTTCTTTTGCGGACCAGAGCAGCGACTACAGCGATGTAGGGCTCTTTACCCAGCCCGAGTCTGCAGGCATCAGTGTGCTGACAGAGCTTGGTGCCGTAGGGGGGTATGCAGACCGGACATTTCGTCCGGGGCGCATCCTCAATCGAGCAGAATTTTTAAAGATTGTCTTGAGGAGTTATCCGGATGCACCTGTCACAGACAGTGATGCTGCGAGTTGCTTTCCAGATGTCGGCCAGTGGGACTGGTTCAGCAAATATGTCTGCTATGCAAAAGAACATGGCATCGTTGGTGGGTATCCGGATGGGACATTTGGTCCGGGCAATACAGTGAACTATGCAGAGGCTCTTAAAATTCTGGGAGAGCTTTACGGCATCATCACGCCTCTCTCAGAGCTTCCCTACGATGACAGCAGCCGTGATCGCATGCCTTGGTACGTTCCATACAGAGAGGGCGCCATTGCCGCCGGAGTCAGTATCAATCCAGATCTCGACTCGCATATGGACCACCTTCTTACACGTGGCGAGATGGCACGTCTTGCAGCCGCATATCGTGCGCATTATGACGGCCAGCTTGCTCAGTACCGTGCCATAGAGCGAGGAGAATCTCTTCTTACATCTACCTCTTCTTCGAGCGTTGCATCTTCATCATCCTCTATTACTTCCTCTTCTTTTTCTGTCTCATCGTCCGCCTCCTCCACTATCCGATGGACGCATCCTGCACAGTCCCATTTTCTGATCGTCGGGGAGCAATCACTTCCCATCGCCTCAGGACTGTTTCAGTTCGCAGAGCCGATGGATATCCGATCGGTGATCGTAGAAATGAAGCGAGAGCTAAGGACGGTTGCATCTTTGCAACTCGTCGACAACCGTGGGCGCATTCTTGCGAACCTCTCTCCCGACAAGACCGATCGCGAGCGACGCCGGTGGCGCGGAGATAATGCAGTTGGTACGGTGACCATTGGTCCGGGATCTATTCCTCTGGGCATTGCTGCAACCATCAAGACACCGCTTCAGGGGGGGTTTCCTGAAGATTTCATTGAAGCCAAATCCATGTATCTGGTGATTGGTAATCCTGTAGGGTTGGAAACCGTACAGTCTTTGCCTGTGGAGTGGTCACACCCACCACATCAGACTGCTATGGGCACCATTACCAATGTTGCAAATGCCGGACCCAAACGCGGAACGCTCATGATCGGCGCAGATCAGACGGTGGCGGAATTCCGCTTTACGTCGGGAAGCGGAGTGCCGATGCACATTGAGAATCTGATGCTTACACCCAAAATTGGGCCGGAGATTTCTGTAGAGAACTGGCGCGTACGCAGAATGAGTGGCGGCAGCAGTGACACCTGCTCAATTGGTAGCGATGGCTTTATCAATTGTCCTATTACTGAGGAGGTGGGAGAGATCATCGGTGGCTCATTAACCCTTCTCGTTGTTGCAGACATTAGCAAAGTACCTGGTAGGGATGGTGGAACCCTTCAAGTGATTCTCGATTCTTCAGGCTCCACCTCTTCCTTTGGCGCCGTGCAGTGGAGTGACGGTACGGGGCATTACCGTTGGGTCGAAGGCGAAGCGCCGCTTGCCGAGGGGACGGGGTGGGCCGGATGAAAAGAACTAAGGAAATACAGAAATAAGGCCACGTATTCCCTATTTCCTTAGTTCTTTATTTCCCTCTTTCCCCATTCTCCACAACAGAACCAATCTCTTGCGCCATGTCCTTTGCAGCCTTTGCTGCTGCTTCTTTCCAATCCTTTCCCTTTGATGCGTAGATGATGCTGCGTGACGCATTTACGATCGCGCCCGTGCCGTTTCCGTGAAATCCTCCGACAACATCTTTTGCACTTCCCCCCTGTGCGCCGTAGCCGGGGATAAGAAAGATTGCATGCGGCATAAGAGAGCGCAGGTACTTCAGTTCCTCAGGGTACGTCGCGCCGACGACCGCCCCAACACTCGAAAATCCGGTTTCAGGACCAAGGCAGGTCTTGCCCCATGCTGTTACGAGCTCGGCAACATGTTCGTGTACAACCTGATCCCCTATCGGAAGATCCTGCAGTTCACCGGATGATGCATTGCTTGTTTTTACCAGCGCAAAGATCCCTTTGCCGTTTTTTTCACTGCGCTCAATGAAGGGGGAAATGCCATCGAAGCCCAGATAAGGGTTGACTGTGAGTGCATCGACTGGCGTCTCTTTGCCAAGATAGGCCTCTGCGTAGGCATCGCATGTGGAGCCGATGTCATTGCGCTTTCCATCAGCAATCACCAGAAGATCTTTGGTCTTTGCATATGCACAGACTTCCCAAAATACTTTCATCCCTTCCCATCCAAGGAGCTCAAAGTACGCGAGCTGCGGCTTTATACAGCTAGCGGTCTCGGCCGTAGCATCGATGATGCCTTTGCAAAAAGCGGATACTCCATCAGGAGTGCGATCGACCCCTTCCGGCAATTTTTCTAATGCAGGATCAAGCCCTACGCAGACGGGAGAGGTGTGCGCAATGCGGGCGGTGAGGGCGTCGGCGAAGTGCATGGTTTCCTGCATATACTAATACAATTTCTTGCCGATTACTCGGCATTTCCCGTTCGGTATTGCAGTGCTTCTGCAATATGCGGCATATCGATCGCCTCACTTCCCCCAAGATCCGCAATAGTCCGTGCTACCTTGATTGTCCGGTGATAGGCGCGGGCAGAGAGCTTGAGCTTGTCGGCTGCCCTGCAGAGCAATGCCGCGCACGGAGTACTCAGCTGGCACAGGCGATCAATGTGCCGCACGTCCATAGCTGCATTGCTCATGGGTGAGGCATTTCCAAAGCGCCGCAGCTGCAATGCGCGTGCCGCAATTACACGACTGCGGATTGCAGCACTCGTCTCGGCATTCTGGGGGCGCGCACCCTGCAGGTCGGCGATAGCGACAGAGTCCACAGGAATCGTGAGATCGATGCGGTCGAGGAGCGGAGCGGATATGCGTTTGCCGCGACGGAGATTCGGGTGCTCCGTATCCGGCGGGTTCATAGCCGCGACAAGGGTGAAGTCCGCGGGGAAGGTGATGCTTCCCTGCGCCCGCGTGATGGTGATAGTGCGATCTTCGAGAGGCTGACGGAGAACATCCAGAACTGCCGGAGGAAATTCTGCGATTTCATCCAAAAAGAGCACTCCTCTGTGCGCGAGGCTGATTTCTCCCGGCCCGGGCATCTGCCCACCACCCACGATCGACACGGCGCTTGCCGTATGGTGCACCACGCGAAACGGCCGCACGCCGATCAGTGGCGAATCTTCCGGAAGCATATTCGCTACTGAGTAGATGCGCGTCACTTCGATCGCCTCCTCTATCGCCATCGGCGGGAGAATCCCACGCAGTGCTCTGGCGAGGAGAGTTTTCCCTGCTCCTGGTGCTCCATTCATCAGCACATTATGGCCGCCTGCCGCAGCGATTTCGAGTGCGCGCTTGGCAGCATACTGACCGCGGATATCGGCGAAGTCTGTAGAGACCGCTTCGGCAATATCTTGTGCAACTGCAGCTGTTACAGCAGGGGCAAGTTGTTCTCCGCTGAAAATACCAACAATATCCCGCAAGTGTCCTACTCCGATGATCTCTATGCCAGAAATCAGCGCGGCTTCGGGTGCATCAGTTAGCGGCACCACAAGAGTGCGGATGCCGAGATCCCTGCAGGCAACTGCAGCAGGGAGAACCCCTGCGACATGCCGTACCGATCCATCGAGCGCCAGCTCGCCAAGGAATGCCGTGGACTCCAGTTTTTTTTCGTCGATCGTGAGTGACCCTGTGATGAGCAGCATCCCGACGGCAATCGGCAGGTCGTAGCGGGGGCCGGCCTTCCGGAGACTTGCCGGTGCGAGATTCACCGTGATGCGCCTGCCTGTGGGGAAGCGGTAGCCGCTACTGCGTAGTGCAAGACGTACGCGTTGCTCACTTTCCTTTACGGCCGTATCCCCCAAACCGACGATGATCATTTTGCCATCCCCGGGCGGTGCGCCGATTTCCACATTGATCCTGCGGGCGGCGATGCCGACGGTGGCAAATGAAGTGAGTTGTGCAAGCATAGTCCACTGTTCTATGCCGATGCCTCCAGCTTAGCGACTGTACATTCGTACACTTGCAAAAGTTGAAAAGTATTTTAGGTGTACGTTTGTACACTTTCATTTATCTTCATCACGATCATTGTTGTTGCCACGATGGCTGATCATCACATCGTCGGGAGAGAGGGGGAAGACATTGCGATGCGCTATTTGCTTATGAGCGGTTACAGTCTCCTCGGGCGCAACGTACGCATCGGTCATGATGAAATCGATCTGATTATTTTTGATCCGATGGATACGGTGATTGTTTTTGCGGAAGTGAAGGCGCGCAAGAAAGACGATCTGGATTTTTCACCCCTCCTGAATTTTACCGAGGATAAAAAAGCATGCCTACGCAGGGCTGCAGAGCGCTGGATAGCAGCTCAGGAACACGAGTGGGGGTGGAGGATAGACCTTGTGCTCGTTGCAGATGGGAAAGTAGCTGATCATCTGAAAGATGTCGGCAACTAACCCCACACCACCATTGCCCTTTCTCCTTTGAGGATTCTTTTTGCGGGCCAGCGACTGTCACCCTCTTTGCTTTTAAGCATAGATTCCCACACATTCTTTTTCTTCGCTCCTCGCAGGAGAAACATCTGTTGGTCACTGGCTGCAAGAAGATTCAAACTCACGGTAATGCGATCATGGATCGCAAATACATCCGTCGTCGTATGGATCACCAATGCCTGATCACCAAGCGCCAGTTCAGCAACAGGAGGAAAGAGTGAGGCGATGTGTCCATCTTCTCCCATGCCGAGGACTACGAGATCAGGCAGATGATCAGCGATGATCACCTGGAGATGTCGTGCGTACTCTTCGATGCACTGCGAAAGGGGCAGGGCAGTATTTGGAAAACACAGATGTTCCTTGGGCATGGCAGCACTCTTAAGCAGGGTATCTTTGATCAGACGTTGATTACTCTCTGCATGGTCAGTGGCTATGTATCGCTCATCCACCAGAAAGCACTTCACTTTGTCCCATGGCAATTCCATTGCGCCGAGTGCTTCATAGACAGGCTTCGGTGTAGAACCGCCTGAAAGTCCGATGATGCATTCCCCGCGGTCTTGAATGGATGCGACGATAATCTTTTGAATAGCCAGCGCCGATTGCTGGATAAAATCTTTTTCACTCGATGTCTGCATTTCCTGTATGTGCATGCGTGCATTGTCACCTTTTCCTCCATCTGTTTCCACTAGAACCACGTCATTCCCTGCTTCTCTATCCAATCTTCCGCTTCATCTGGCCCGCTTGATCCGGCTGGATAGAGACAAAGTTTGGTGGATTTTTGATCAAGGTGCTTTTGCATGGGGTCGATCATCTGCCACGCGGCGCGCACTTCCTCAAACGAAAGAAACCATTGCTGCTTTCCCATGATCGCTTCCAGCAGCAATAGTCCGTGCTCCGGCAGACAATCCCCCATGCATACAAGAGGATCATTCATGATGAGCGGACGGAATTCCGGATCTGTACCACCAAGCTTGGTTTGAAGATGAAGGCGCATACCCGCTTCCCCCTGCAGAATGATATCGAGCCGGTTTGGAGTCGCACCTTTGCCGATCGCATGCGGCTCCTGAAAAGCGATGGAGATACGGGTTTCCTTCCGGCTCATTCGCTTTCCTGTGCGCAGGAAAAATGGAACCCCCTCCCACCGTGATGACCGAGACATGACCTTCAGTGCGACGTACGTCGATGTGCGCGAATTTTTGGCGACACTGTCTTCCTGGCGGTACCCAAGATAGCGCTCTCCGCCGATAGTGCCGGCGGCGTACTGCCCTTGGATCAGGAGGTCATCGAGAGTTGCAGCATGTGGCTGGTAGAGCTGTTGCAGTGCATGAAGTCTGCTTGCTGCAACCTCTTCCTCTTTCTCGAGTCGCATGGTGAGCAGTGCGCAGATCTGCAGCAGGTGCGATTGAACCATGTCTCGCAGCGTTCCCACGGCGTCGAAGTATCCTGCGCGACCTTCGAGACCTGCAGATTCCATAGCGGTCACTTCCACGTGGTGCATGAGACTGTGCTTCAGTATGCGTTCGAGGATAGGGTTTGCGTAGCGCAGATAGTAGATATTGCGCACAGCTTCTTTTCCGAGGTAATGATCCAGGAGATAGATTTCACTTTCTTTGAAGCACTTCAGAAGTGCGCTGCGCATTTTTTCGAAGCTCTCGAGGTCTGATCCTACCGGCTTTTCGATGATGCATCGGAAATCATTATCTTCCTTGTGCTTATGCACTCCTCCTTTGGAGAGGTTCTCCAGAACATCGGGGAAAACACTCGGTGGGATGGAGAAGTAGGCAAGGCGCACAGTCTTCTTCCAACGTTCCTCGATGTTCCCCAGGCGCTCACCAAGTGCGCGGAAATCCGCAAGATCATCATATTGTCCCTGTTGGTAGTGCACATGTTCGAGGAGGGATTTCAGTGCCCACTCTGTAACCTCGGGCATATCTTCACGGATCGCATCTTCAACAAGTTTGCGGAATTCATTTTCATCCATTGCCGATCGTGCGTATCCAACAATCGCATAGTCCTTTGGAAGACGTTTTTTTAGCGCAAGAACGTAAAGTGCCGGGTAGAGCTTGATGCGTGCAAGATGGCCGGAGGCTCCGAAGATCACGAGCGAAAATGGGCGGGAGGCGCAGAGCATGTCTGGAATTGTGATTGTAGAGTACTGGTTCCTGTCAGCAAGTAGGCACTGGCTATAGATATTCCTTATAAGGATTTGGTATAGAGGTTGAATGGTGATGGGAAAATTCCTGCCCCATTGTGAATGAATAGCTGGGCTGGATTTCCGTAGATTTCCCCCCATTTCTGTGCTGTTCTTGCAGAGGCACAGTAGTGCTGCAAAGATTCTTCCCAATGGGCAGGGAGACTATGGGTATCGCCTTGAATTTTTTCCAGAGACGGAGAAAATGTACTACGGAGACGAATACACAATTGTTCATACAATAGCGGGATCTGGATGTTTCCTGGTGTAAGAGAAATATGTTTTCCGAAAGTAATTATGCTGTTATTCGGTAGTTGGATTCGGTTATTGAGAATCTCTTCACTGGAGACGCAGGAGTGCCACCAATCAGAAAGGCAGTTCTGTGATTTTTTCCATGCATGCATACGCTGTTGAAATAATGCTGGTAATAAGTGCATACCGAATGGTAATCGCAAAATCTTCCGAAGAATGGCTGTTGTGCGAAATACAGTTGCCGTAGACGATCCACAGATACAAAAGTCCAGAGCGATATGGCGGCTAAAGGTTTGCATCAGAAGGAGGCGTTCGCGTTCTCCTTGTACATCAGACAGTTCCGCAATAATCCGCCAGAGCGTTGTATGCCATATACATGTTGTGATCGCGAAGAGTTCTGGAGAGGGTTTAGCTGAATCAAGCCATGTACTGTCTCCCATGAGCGTTCGAAATGACGAAAATACATGATCAAACCAGAGCGTCGTCCTGCATGGTGCCAGCGATGCTGGAAGGACAAAGATCTGATGCGGGAAAAAATATGTACCATGTGCTATCTGCTGTCGTGCCTCCTGCGAAGCTTCAACTACTCGTGCATAGCAATCGTCATCGCAGATAATCAGAACATCAAGATCGGAAATTCCGGGCAAATGGACATCTCCAAATGTAGTCACCAGACGAATGCCCTTGGTCACCGCGAGATATTCACAAAGCATGCTTAGGGCTTTGTCATAGTCTTCGCGGCCCAACGTGAGTATGTCATGCCTTTGTGTTGAGGTGCTGTTATTCATGTACGTTTACGAATGATAACCATCCATTGCTTGTGCAGCACTTCATATTGCCCTGCATTGATTGATAAAAAAGCGTCGATAGCAATCCTGGGCATCATAAGAGGATCTGTATATGGTCCCTGCCAGGGATAATCATCAAACATTAATACTCCTTCGGGCTTGAGCAGTAGCCAGCACAAAACAGCTTCCATAAGTACGTCGGCTGCCTTGTGAGACCCATCGATATATATCGCATCAAAGAATTCTCCGTGTAGCTTAGGAAGCATGGAGATGGATGCACCTCGCATTTTTCGGGTTCTGGAGGTTGCGCCAATATCCTCAATATTATGATCGAATGCTTTTTCCATATCCCAACCTTCAGGCATGGGAGACATTAGACCAGCATCCACATATGTTTTTTCTACAGATCGGTCCCAGGTGAACAGGTCGATGCAAGTGATGTGGGAAGAGGGATGGGTGAGAATATTTTCCAGAAACCAGCAGGCACTTCGTCCTTCGAAACTGCCGATTTCCAGAAAATGCAGGCCGGGCTTGTTCCGCAGTTCTGAAAAAAGCTCTTTCCAGATAGGAGCTCGAATGTTGACCCAATCCATCGAATATTGTTGCACATGCAGGATCGTACGCTTCGTATTTTCCCATGAGCAAGCATTCTGTGATTGGTGTTATTTTCTCTGACCTGTGCCATGCTAAAGCCCTTCAATGGGAAATCTGTCCGACATCCTCAGGCTGAGAGTGATACGCCGTCCAAAGACAATTTCCACCATACACGATGTCACACAGAGCGTCGGCAGATGCATCGATTATTTACACAATTCAGTGCCGGATCCCGAGCGATATGTGCTGCGTGCAATTGGGATGTTTCTTTTGCGAAGGGAAGTGGCAACCTCGCAGCATCATGCTATCCAATCCATGCTAAGGAATATTGATATTCCACCACTGGAGCGTGAGGCTCAGTCTCACGGGTACCCCGATAGCTTTTCTGCCGTGATGGAGTGTTGGCTCTCGCATTATAAAAAAAGTGATCGTAACTGGCACGGAGCATTTTATACGCCGGATCCTCTCGCAGGATTTCTGGTGCGTTCCACTGATACGTTATTACAAGAAATGGGGTATACAGGATTTTCCGATACACGTTTAACTACCATCGATCCTGCATGCGGCACCGGTCACCTTCTGTGCAGCGCATTGGAGTGTGGCCTCAAGCACGAGCCTGCATACGGAACATTTTACGGTATGGATATTCTTTCCGCAGCTGCGGATGTGTGCGATCTTCGCATGCATTCCCTTGCGGGAAAATATGGAGCGCATTGTGGTTCATGTATCCGGTGTGAGACAGGGGATGCCCTGACGGCATTTCCAGATACTCCTGTTTCTCCGCCAGTAGCCGTTCTGTGCGCAGCACCATTCAACCAGTATGCGACATGTGCATTGCAGCCGGAGTCATCTGCGGCAGTACTGCACAGTTCTTATGCTGCTGCATGCGATTTTTCCGGTCTTGATGCTTACGCACATACAGATGCCTACATCAAATTCACAGCGCTTTGTCATGATCTTGTTGTACGGTCATCTTCCGGGGTTGCCGCCCTTATTCTTCGCAATAACTGGCTCTCGTCACATGCACATGCAGAGATGCGCAAAGCAATCCTCCAGGATTTCGATGGAGTGTATATCCTTGATCTTCACGGCGATCCACATGATCGCTTCCATACAGAAAGCGGACGCAATGATGAAAATGTGTATGCTGGAATGGTGTACGATGTAGGAGTTTGTGTTTGTTTCCTTGTTCGCGGAGCAGGCAAAGGTACGACAATAATTCAGAAAGCGGATCTCACAGGCTCACGCTCTATGAAGTGGGATTGGCTATTGCAGCATTCTTTGGGTTCCGTAGCATGGCGAATGGTGACACCAAAAAATCCCTGGTGTGCATTTGTCTAAGGAATGATCTTTGTTGTATTCACGGTAAAAACACATATCCCGGCTTCTGCGGCGCGATACGCTTCCAGGGGAGATCTGCAAATCCCCTACTGAGAAGTGTGTGGTATTTTTGAATGCGAAGCCCATTCCACGATACATAGTGTGTTCCTTGAGAAGAGCCAGGATGCCGCACAAGGAAGAGTATTGCCATTCCACTCTCGTGCGATCCCTCCATCGGCTCATCATCAGAGGAAGATGGATATGCTCCACCAAGATCCAGTATCCACAATTGCTCAAAATCCTCGATCAGCATTTCTCTGAGCACTGTATATTTCCCCTCATGGAGGATGGATCGCGGGATGACTACTCCGCCTACACTGGTTTCCGCAGATCGAAGGACTGCATGAATATGTGCAATGGACTGCAGTAGAGGGGAGTGGGCGGTATCGAGATCCGTTCCTGCGGTGCGTACTTTGCGAAGGTAGTTGTGGAGGAGTGACAGCGCCTCTTCACTACTATGGAATGCATTGCTGTTACTGACGAGCGCTGTGGCGACGACCGGTATAGATCCTTGCATTCCCGCAGTGAGTAGCTCTGGAGAGCCGTTTCTCAAGACGGGTAATTCATCGTTTGGTGTGAGGGGCATGTGTAGATTTGCAAACGTGATCCCCATACGCACCGAGGTGATTGCCAGTAGTTCCGGAGCTGACTCACGCAGGGATATCTGACCCAAAAGATTCTTACGCAGTGTATCGGGGTGTGCACCACACTCCATGTGCGCGTGAGCACAGCGTCGCAGCAACTCGCACCCGATCTCGCCACGTGCGCATGCAGGGTCGATCATGCGGACATGTCCGTTACCAAGTCCATGCTCTGTAGCGGCTTCATGTACAAGGAGGTACTGCAATGACTGCGCAATATTCAGCGCAAGGGGGAGGGGAATTGCTGAACGCTTTTCATCGGTAAGCCTCTGGCTGATGGCGAGCGTAGCATCATCAGATGCCATGTGTGTCCGGCAGAGTTGTCTGAGGGTAGATCGGTCTACAGTAGAAACAATGGAGAGTACTTCCTGCAAAGCACGCTCGAGGGTGTGTGGCAGTTTGTCTTGAGAGAGTAGTGCAGGTATCCATTGCTGCTGAGTAAACAATGGAGTGATGTAGCGTGCTAATTGCTGTCTGCGACTGAGCGAGGTTCCTACAAGGAGGTCTTCCATTTGGAGAGTTCCTGCAAGCATGGCGATGGCGCATGTCAGTGCATGTGTCTCTCTATCTTCCTGCACAAGTCCTTGAAGCACTGGAAGATTCTGATGCTCTGCAAGCGCATGTGCGAGCCTCTTCATCGTTCCTTGAAGGCGCTCTGCAATTTTTTCTATGGTACCTCCCGTTACATCATCTCTTTGTTTTTCTGCAATCTCGGCGCATGCAAGGCCGGCATCGAACGTCGCCGCGACTGCCGAAATAGTATGTATAGCGTAGAGAGGGCGCTGCGCGGATGTAGCGATAGGATCGCGGGTGAGCGTTGGCAGAGGTGAGCTTTGCTGTGCTGCATAGCGCAGAGCGATATTTCGGAGTTCCCCTGGTCCAAGAGGTTGACTCTCCATGCAACGATTCAGTAGCGCCTTCCAGTGATAGCAGCGTTCCGGCTCGCGCACCGGTGTTGCGGCAACGGCAATCCATCCTGCAAGAATTTTTGCACGGAGTTGTTCGGAGCTTCGGACGGGAAAGTGTGCCAGAGCAAGTTCTGCGCTGACAATTGTGGGGTATGCACTTTGCGATTGTGTATCCAGCACAACATGGGACCCTGTTGGGATCTTCCATGCAACACCTTTCAGTGCGCCAGCGGGGATCAGCACCTTGCGGATCACAGGCGTTTCAGTTGTTTGTCTGTAGACGATTCTTTTTACAGGGCAGGACTCGGCGATGTCATCATCCGGCGTCGGAACGTATGTTCTCCAGGGCATAAGAATGATCCGGTCCTGCATGAAGTTTTTCAGGCACATCCCGATGTCGCGACCATCGGCAGAAAGAAGAAATTCATCCGCATCGAGTGGCAGGATCCAATCTGCGGATTTTTCCCGGGCAATTCTCTGGGCAATTTCCGTGATCCTCTCCCCCTGCAGATACGCTGCGTCGTCCGATGTCTGTACCGTCACCGGCAGTCCTTCGGCGCGGAGTTTTGCCAGGATCTCTTCCGTGTTATCGATGCAGCGGTGCAGGACGAAATGCATCGTGGCGCCGAGCCCGCAGTGATGCCGCACGAATGTTTCGACGATATCCGCTTCATTGCGGATGACGGAGATGGTGGCAAGGCGCAGGCTCATAGGAAGGAGGGAAACCGTACCGCAAACTCAGGAATATTGCACGGCTGGCACTGGTCAGAATTATGGATAGTGTTGTGGTATGTATTTTGGTTTTATGGCTTTATGTAGACCAAAAAACAATTCAATTGATGTATCCATATGCTTTGATAGCATGCGGACAATGGCACTTATCCTTCCGAACGCAGATTTTCAGATCGAACCGCGTCGTCACGGAAAAACGATCCATGGTGCGCATGAGCATTATATGCGCTGGTGCCAACTTCACGACCTGAAGCCTACAGGTGAATTGTATTCGCATTTTGTTCATATTGTGCGCCTTGCATTAAATCGCCAGTTTGAAGGGACTTTGCTTGAAGCAAAGCCATTTTCATTCGGAGGCGCAGATGGAGGCGGCGGTATTGTCGTTGAGGCACAAGGCGAGGACGCGCCGCGTATTGCAGATGCTACTAGTGATCTGGTTTCCTCTGTGCAGCGTTTTTCCATGGAGAAATTTTTAGATACTTTGCACGATCGTGTCGTTGAACCCTTTCCGGGGGCCATTATTGGTGAGGAGCCTGAGGACGGACATCCACCACATCTTCTTGTACAGGGAGAGTTCATTGATCGTGTAAAAGCAAGAATTGAACAGCGACCGCATTTACGCAGAAATGTAGAGGATATTCATCCTTTGGATTCAAGGCGCTTTCATGATTTGCAGGAAAGAAGGGAGGAGCATCTTCCTCATTGGCACGCTCCAGCACTTGATCACTTGGCCATTAGGAGCTAAGATCATTGCACATCACCGTTTGCTATCCAGAGTGGCGGAAAGGGAACTGGCCCGTTTGATCCGCCCCCCAACTCTTCACTCCGTGAAGTAAGTGGGACCCCAGCCCCTACTAGGGGAAGATAGACCGCAGCCCGCGCTTCCCCTCACATGGAAGCGATTTTTGTACATCGCATCCTGCCATCCCTTATTTCTCTCCATTACTCTCTTATGTCCTCCTTCTTCACTTCCGAATCCGTTACCGAAGGTCACCCCGATAAGCTCTGTGACCAGATCTCCGATGCGGTGCTCGATTACGCTCTCACCAAAGATCCGCGTTCACACGTCGCCTGCGAGTGTCTAGCAACAACCGGTCTTGTGGTTGTCGCGGGGGAGATCACAACCAGTACTTACATTCCTATGGCACAGGTCGCACGCAATGTCATCCGTGAGATCGGCTACGACGATGGCATTTATGGGTTTGATCACAAAGCATGTGCCGTGATGGTGTGTGTAGGTGAGCAGAGTGCGGATATTGCTCTTGGGGTCGATGAATCAACGAATAAAGAGAAGGAGCAGGGAGCTGGGGATCAGGGAATGATGTTTGGATTTGCGTGCAACGAAACTCCTGAATGTATGCCCCTTCCCATTAGTCTGGCACATGGCCTTACAAAAAAACTTGCCGTGATGCGCAAGAGCAATGGCCTAAAATATCTCCGTCCGGACGGCAAAAGCCAGGTGACGGTGCAGTACAGTGACGATGGCAAGCCCGAGCGCGTGGAGTGCGTGGTTATCTCGACGCAGCATGCAGAGGATGTAAGCCATGAGCAGATCTGCCGCGATATCCGTTCCCATGTCATTGAGCCGGTTTGTGGTCCGTATATCGATGCGAAGACGAAGTTCCACATCAACCCCACAGGCCGCTTCGTCATTGGTGGCCCTCCTGGTGACAGCGGACTTACCGGCAGAAAGATCATCGTCGATACGTACGGCGGATACGGTCGCCACGGAGGCGGTGCGTTTTCCGGCAAAGATCCGAGCAAGGTGGATCGTAGTGCTGCCTACGCTGCCCGCTGGGTTGCCAAGCACATCGTGAAGGCGGGACTTGCCGCAAAGTGTGAGGTGCAAATTGCTTACGCCATTGGTGTAGCCGCTCCGGTTTCCATTCGTGTCGATACGTTTGGTACAGGAAAAAAGGCCGATAGAGACATCGAGCGTGCCGTCACCAATGTCTTCGATCTTCGTCCTGCGGCGATCATCCGCGACCTCGATCTGCTCCGTCCTCAGTACCGCGCTCTCGCTGCGTACGGTCACTTCGGCCGTGAAGATCTCGGGGTAGCGTGGGAGAAGACGCCGCGGGTGGAGGCACTGCTTGCGGCACTTTCCTAGCTTCATTATGCCATCCAACAATGTCCGTTCCGTGTTGCACGATCTGGAACAGTTGCACCCGAGTAATCTGGAGAGCAGTAGGGATGTAGAAGCTATTAAAAATCTACTGAACGGTCAGTGTGCAATTGTTCAGGAATGTGTTGCACATCTCGTGCAGGCAGCGAATTCACGTACGGCGGTGATCAAAGCATGCCAGGGGGTGCGCACAAATTTTTCCAGTGCCAGCGGCCCAGTGAATCCCGTATGGCCCCACATTCTTGCTGATCTTTTGCATGGATGTACTCAGCAGAAATGTGAAGGTGATTTGAACATGGCACTTTCACTGATGGATGCAGATCCGCAATTTGCAAAATTGCGTGTTGGCCGGGAGACACGTCGTATCGTGCAACAGCGCATGCAGAAGCAGAAGCAGAAACAATGGGATAAAGATTGGAGTGATTTTCTCCAGAAGAATAATGATAGGACAGGAACTGCATCTTAATACTTCTTTCCGATACATTGACTATTCCGCATCTACAAGAGGAAATCCCTATTCCTTTCTGCTTCAAATCCGCAGGGATATTGCGTTCTGCAGTGGAAGGTGTCTAATAAGAATATGCCATCTACAGAAGCACCATCGGCAGAAACGATTCGTTTGGGTCTTGTACGAGAGCAGCCCAAGTGTGAAGTTCACTATTACTGGTCTCTTAATGACAGAGCTATGTGTGAGAAAATGTTCACTGCTGCTCGCAGAGCAGGAGTAGTCATTTCCAGTGATTGCGTGCATGCAGTCAGCCGTTCAGATGATCCGGCAAATGAGGTGCAACTCGACAGGGTACTATTGGCCGAGTTTGGTAGCGATAATTTTTTGAGCGATCCGAAACGGTGCGGCATTGCGGCATTTGCCGCCGGCCTTCTTCAGGAATCGATAAGCCCTGCGCTGAGTATCGCCGGTGCTCAGCTTACTGCGAAGGTGCAGTTGGCAGAATCTGCGGTTACTGCAATAAGGGGATCTAGATCAGAAGATCTCTCCGGCCAAGACGACAATTATGTAAACGTGCATTGATTTTGCGCATATCAAACGGAGTACAATATTCGTATCCCCAACAATGTCGCACCGTGGTCGGCTGAAGGGATGCAACCTTCCGGGGCTGCCGTAGCCGCTGTCGACTGCCTGGCACGGTCTTTTGGCTGGAGCATTGCGGCAACACTTGCCGAGCTCTCTACGGATAATCTGCGGTTTGGCGGAACACAGCAATTACGAACTGCAGTTATGCAGGTTGCCCGTACTTCAGAGCAAGCATCTGTCATCACGAAAATGATTGATGCACTTATCGCCGTCGGTGGCCCTCCTACACTCATTGAAAGTGCGACACTGGTATTCATCGATCGCACCGAGCCGAGATATCTTGCGCACTAAAGCATTATTTTTTGTATAGGTGGAGGAGGCAGGCTTACCGCTGCAAAGCGGTCTTTCACCATCTCGATCAATCTTGTGATTGCCCCACTTTCCAGATTTCTGTTCCCGGATAGTAGTACTCCAGGATCTGTTCAGCAGTCTTCCCCTCCTTTGCCTGCCCTTTTGCTCCGCAACCGCTCATGCCCACTCCATGCCCTGCCATGGGCATTCCTTTGCACCAGGGATCGGGTTTGCTTTTAAGGATTTCCGCATGAGGAAAGTTCTTCCACCCGGCTTCCTCGGGGCTTCTTGTGCGCCCATCATCACTGGAGAAGTACGGCGGCTTGATGAGCGAATCGCCGATCATCAGGACTTCATTTGCCGTTGACCGCACAGCTTTCACCCAGTGTGGATTTTTGAGCTCAAACGTAATGCCCTTATACAATTGGAATCGCGCCGGAGAATCGTCGCCATCGTAGGGCATGCCAGGGAATTTCCTATTGGCTTCTTTCATGTAGTGCGCGGCGTACGTACGTGCGGCGATGGCAAACGCGCGCTGCTTTTCGTAGGGCTCCGTGTCGGGCTCTTCTGCAAGTCCTGCAAGGTAGTCCTCAAGAGCGATGGTATTGATCATTGCTGCTTTGCCTTCAATAACGGTGCATTCGAGAGTGCCACGATACTGTGTTTTTAGCTTTTTCAGATCGATGTCTGTGCAGCTTGTTGCAGAAGCCTCACGAGAGGAGAGGCGGATGCGGATCTGACGGGAGCGATCAACATTCTCATTCGGTTCCGATGCTGTTTTAGCCTCTGTCCTTGCCCTTCTTCCACTGACGGTTAGGGTGAATTTCACTCCCCCGATATTCAGTGTGTAGGTTCCTGCTTCATGCGGGAAGGTCACCGAGAGCCGGATAGCTTGGGTAGATCTTGGCGGGAGATCTTCCGGAAGTAGGATCTCTGTGCGTACCGGGATGGGCCTGCCACCGAGCTCTTGTGCAAGGCCGATGCGTGGAGTCGTGCGCTCCACCGTAGCAATGCGCGTGCGACTGCGAACCAGGGAATTTCCCGAGCGATAGCGCACCAGAACAATGCTCGTATCCCCCGGCCTTCCGTTGATCACCGTTGACCCTGCCGCTTCGATCCCCGTATTCACCTCCACCGTTCCTGATTGGCGGTTTTTCTGCAGCTTGGTAAAGAGCCCCGAGCTCTTACTCTTCGGTGGTTTCGGGAATGCAATCGCCGCAGCAAGATCATTTTTTGCGATGTTTGTACGTACCTGATCCAGAGTCTCTGCAACGTAGAATCCCGGGCAATCCGTCGGAAGGAGATCACGGTGGCCTACGACCGGCGGATGGTTCTTGCCATGGAATCGTACAGTGCTCGTTGGATCGATATTGTAGGTGTCCTCTAGATCGGCAATCAGCCACTGCAGTGCGCGCATCTGTGCCTGCGTGGGTAGTTCTAGCTCGAAGTTACCCATGAGGGCGATACCGACCGTTCCCACATTGCCGCAGTAGACGTGCCCCCCTACGACATACTCCCCTCCCGCCTTGCCTTCATAAATTTTTCCATCATCACCGATCACATAGTGATAGCCAATATCCCCCCATCCTCTGCCGTTACTATGCATTTCATACAATGCACGCATCTGCTCAGCTGATGAACGCTTTTCACCGGCATTGGGGATAGCGGTGTGATGCACCACAATGAGCTTCACGCTCTTGCTGTACTGCAGCGGCCAGCGGTAGGCACGTCCTTTAGCGTCTTTTGTGACTGTCCGTTCGGCCTTGAATTCCCCTGCATAGAGCTTATGTGCCTCTTCACAATCTTTTTGTCGCTGGGAGATCGTATCTGGTTCAGAAGTTTTGTCGTTTGCCGTGTCCACCGTTTCTGTCTTGGGTTCGCCGTTTTGTACAAGGAAGGATTCATCCGCTCCCCAGTCGGCGCGGGAAATAATTCGATATGACTGTGCAGCATCAGCACTGACGGGAACAAGGAGAAGACCTGCGATGAGGAGAAGTACTCTCAAGAGGTATCAGTTTCCCTTGGTGCATCTTCATTTTCAATTCCTAATTCTTCATTCTTCATTCCTAATTCTTCATTACATGCAGTATCCCCTCATACCGCTCTACCATCTTTTCTATGGAGAACTTTTCTTCGGCTGTGGCCTTGCCCACTGTCGCCAGAAGCGATCGCTTTTCTGGATGATGTTGTAGATGCATAATCGCTTTTCGGAGTTCCTGCAGAGAGCCAGTAGGAACAATCAGTGCATCGTGTTCATGAGTCAGGTACCCCGCAATCCCGCATGTATCCGTGACGATCACCGGAACGCCGAGCATCATCGCTTCACCGGCGACCAGACCAAAAGGATCATGATCGCGCGACGAGAGAACGAAGAGATCGAGACTGGTGTAGAACTCGGCAAGATCATCGATGTGAGCTGTGATAGTGATATGTGGCAGATTGGAGATTGCAGATAGCAAAGTCGCTTCCTCAGAACCGGTGCCGACAATGTTCAGAGAAACATTCTCCAGATCTTTTACGGCTTCTATCAGGATGTCCACTCCTTTATCTTTTGAAAGGCGAGCGATGGTTCCAATGCGAAGCAGTTTCGGGTTATGGGTTACGGGTTGTGGGTTCCTTCTTGTTAATCGTGATGTGTCGATCCCATTGGGAATAGCTACAACATTGGCAAATCCCAATCGCTCGTACATCATCTTGCTCAGATCCGACACAACGATCGTTGTTGCGTACCTGCTCAATTTTCGTAATCGGGGTAGCCATGGATTGCGCGTGAGCCACCGGCCTATGCGGTCGTGCTCTATCCAGATAATTTTGATGCCTTGTTTATGCAGGAGTGGAGTAAGGAGTAATTTTTCCGAGAGGCTGAGCATGACAACTGCATCAAAACGGAATTGAGAATGAAGAATGAAGAATAAAGAATGTAATTTTCTCCTCATATCGAAGCAACGCCAAAGGAAACTCAGTGCATTCCATTTGGAGACAGGCGGAGGCCCAATTCTTAATTCTTCATTCTTCATTCTTAATTTCTTTGTCTCTTCCAAAAGCACCGGACAACTCCCCAAAAACATCACTTCATGCCCCCTTTCCTGTAGCCCTTTCATCAGCGCCAGTGTCTGCACCTCGGCTCCGCCATGTCTGCTCTCGAGAGGAAAACGCGTGAATACAATATTCATAGTAACGAGAGGAATGGCTTCGCCGTAGCAGGCTCCACACCGCCCATGCGGCTTTCGAGAGGGAAGCGGATGAAGAGGATGTTCATGGAAGTATTATGTATCAAGTATCGAGTATGCAGTATGCGCTTGCGATACATAATACTTCATACTGGATACTGCATACCCCTATAACCTCCAAGATGCGATGAGCTCACTCAATTGCTGCTCAACTACATCACTCTGGTACGCCGTGCATACACACATTTCTGCCCCCGCCTTTCTTGCCTCTTCAAAATACCGTTCGTCATCCATCGACGTTGTCAGTGCTATGCGAGATTGAGGATTGATCTTCTTGAGATAGGAAATCACCGCAGGGCCGTCTTCCGAAGGGATGTTGTAGTCGATGAAGGCAAACGCGATATCTTGGTGCGCATCGATCAGCTTCTTCGCCTCTTCTGTTGAGTAGGCAATGAGCAGATCCACTTTCCAGTGACTATGACGCAGCAGCCCCTGCAGAAGCATTTGTTTTCCTTCGGAGTCGTCGGCGATGAGGAATTTTGGCAGACCCATGCATGCATTGTACGCGATTATGCCTTTGCCAATTTCTTCAAAAATCCTGCGATCTCTTTGAGCGAACACTTCTTCGCATTCACTTCGTGGTCGAAGCTATGTCCTTCCCACTCCCTCTCCGTACCAAGACGGATGCAGACAAGATCCTTCGGGAATTCCTCTTGTACAGTTTCCAGCATCGCGGGGCTGGGGCACGTGATCAGTACGGCGCACCCTTCCGCTTTGCGTGCATCACGTACGCACTCGCAAGCGACAATGGTGTTGAAGGCCGTCTGGAATTCATCCGCAGCTTCATCGGCAGGATTTGGATCATAAATATCTTCAAGAGCCAGATGTTTCCAGTCCGGGTGCTCCCCCAGAAAGTTTTCTGCTACCAGTCCGCGTGCCGTTTCTGTCGCTCCAGCGAGAAGGAGAAGCATAGTGTGGGTGTAACAGACCATTGTATCACAAATACGCATTCTTGAGAATATGCGCATAGGCCTTTAGGAAGCCAAAATGCCAATCTCCCTTTCTACAACTTCTATACGTATGCCATTTCGTCTTTGCCACATTTGATCAATCGCCGTGCCCATGGAGATCATACCAATTTTCACCATATCGGATTACTAATTCTTTTATGGAATGTAAAAAGGAAGATTGTGCATCAGGGACTCCTTGATGGAATGCATTGTCCACCATATACGGTCCTGTGCGCTGACTATTCATGTCGTCGTATGGTGTATGAGGAGGGTGATTCATAAGAATGAGCGCACAGAGTGAACTATGCATACTTTCTATACAAGTAAGATCTGCACCCCAAGGCTTTTCCCTCGGCTATGGGCAAATATTTGTGTAGAGCCTTTTTTCATACCTCGTTGTATTCGCAGTCATTCACAGCCATTAGGCTAATGCTTTGCTGTGATGACTTTTTGTCCTCCCATATACGCTCGTAGAACTTCCGGTACCGTCATGGTTCGACTACGCTCACCATGACTATCTTGGTACTTCAATGCTTTTTTGCCCGCCCATGTATGGTCTTAGTACTTCAGGGATAGTCACGCTTCCATCCTTGTTCTGGTAGATCTCCAGTATCGGAATGAGGATTCTTGGGGAGGCGATGCACGTGTTATTCAGTGAGTGACAGAATTTCTTCTGTCCGTCTTTATCCTTGTATTTGATATTCAGTCTCCTTGTCTGGAAGTCGTAGAAGGTGGAGCAGCTGTGGGTTTCGCCGTAGCCTTTGCGACTGGGCATCCAGGTCTCGATGTCGTTTTTGTAGACCTGCCCTCTGCCCATGTCACCGGTGCATACATCCACGACGCGGTAGGGAAGCTCCAGCGCCTTTAAGATGTCTTCAGCATTTCCAAGGATTTCTTTGTGCATCGTCGCACTTACGTTTGCATCTCCTTCGCAGAGGATCACCTGCTCCACTTTCTGGAACTGGTGGATGCGGTACAGCCCGTGTGTGTCCTTGCCGTAGGTTCCAGCCTCTCTGCGGAAGCATGGGGAGATGCCGCAGTAGCGCTTGGGAAGATCTGCAAGATCGAGAAGTTCGTCACTGTGGTAGCTCGTCACAGACACTTCAGAGGTGCCGATGAGGTATGCCTCGTCAGACTCCACAGCTCCTCCCTTCTCTTTCTGTACACCAACGGTATAGGCCTGCTCCTCTCCTCCAGGGAAGTAGCTCGTGCCGACCATCGCTCCGTAGTGCACAAGGAGCGGTGGTGTAAATGGCGTGTAGCCTTTCTTAACCAGGCTATCGAGCGTGAAGAGGAGGATCGCCATCTCCAGACGCACGCCGTCGCCCTTCAGGAAGTACGTCCTTGCTCCGGCGATCTTCACCGCACGCGCGATATCCACGATATCGAGCGAGGTGCCAAGCGCGATATGGTCGAGCGGATCAAAAGCAAACGACGGCAACTTTCCTTCTTTGCGGATCTCCACATTCTGTTTGTCATCTTTGCCGATAGGGACGCAGTCCAAAGGAACCGAGGGAACGTGGAGAAGCATCTTGCTCCACTGCTCCTCAAGGATTTTCAACTGAGCTTCCTGCTCCTTTACAGCGCCACTGAGCTCCTTCATTTCTTTCAAGGAGGCATCCTTTTCTTCACCCTTCAGTGTAGGCATCTTTTTATTCGCAGCATTCTGCTTACTGCGCATTTCATCTGTGGATCGCTGCAATTCTCTTCGTTTCGTATCGAG
>SXGS01129315.1_pt1 | contig 48364 bp, 35 predicted proteins | sample 3174681 | NCBI WGS metagenome assembly SXGS01 (sample SAMN11356861, study PRJNA531348) | freshwater metagenome | isolation source: freshwater sample F1-80 | place: China: Fuxian Lake, Yuxi | collected 2017-12-25
GAAAATCGTTGCCGGAGTAGTCTGAGAGTGCTGGTCTTATCGAAAGGCGACCGGCGAGCGGTAGCGACGGAAGAACTCTTTGTCGGCGATCTCAAGGAGGGTTCGTCCAACTGTTCCGTCGAGTACAGGAGATGTTCCGAGGAGTATGCGGCGGAGGTCGAGAGAACTCGTGTTGCCGAGAAATTGGAACGAGAGAGAAAGGCTGAGGTAGCTAGAAAAGAAAGAGAGGCCGAAAAGGAGCGCGAGAAGTTGGAGAGAGACCGCAAAAGGGCCGAAGACGAAGCGGTTTGGGCCGAGGTGGCGAGAAAGAGAGAATTGAATTGCAAGAGGATAACAGGGCGCACGAGGGGTTTTGACGAAGCGGTGGCGTCGGAGCTCAAGATGCACCCGAACAACGTCGAGTTTGTTCGGGTGGAGTGGTCGGCAGGGTGTGTAGCCGTCCTGTATACATACAGTGGTGTTGTAAAATGCACTGTGACTCATGTTGCCGATTCTGGCAGTGTAATTGCGCTTGATGAGGTAGAATCGTCGTCCGGTAACCTTATGGCACATAACGTCCGCAGTTGTAAGTGACGTCTCCCCCTGCACTGCCTGCGACGGCCACCGCGAAACGTCCCATGCAGCAACTTGCCGATCAACGACGCAAATACGCCGGAGGAAACTATGGTAGAAGGTATTCTTTCCATTGCTTGTCTGGGCACATTCTTCCTGGGAGGCCTCGGGCTCTTCGCGCTGATGTTGGGGGCGAGAAAGCACCCTTGGCGGATATTCGCTGGAACCGTTGCATACCTGGCCATTTGTTTTGCCGGCCTCGCGGTGGCCTTTGTGGTTCTGGTTGGCAAGGGCCTGGTCGAGGGCCGCGAAGAGCTTGAGCGCAAGTTTGCCGAGGTAGAGGCGGGGGTGGCGGCTGGGGGCCAGTTAGAGGTTGAGGGGCGCTTGCCGGAGCCATGGACCAGTCTGAACCTTCCTATGGAGGATGGAACGGTACTGTACGCCGACTCCCACAACCTCAACCTCTCCTACACAGGCCACTCTGCCGACGAAATGGGCGGAAAGTACCATTCCCTGCTGACGGCCGCCGGCTGGATCGAGGAGAACCGGGGCACCATCCACGGACGTGCGTTCACCGAATATTACCGAGACGAGCGGCTGCTTTATGTTGCGGTCGAGAGCGACCGGACGGGTGTGTTGGTCGCCAACCTGAGCATGGGTAGAGGGAGCGGATCAACGCTGAATCGTGTGCAGGTGCTGGTGGACACGATCGAGTTTCAAGGCCGGGTGGATTGTAGCGATGGTTCAAACCCGATACTTGGAGGGATTACTTATTTGGAGTTCGGTCAAAGCCAACTGCCGGTGACCTGTACGGTGACTTTGGGAGACGTCCGCTGGCCGTTCGTCGTGACGGAGCCGGGAGAGGTGGGCTGCGACGCGGTAGACGGCGCCGCGGTTTGCGAATGGTTGTAGGGGGGCACCATTGCGTGGGACAGAGGCCTACTAAGGCGCATCGATAGCAGGCCGTGACGCTCATCAACGGGGGCAGCCGGCGGGTGTATTTTCGGAGATCCACGAGTTCACTGTCCGAGGAACAGCTTCCGCGGCGTCTCCCTCAGACGAGGCGCGACGGTCACGTTTGCACCCATCCCGCAACACCGGAGGCTCCCATGGAACACCCGCTGAGCGAACTCCCTCTCCTTCTCCGCGATTGTCGAACGTGGGTCGCGGCGTTGGACGGGCCCTCCGACCTCGTCGATCCCTCCTGGGAGCGGATGGAGCTGAGGGGCGGCCGCCCGGAAACGATCGACCGGGCGCTGGACCGGGGGGTTCCGCTGCTGTTTGTGCCCCCGTGGCGCGACCCGACGCCAGCGGTCGGGGGCCACAGCGTGCGGCTGCAGCAGCGCCAATTGCGCGTGGCGGAATGGGTGTTGGCCGAGGTTGTGCGTCGGCCCCGCCGGGCGATGACGTACCTGTTGCTGCCGAGCGAGATGTTGGCCTCCGAAGGTGAAACGCGGGTGACGGAGTGTCGGCAGGCGTTGTGGCAGTCGGGTTCGCTGAAATGGGCGGCGGATTTTTCGGCGCACGTGTTGGGGCTTGGGGCTCGCTTGAACCCGCCCGCGTTTACGCTGGTGGCGTTGGCGCCTTTGCAAGGTGTGGGTTCTCCGACCATTTTGATGAACGGAAGTAAGATCTTGAAGATCACCAGCATGCAGACCCCCGAGTGGTCGGAGCCCGCGAAACAAGCGGTCGTCGAGCTGTTGGAGGGGCGACAAACCCACAACCGTTACGGATACCACCACAGGTGGAAATCGGCCCAACAACCGTTGTCTTTCAACCGTTGGGAGCCGGACGCATTGGAGTTGGAGCGGACCCTGGGCCTCGACTCGCCGCGATGCCGTCTGGAGGAGGTTTTGGAGGGACCGTGTTGCCGAATCCCCCAGATGAAACTCACGGGGCCGACGGAGGTGGTGCGGATGTTGCGGTCGCGGGACCTGCCGAGGCTGGCCGAGCTCCATCGCGAGAGACTCCGCGCAACCGTGACGGTGTCCGCGGCATACACGGCTCGGCTACAGGCGAACGATGTGCTGGTGCCGATGGCGTCGCCGAGACCCTCCGAGGGGGTCCGCGCCTGGGCGGTGCCCTTTCATTTTGAAGGCACCCTCCCCGCCCCTGACGTGACCGTGCTTCGGTTGAAAGAGCCTACAAAGTACAACGTTGCGGCGTTGATGGCGTTTATCGGCACCGACTTTGTGCGCAGTTGGCTATTCGGGCGGGCGTTGGGCGGGCCGGACGAGTTGTCGTACGAGGCCCTAAAAGATCTGCCGATCCCGTCGTTCACCGATCCGCGTATGGTGGCGGTGATCTCGTTGGCACAGGCGGCCCGCCGTCTCGAGAAGCTGGCGCAGATGTACGGTAAAGTGGCTCACGAAGCGTATTCCATCTCGGGGCGCCTCGAAAAAGCGGAGACGTTTGCCGCGGAGGCCCGGGTGGTGGAGCACGTGTTGGATTCGGTGGACGATATGAATCTGCTGGGGGGACGGGCGGAACGCTGGGAGTAGGGAGGGTTTTGCCTGGAGGGTGTGTGGGGCACCCTCCGGATGTCACACCCCCTTCTGCATGCTGGGGTGGTAGGAGGCGGCATGGGCCAGGAGAAGGAAACCTCGGGCGGTGCAGTAGGATGCTTGATCGTGCTGGTGCTGACGATGTGCCTTTTGGCGCCGTTGCTGGTGTTGTGCATCGTCGTGGTTTGGCTGGTCGCGGAGTCGTCCGTCCCCGATGTTCGCCTGTGCAGCCGATTGAGTTCGGGTGAGTATGTGCGTATTAAGCAGATTTTGGATTATCAACTCAGGCGACGTGGGATCTTTGGACGGGCGGTGGACCTCGAAGAGGTGCGGGAGTTGATCTACGAGGAATGCGCCACCGAGGGCCTGCGCGAGGCGTTTGAGGGCCCCGCCCAACGGCAGCTGGCCTGGCAATCCGCGTACCGGTGGTTGTGGGGCAGCCGGGTTGCGGTGGGGACGTGCGTGTTGTTGGGTATTCTCGCAGTTTATTGGGTGAACGAGATCTATCCGTCGATTGCGGAAGTGTATTCGGGACAGGATGCGAGTACCTGGGTGATAACCCTGGCGGTCTCGGGTCTGTTGTGCTGGTTCGTTGGGTTGATCGGGTGGTTCGTGGGGGCTTTGGTGTATGTTGCCCTGGGCCTTCGGCAGGGAGTGCCGTTGGAACGGTGGGAGTTGTTGGTGCAGGCGGTGGAGGAGTTTGAGGGGTTGAACACGAAGGTATGAACATTGCAGGCTTACGGAGGGCCCATTGGTCTGACACCCCCCTTGCGAAATGAATGGGACACATCCGTTACAATCGAGGAACGCCATGACCCTAAGCGCTTTGCTGCCTCACGTAGCCGACCCCGATGGAAAAAGGCTCGCCTTTCTGGGCCTGGCCCATGCGATGTCTAAGGCGCGGCAGCCCTGGAGTTTTGGCGTTCCGCAGTACGGGGACCCAAGCGTTGGCTCCGTCGGTTGTGCATGAATTTGTTGAGCTCTGCATTGCTGCGCTCGGTCATGTGGCCATCGCCGAGGCCGGGCCGGTTCGCGCCATCAAGTTTGATTCGCAGCAGAATAAGGAGGTATTTCGCTCTGAATTCACACAGCGGTACGACGACGCTGTCCGCGAGTTGCCGTCACTGGGCGGCATGAACCCATTCGACTTCTGGCGGATGCGTTGTAGGCCACGCGAAATCACCTGTGTTGACGACCAGGACAAGCATTCCGTGGTGTTTCTAGTGGATATCGACTCGGAATTGGCAAAGACGCTTTGGCAGGACCATGTTCGGGGGGAAAGCGCGTGGCCCCTGGTCGACCTGGCGCAGTTTCAGGAGGTCGGTCATGCGATGAAGTTACGTATCATTGTCGGCAAAGCCAAGGCGCGAGACCGCTACGCAGCGAGGTTAGCAGACTTGCAGAGCGCGTTCGGTATTGTTGAGGATCGCGGGGAACGGTAGGCGTGCTGTCCGCGAACTCGGGCGAGGTCAGTGCGCCTGATGCGGCGTCTGTTGAGGAGTGCCTTAGTAACGTCGATTGGGGCGCCCGGGGCCGCGCTGGATGTCCTCGGCTCGGCCTAAGCTGGCCACCAGGTCTTGGTATTCCCTGTGGGTGTAGGCGCGCTTGTCTCGAAGGCTTCGAGCGATCCACTCCAGGAGCGAACGAAACTCAGTAGTTCGTTCGTACATGTCGTTGAAATGCTCCCAATCCAGCGTCGGACGTTGACGCCCCGTGGCGATAACGGTTTTCTTTGCTCCCAGTTTGTCAAGCAACTTGTCGAATTGAGCTTCGGTGAGACCCTGTTCCTCGTCGAACTCCTCTGCGTGAGGCAGGGCGGCGGCGTCGATCCCGTACGCGACGATGGTGACGTCATAGGAAGTGCCGAGTCTTCGTAGCTCTTCGACCAAGGTGGAATCATCCACCGATCCGGCGATCGCTAAAACCGAGTGGTGCGCCCATCGCGAGTTGCTGACGCACTGAAAGAAATGCTCTCTAAAATTGTTGAATGTGATTGCCACTTTGAGCTCGACACTCGTCAACCGGAAGGGCTGCTCTCCCAAGCTTCGCCTGACCTCCAAGAGATTGCTATCGAGGAAATAGAGTCCATCGTCGTCCACTTTCCCTACGTCCCACTCGACAAAGACGACATCGGGGAACTTCCATTTGTTGACCCCCAGCTGATCGCGCCCTGCCCGGGTGTGATCAATGCGCATCGGGAGTTGGTTGTCCTTGAGCGCTTGTCGCATGTAGAAAGCGCGGAACTTTTCTTCAGACTGGGAGCCGATGCCTTTGGGCGCGGAGGACGGGACGCCCTCTGGGATCGGCTCGGGCTCAGGTGCGACCCGGAGGTAGTATCCGTGACGGCCGACGGCCTTTGCAATCACGGAGGAACTGTCGGCTGCCATCAGCGAGAAGTGCTGTTGAATACTGGAGTCGGCGTAATCGCTGCCGAGTTGTGGGCGCACGATCGCGAGGAGTTTGGTGCCGTTGATGGCTTTGCTTGGGTCCGTGGGGAGGACCTGCGGGAGCAAGTGTTTGAGGTGTTCGCGGAGGTTCATCGACGCACCAGCCGCAGAGTGATGTGTTCTTCCTCGGTTACGAAGCTCCAATCCATCCACGTGGTGCCATGTGTTCGCCGTACGCCTTGAAGACCGTGGTCGAACAATAGGTGCATGCTCGCGTACGTCCCGCCTGTCGCGAATGTGATGTCAAGCCGCCTAGCGTGTGGGAGTTGAGCCCACTTCCCATTCTGCTTTTTCGACGTGTCAAGCATGGTCATCTTAATGTCCCAACTTGCACCTGCTTGCTGTTTCGTCCAGCTTAGAAGGGCCTCGGCTTCCTTTTTTGAAAGGTCGCTGGGGGGTGTGCGGTCGTTCAAAAGTTGTTGGGCGTCGGCCTGAGAATAGTGTTCCGCCCGTGGGAGATGACTGTTGATGTCCACGGCTGCTCCTGGCGCGGGACGGAATTGCTTCAGAACCTCCGCCAGGCGGAGGAATGACACGATGTTCGTAGCAAAAAAACGGTCCCGATAGGACAGACGCGTCACCGTTCCGAGTGCGTGAAGAGGGCCCAGGTGACGTTCAAGCACTTTGGAGAGCCTGATGTGCTCGGGCGTGGTTTTTCCCTGGGGCACACTGATCCACTTGGTCGTCTCCGTGGGCGGTGGGGCCCAGACCTCTTGAGCAACTTCTGCCGCTTGGGACCAGGAGTTGTCATAGGCCTCCCACATCAGCTCCGCATTTACTCCATCCGTACGAATGGTCGAGAAGGCGCCCGAGCGTTGCCATCCTGAGCCAAATGCCGGCTCGGTCCATGGCTGGTTCTCTGTGTTGACTGAACCAAGCGCGGTATAGCCGTCTACGGCTCGACGCACGACCCCCCATGGGTAGGATGGCAGTTGGCCAATGCGGATCTTCACCCCGTCTCTCGCCAACGTCGCAAGCTTGGACAGGAGAAGGGCTTCATCGGTGTCGGTATTCGGAAGGCGACCGAGCAGCAACCTACTTTCTCCTCTTTGCAACAATGCTCGAGAGTGCAGGGCTCGGAGTATGCCTTGGGGTTCGAAGCCATCCTCGGCCACACAACTGCCGAGAAGGACGATGTCTCCCGGGGCGCTCAGCCAGTCCAAGACGATAGGGCGGGGATTCCGAAGTTCCAGTCTGCCATCATTAAGGATACCCAAATTGGGCGCCCCAGCGATAAACGCATGAAGGTTCTTTTCTCGAAGGTGCTGTAGCAGTGCTTTTGGACGTAGCCGTTGGTGGATTTGTTGGGTTTCAAATAAGATGAGCGACCCGTGGTTGGGGCTTTGGAGGTATTCGATGGCGCGTTGCAGAAGCGGCCGCCATTCGTTGCGTAGTCCCAGCAGAACGCCGGAACATGTTCGATCAAGGATGACGCACTCTTTTGTCGTACCGTTTTCCGTATTGAGGGTGGACACCAAGGGTTGCAGGGTGCGGCTATCGACTTGGAGGATCTCCGCTGCAGCCTGTTGCAGTACCACAGCAAAGGTGAGGGCCAGATCCTCCGCGGAGTCCGCTGGAAAAGCTGAATCCTGGGTGAGCGACAAGCGGAATGCGTCGGTGAGTACCGAGGTTCCCAGGGTCATGTGGCGCCAGAAGCGTGCCCCCATTTGGCAAGGGGTGCCTCGGATGAGGTGCCTATGGTTCTGGAATGTGGGGGGGACCTCATCGCCCCAGTTTGGTTCGGCGACGGAGAATCCGCACACTTGGCAGATAGCAAAGCCATATCCCGCGCGCTGATTCTTATCGACGAGTCCCTCAGATCGGATCAGGAGCGTCGCCTCCTGCGAAACGCCGACCGTCAAGTCGGGTGACACCTCATCCAGGTCGTCGAATGCAGCGCCGCTAAGCGTCATTCGCGCCGGGGGCATTCGTGCGGCGTCAGCCTTCTCTCGCACCCGCCTTGGGGACTCTCCAGAGACGACTCTGAAGCCCGTGGGCTGTAGAAAGTGACGAAGTGGCGTTGGTTGATCTGCAAGATCGATTTCGCCGCCATCCCGTTGAAGTTGCTGTGCCGTCGCCCGCGCCCGAACATAGAATGCTTGTGCGTTCTCGGCGGGGTGATGGCACACGGAACATTGGTCGCGATCGGCGTCCGAGACGTCAATGTTCCCGCAACGGCGGCAGTGCAGATAGGTCTTTCGCGTTGCTAAACCGGGGTCGTTGGCCAACCAGTTCCGAATGAGCCCGCCGATGCGGTGGATGCGTTTCTTAGCGACCACCTCGGCGCCCGGGGTGTATTCTGACAACGCGGCGTCGAGGGGGCGTTCCATTCGCAGTTCCTCATCGCCGGTGTCGAGTCGAATGATATCTACCGGAAACCCGAATCGCGGAAGGAATCCCGTTCGGGCGAGGTATCGGATCAGAGCCTCCCTCATGATCCGATCCTGCTGAAGTTGTAAGGCATTGAGGTACGCTGTCCGTTGCCCCCCTTGGCCAAGCGCTTGTTCATTCGCGATTTGGCCCGCCAGACAATCCAGGTCGATGCGTGCGGTGTGTACCGATTCCCGAAGGCTGACCGCGGCACCCCGGAGGACGGCATCGCCGGGATGGCTTGCAAGGACGGTTCCGTCCACGAGTTTGCGCAGTGCGGCAAGTAGATCAGGGCTCGGTGTGTCGCACCATTTTTCGAACACTTCCAGAAGAGATTCTCCAGGGTCCACGGGAGCACCCTGCTGAAGCTGCCCGGCCACAACGGGAGTGAGAAGAGAAGTGATGTCACCGAAGGCGTACATCGGGTTGCCCCTCGGAGCGCGCGTCACCACCTGTTCAAAAAAGCATGAGAGCAGCCATGCATGGACATGGCGACGCACCAACGGGGCCGCGTCGAGTCGCACTTCCGGCGGACGAATGGGACGTCGCAGAAATGCTCGCAAGTCCGAAAACACACGTTGGTCGTGAGGCTTTGCGGGCGCCAGGGTCAGCACGAGCGATGAGCCATCGGCGCGCCGGCCGGCTCGACCGGCCCGCTGCCAGTAGTTGGAGGGAGCAGGCGGTACATTCGTCATCAGAACGAATGTGAGGCCACCCAAATCGACGCCCATTTCCATGGTTGTGGAGGAGGATATGAGATTGCGTTTGCCGTTGCGAAAGGCGTTTTCGTCCTGTTCTAAGGCGTCGACATCGATCTGAGCCGTATGTTCCACGGACCAGAGGCCAAGCGGTTCGTCGTCCGTGACCCGGCGTACGGCATGCCTCTTTCGCCAGTACTCGACCTCGGAGGTGGTGAGCGGCCTCAACGGGGATTCATCGGTGAATTCGGTGGGGATGTTGCGCAGAGAGCGGGAGGCCAGGGCCCTGCTATCGGGGGAGATGAACGCCGGTGTTGCTGGCGCGGTAAACTGTAGCGCCCAAGGGTACACTTGAATTCCGCCCTGCCCGCCGCGAACGCACTTTCTGTCGGGCAACCCAGGCCCATTTGCAACTTGGAGGAGGGCCCCCCAAACGGCCCTGAGCAGCGCAATGGCGTCCCCGTCGTGCATGTCTCCGACCCCGATGACCCGGCGTGCGAAGTTGACCACGGGGTTGCGTTCTAGGTTTGTGGGGACCAATGAGGGTTCTCCCCGCAGTTCGGGAGCGTCGCCTGGAGAGAAAATGAGTCTCTTCCCGTAGTAGTTGTGGCGTAGCAGCCCCTGCAACTCCTGGGCATTGATGGTTAGGCTTTGAACGGCCCCCTGGCGGCGCGCGTGGTCGAGAGTCGTGGCGAGTAGACAGTGCCATTCATCGCTGCTGAGGATCCCCTCGTATGCCGGCGGAACCGAAGGTAGGTTGGGGTAGACTACCTGGACAAGGCCCAGCGTTTCAAGCGTGATATTGCTTGGCGAGGGGAGCCGAGCGAACTCCCGAAAAACCGAAACCCTGGCCAGTTCGACTCGTGTATTTTCGTCTGGCGCATTCGCAAAATCCGCTCTTTCTCGGAATTTGGGGTGGCTGTACATCTGCGCGACAAGGTCCTCGCCGCTAATCCCTGGGTTATCACGAATGATCTGCCACAGGAGCTGTCGATTCAGGCCGACGTCGTGGGTGTACTCGACCTCCGCCGCCAGGGATGCGGTTCCATGTCGGCTGTCCGAGAACGTAAGCACCCGGCGCCCATCTCCTGGCAATGGCTGTTGGGCAGCCGCGGGGTGAGCGCCGAGGAAGGGGTAGATCGCATCGATGACGGGTCCGACCACCGCATTGGGCCGAATGGTGAGCGGCTTTAGGTCCGCAGACTCCTCGCCGCAGTGCGTACACCGCGAAATGGAGTTTGGCTTATTTCCTCCACCGACGGGGATGACTTGCACGTGTCGGGCACCCCAACGCTCCGGCAACTGGGCTTGCCATTCCTGCTCAGCATGAGGCGCGGTGAGGGGGACCCACTTTTGGCGATACCCTGGAGCCTCGGTGTTCCGAAAGAGGGTACTCTCTCCGAACTCGCCGTCTGTCTTGGTCCAGCAACGAAGGTATCCTTCGCCGCATTCGGAACAGGTCAATACTTCGAGGAGGTCTTCGTCGTCTTCCGCGGGAAGACGCGAACTGACCCTTCCCCAGGGCCACGCCTCGGTGCTTTCGCCGTTCGGGCGAGCGTCCACCCACATTCCCGCTGGAGTGCGCAGAATTGCGTGCATTCGCATGGCGAGAAAGGGGTGCTCCGACGCATCCATGCGTGCCAAGCTGCAGAGCCGAAGAATCCGATCGGCGCAGATGCGTTCCTCTTCGCCGATTGATTGGGTGCCGAACAGCCATGCTGCAATTTCATCCAAGGATTTGAGCCGGCCTTGGCGCTCCTCGTCGAACAACCAGCGGCGGAAATGCACCAATCGAGGGGTCGAACGGACAGCGTGAGCCAGTATCTTGGCGGGTTGACCTTCACTGGCCAACTGGACGCACTGTTCTGGCGAGAGGAGGCCGCACGCCTGGAGGATCGTCCGGAGTTCATCCGCCATCGGAGGGTCGACCACCAAGCCTTGAGGCTCGCCGTCCGGCCCGAGATCCAGCGTTCGCAACGCTGCCGGAATCTCAAAGGCGGTGGGGTCCAGTGGGGGATTCGTTGCAGGGAGGGGCAGTTCGGGCAGGTAGGGCGTGCCGACGATCGCCGTGACCTGGTCGTCCGACTTGGCGAACATCGATCTGGCAAGCGTCTTTAGAGCGGGTCCATTTTCGGCGCCTAAGGTAGCGGACGTCGCAAACCCTTGAACTCTTGACAGCGAAGTCTTGAAACGATCGGCGGTCCGGCGCAACAACATGTGAATTTCCGCTGCCTGAGAGCCCGCATACACATGCGCTTCGTCCAGGACCATCACCTTGAGGCGTGGAGTGTTTTTAAAGAAGAGATACTCGTCATTGAAAATGGTCCGATCGATCGGACGGATCAGCATGTACTCCAACATGGAGAAGTTGGTGATCAGAATGTGCGGCGGTCCATTGGGGCGCCCCGCATCTTGACTGAGGCCACGCAGTGTCACTCGATCGATGATTTGGCTAGGTTCAGGCTGCCGGCCTTGTGCAATCAATGCACTTCTTGCGGCGGTGTAGTTTTCTTTTAATCGGCCGGTGTAGTAGGCGAAAGTGAGCCGCTGTTGCCCGCGGAGCAAACGAATGACGCGATCGACCTGGTTGTTTACCAGGGCGTTCAGGGGGTAGATGATGATGGCGCGGATGCCAGGTTCGGCCAAATTGTCCAGACCGTTTTCTTCGTCCCAGAACAACCGGTCCAGAAGCGGAATGAGAAATGCCTCTGTTTTCCCAGAGCCGGTGCCGGCGGACAGGATCACGGTATTTCCAGTGGCAGCAGCGCTGACGGCGGCCACCTGGTGTTCGTACAGAGCGCGAGTGAACCCCGCTGCTTGCATCAGTGCCACCGTTTTGGGGTGCAACGGCCTGCTCTCGGACGAACGTAGTGGCTCTCCCACTGCCTCCAGGTTGGCCGCATCGCGAGCGGGTTTGTAGGGCCAAGCGCCTTGGACGATCGGTGGCGCAAACAGTCGTTCGGGGTCGTCGCCGCTGCTGGTCCAGTTTTGCAACAAACGGTCCGCCAGCAGTCCCGGCGGAATACGGAAGGCGTCGAGCAAATAAGACGCGTGTTTTTTGCGAAGTTCGGTGCATGCCGCTAAGGCGTCGAATTGGTAGTTCATGCGCGATCCTGTACGGCGTGGCGGTTGATCCAAAAGGCGGAAAGTGTAGGAAATCGTTTCATCAGGTGGTTGATCTGTCGGTACTGTTGGGGAAGGAGCGTGAGAGCCCCTTTGCGCCAGTAGTGGAGCGTCTTCATGGCGCCTGCAACCTCCACCTCGATCCGAAACAGGTGTTGAGGTATGGGGGGGTCGTGACGCAAACCCAGCTCCTGGAAGGCAGCCTGTTGGTCCGCTTGGGTCGGCTGAACCGATCGCGGAGGGCCGGATTGCCATTCTGTGGTTTCCACCTCGGTCAATGCGCGGTACCATAGGCTTCGTCTGTTGCCTTGAAGTCCTACGACGTACAAAGCATCGATTTCAGTGCGGGGCAAATCAACCACGTGGTACTCAGGTGGCGGTTGTTCGTTGCGCATCTGCGCCATCATGGATTGGAATCCACCCTTCTGGCGGATGAACAAGATCCGACTTCGCTGCTCGGCGGTTGCGATTTGCTCTAGTTCCCGGTACCTCAACCACCACCACCGAGGACCGTTTTTGTCTCGGTTCAGCCAGGCTAGGCGTTGCTCGTCTTCAACTGCGCCTTCCAAATGCAGACGAAATCTGAGCGCGTTCAGTGCGCCTGCGGTTTCGGCGCTGTCACGCATTCGCCGAAAGGGGTTTGCGTCTTTTGGCCAGACGTCGCCATCTTCCACCATCCGGTCGAGGAGTCCGCGGAACAAGTCGATATCGTCCAAGATGTCGTCATGGGGTATTGGTGCATCACGGAGGGTGGGAACGGGTGTCAAACCCGTGAGCGGAACGTTCGGTCGCCGATTTTCGACAAGGCGCGCATAGTATGGCCCATTTTGAGGCAACCTGGCCTCGAACCACGCGTCGGCCAAGGGGCGGACATCGAGAAGTTGGGCGACCTCCCAAGGGCGCGACATGGAGATGACCTTCATTTGCACGATCCCGGGGGCGCCTCGTCGTCGAATTCGCAGTATGTCTCCGTCGAGCTCGTATTCTGGAGGAGTCCGTGTTTCATCGATGAACGGACCCAGCGTCTGCGACGCGTTGGGCCATGAGATCTCGATGGACAATTCCAGTTCCCGCGAATTCGTCGCAAAGAGGTTTGAAAAGGGTACAAAGATAGACCCGTTTCTTCGGATGGCGGCGCGGATCTCCCGTTCTCCACACTTTGCGCTGATCGCACTCGACGGCGGCCCGTACACGCGGATCCCGCCCGCGCCGCGTAGGAGTTTCATGTCCATTGGTGAGTCAGGGGTTGGGCCGGCCAGTTCGACTTCGTCTGAGTTGGTCTGAAGTCTTGCAATGGATGGACATGCAAACAAGCGCCATGTGCCAACTAAGTTTGGGTGGTGCTCGATCTCGACATCCACGGTTTGAAACCCAACCACATCGGTCGGCAGTTGGATTTCGTTATGTGCGGTCCTGTGCTCGTGGCGAAAGCGTACAGATCCTTGGCCGCTCGCCGTCAATGTGGTTCCACCGGCATGGGAGCGGTGCGAGAGAGCGACGAACTGCGGTGGCAATAGAACAAACCGCGCCGATCCGCGCTTTTGATCGCTCGTCAAGTCGATTCGGTATATCCCGGGGATAGAAGGTGGTTCGAGCACCAACCGACCGCCTCGCAGGTGGGTCTGGGGGATGTCGATTTTGAAATCGCCGGGACACACGAGAGTGCCCCAGACCTGGTCTGCTCCGAAGACCGATATGAAGGGTAACCGGTGGTAAACACGACAGCCTCCCAACGAGAGGCCTTGTATTCGATGAATGTGCTCATCCAACGCGATTCGGAGCTTCTGCTCTGGTGGGGCTAGGCAAAGACCGTCACCAATCTCCACCGACGCGCCCGGCATCGGCCCCATCCAAGCACCGAGCTTCCCCTGAAGGCGGGAAAAACCGGTGGGAGGTGCGATCTCAACCCCCGGTTCGGCGACGAGAACGACGGTCCGATGGGGGGCAGGTGCCTTCACCACGGTGAGTGTTGTTGCGTCAAAGAGCGCAAACCCCGTTCCTGGGAAGGGGTGTTCGGTATCGATTTCTACCCGCTCCACGCCCGCTCGAGCGATCGCCACGAGCGTCGCTGGAGTTCGATCCACCGGTAGCAAGGCGGCCGAGTCCAGATCGCGCACCAAAACGTCATCCTTCAGGACGTAGATGGCGTGGTGGGTTCCGCCGTGTACCCCCACCTTCACCCGATCTGCGCCGGGTGGGAATAAGGAAGCGGGAAGTTGTTCTGGGGCGCGGAGGGCGAGGCACATTCTTGCGAAGTCCCAGCACCAAGGAAGGTCGAACCCAGTGGGTTCGCCGCTCACCTCGCGGCCCGGACGGCAAAGGATGGCGTCGATCAGCTTCCGTTGGAGTTCGGTATTTTCAATGTCGAACGCGTCGTGAAGACCACGCCTCCTGATTTCGTGCAGCGTCTCCTCAGCTGTCGCGCGCGCCGCGCCTTCTTGAAGAGCCCACCGGCGCGTCAATGCGATGTGCTGCAGGTGTTTCGCCACGGCTTGTCGAGTCTCGGCTTCGGACAGCGAGCGATAACGTCCCTCGGTTGGTAAGAGGTCGGCGATGTCGCGATATTCTGACCGCTCCAGGAACGACCAGCCTCCTAATTCTGTGGCCTTTTCAGCGAGTTCGACGACCAGTGAGTCCGTCGCCCCCGAGTGCAGAAACATGGTTTCCTGAAATAGCCGGCCCTGGCCACCTTGAAGTAACGAGATGTTCCACCACCATTTGATGTTTCGGTCGATGGCGTCGCGGACAGTGGTTTGTGCAAGGCTGGTACGGATATCAAAGCTTCCCGGCAAGCCGCAGTCTCGACCGAGCCATCGGTGGATCTCGTCGTAGGTCCATGTTGAGTCGGCGCCGACCTCTTTGAAGGCGAGCACTCCGGCAAGGAAAAAGGCTGCCCCCCACGCGCCCTTGTCCTCGGTTCCGTTTGAAACTCCCCGTAGCACTTCGTGGCGAAGCAGGTTCTTCTGTTCCTCGTTGAGCGCTACACGGCCGAGCAGGTGGCCGCGCAAACACTGAGTGCGGACGTGCTGCAAGAGATCGAGGACGGAGTTTCCTGCAGGCGGGCTTTCGCTGGGGGTGGACGTTGCGACGCTGGAGCCCTCGTGAAGACTGAGCGTTGCGGCGCTCGAACTCGCACCGGACTCGTAGGGAGCGTGGTCAGGTTCAGGGGCGTTTTGGATGAGGTCGATGATGGCCTGCTCAAGGGTTCGCCGTCCGCGAATCTGATGGAGTTTTTCCAGGGTTGTTGCTGAAAGGAGCAAACTCAAAGGCGCTGATTCGCCTGCCAGCTTATGCCCGGGTTGTGTCATGGCTGAGTTCCTAAACTATGCGGTTAGTACGGCGTTTAAGCTGGTTCGGCCGGGCAGGGCGATTCGTTGACACGATCCCATACCCAAACGGTGCGGCACTCCCATCGATACGCCCAAGCGCCCCCGCCCCGGACAGTCCGGCTACATTTTCTTCGTCGGTGGGGCGCCGTTCACGAACACTGCCGCCGGGTGCCGAAGGCCTTGGGGCAACTGTCGGCCGCCTGAGGGTCAACGCTGTTACCATCAGCACCCCAACCACACCCTCCAAAACTCCCCTCCATCCCTCCACCTTCGCATAGGGTCCACCTGCAGCGCCCCCACCATCGCCCGCTGCCAGGCGATCCGAAGGTCCGACACCCAATGTCTCGGATCGGTGAGTTCCCCCGCTTGCTTCCTCCGTACTTGGACAGGATCCTTCCCGTCGAACGGGCGCCTTCCGCACACCAGCTCGTACAGGAGAACTCCCACCGAAAACACATCCTCCCGCGGATCCACCGCTTCAAATGCCAACCGTTCGGGCGCTAAGTATCCCGGAGTGCCGCGGGTCAGCCGCGCCCGCCCGTCGGCTCCGATCGGCTTGGCCGAACTGAAATTCGCGAGCTTGGCGACCGTGCCTTGGAACACCAGCAGGCTCTGCGGGCGCAGGTTTCGGTGCACCCAACCCTGCTCGTGCAAGTACGCCACGCCCGCCAACAGGCCACCGGCAAGCGCTGCAATGTCGCGGCTGGGATCTCCCAGAACGTCCGCGAGACTACACATTTCTCCACCCTCCAGGATGAGCCCGCTGCGCCCTTCGACATCCACAACATCCGTCACCGCCTCGATGTGGGGATGGCGAAATTGCGCTTGAACTTTCCCTTCTTGAACGAGCGCGGCCCGAGCGGCTTTGGACGCCGATGCGGCCAGTTTGAGTCGGTGCGCCGTACCCAACTGCACGTGGCGGCAAGGGACAACTGCCGCGTCCAAGTCACCCTCAACCGCATACCGATGATCATCGGTGTAGCAGTAAATTGGCATGGCACCCCCTGCTTCCCTTGTGAGACGCGCGCTTCTCAGCCCGCCGGACAGTCGGTGTTCATTTCCGGAAGGACTGTCCGCCCGCAGCCCCTGCTGGCGTCTCCTTACGGTACCCTCGATCTGGGAGTGATCATGCAAACCATCCATCGTGTGGGAACAGGATCGAGCTCAGTCCGACGAGCGTTCCTTGGAATTGGCCTCATCGTGGCGATGGTCGCAGCCACCTTGGACAACGCACGGGCCGAACCCGCCCCGCCCGAGTGTGCGGACTTCGCTGCGGTGGAGCGCCCCGCGATGCTCGGCAAACTGAGCGACGCCGAGGTCCAATGCTTGGAATGGAGGTACGGTCATTTTGACCTCCCCACACACCGCGACAAAGCATCCCGAATCTTGATGGCCAACGCCTACGGCAAGGGCGACATGCCCGAGTGGAAACGCCTCACGATGCGGCATATCGACGAAGTGGACGATTCGGATCCAAACCTAAGTTTCAAACTGGCGCAGGTGTTTGCGAGGGAGGAGGAGCATGCTCCCACCGAGGTGATTCGTTGGTCCACGCTTTCGTTGCTGCACCGCGGCGCTTGGGATCCGGACGACTACACGTCGCGCGTGCCACAATTGCATGCGATGCGGGTGAAGAGTGCAAAGCAGATTTGGGAACAAGCAACGGCGGCGCACAAGAAAACTCCCACCCCAACGACCGAAGCGGCCGAACAGAGTTCCGCCGCCAGCGTGAGGGAGTTCAGCCGTGAGTGGGTATTGCATTGCAAACGAGCCCATAGTGATGCAAAGGAACCGCTGGCGATCTGCCGTTCGGCCGGAGGAGGCGCAGATTATTGCAATGGTGTATAGGGGATCGATACCTTGTTCGTAGGGAAGCGTCGATGCTGAAGTTATTGCCGTGCGTTGACTCCGATGCCCACGCGGAGGCCCGCCGAAGCGAATTGCAGATCTCCCACCACCGCGCCGCAGCCCTCGGTCGGTCGGCAGTGGCGGCGGCAAACGATGGGTACTACCTGAACGCTTCCGGTCAAACGGTGGAGTTACACGAACTTTTGGAAGAGGCGCGCACCTCCGTGCGATCCTTGGGACCAGAGGATCCGCTGCCCGGCTTCGTTCGGCCGCGGCATGCCCAGACGTCCGTTCAAGTCTGCAACGAAACCACCCTCGGTGCGTCGCGGCGGTGGGTGAACGAAGGGCGTCGACCGCTCGCTTTGAACTTCGCCAATGGGCAGGAACCGGGCGGTGGATTGTTCCACGGGGCGTTGGCGCAGGAGGAGGCGCTGTGCCGTTCCAGTGCGCTGTATCTGACGTTGGCCGAGGATCCGATGTACGAAGCGCACCAAGACCGGCCAGAGTCCAGCGATTGGGCGATCCTCTCCCCCCAGGTTCCGGTATTTCGCGACGATAAAGGAAACCCGCTCGATCCGCCTTGGCAGTTGTGTTTTCTCACCTGTGCTGCGCCCTTTGTGCCCAATGTGGGCCAGCCGACCTCGGGGGATCTCCTGCAGAAGCGCATTCACCGCGTGTTGGCGATCGCGCAAGCCTTTGGCTACGACGATCTCGTGTTGGGCGCTTGGGGATGTGGCGCATTTGAAAACGATCCGCACCGAACGGCGGCCGACTTTCGCCAAGCCTTGGAAACGGACTTTCGAGGTGCGTTCGCTAACATCGTATTCGCCATTGCCGATTGGTCGCCGGAGCGTAGGTTTCTGGCTCCGTTTCGCGACGTGTTTTCGCACCCACAATAGGGTCAGTATTTGTCCTTCAGGTATTCCCCGAAGGACACTGCGAACGTCTCGGTGTCATCGGCGAGCGCCGTGAGGCAATAGTGATCGTACATGAAGTGCGCCATTTCATGTCCGAGCAGACCGATATCCAGATCGTAGACGTTGAAGTACATGATTCCAATGGTGTTGTGCGCGTTGGCTCCGGTCTCCAGGTCATACGCACCAAAAACGTCGTCTTTTTTCGAGATCTTCGACATCCATTTAGGCCATCGCTCCCTACGATTGATGCGCTGGAAGTCCGTCACATAGAAATGGACGATGCGAATTTGATCGCAGGCCTTCATGTCGAATTCGTTGAGCCCGGTGAACAGAAAGAACTCTTCCTTCACCTTGGCGAGCTCCTCCTCCAACCGCGCGGTGTCGTATTTGGGTTCTCCAGACTCAAACCGGATCTGGTAGATGTCTTGGTGGATCCGAAATCCCGTTTTTCCGGAATGGACGGTGGGCATTCCGCGCACGACGTCCTCAAAGGTGTCGCGGTCCCTGACGGGTGCCAGGCTCATCGCCTGCGCGACATTCCCGGCCGTCGTGCTCGCTTCACCCCCACGAGCGGGGGAGGGAAGCAGTACCAAAAGGGCGAACAAGGACGCAATTCTCATGGCGATCCTCCGGTGCGTCGGTTGGCTACAACAGAGACGCGGGTTGGCCACCGGGCCGGACAGACAGGAGGATCTTTTGCGGCCAAAGGGTGCGCCGCCCGATGGGGTTGCGATTACGTAGACGTGGACGTTGCATATGCAGCGATTCGGCAAAACGTATTGACCAGCATCACCTGATCCACGGATCGGCACAGCGTCTGCGCCAATGCGGGACTTCCGACCACCACCGCGAGCGATTGCGCGCGTGAGATGGCCACATTGACCCGGTGGCGATCGAGCACGAACTCGATCCCCCGCGGCGAGTTTTCGGCGTCGCTGGAACACATCGACACAATGACGATGGCTGCTTCCTGTCCTTGAAACTTGTCCACCGAGGCCACTTTCGCGTCGGGCCCGAGGGCCTCCCGTAAGCGCCTTACCTGGGCATTGTAGGGGGTGACGAACAGCAGGTCGTTCCAGGTGATCTCCCCGATGTTCGCCCCATTTTTGTCGGTCTTGGTGCGGCCGAGAAGTTCCTCTGCCACGGCGCGAACCTGGCGTGCCTCCTCCGGACTCGATTGCGTATTGCCTTCGTGCACAACGGGAATGAACACTACCCCACTTTCGATCTGGACTAAGGAGGCGCCTTTAGGCGGTACCCGCACGACCCGATTCCGGGTGTCGGGATGAGATTGCAGCCTTCCGTCGTAGAACGCGCTGGAAATGAACTCGCAGATCTCCGGGTGAAGTCGCCAAGTCGTCCCGAGAAATACGCCGCGATCTGGCGGAACGGTGACGTGGTCCTGCAGCAGATAGTCAAGTGCGGACAGCCCGCTTTCGCCGGGATGGGTGCCCTGGGTGGGCTGGCCGAGCTGCGCCTGATCGCCCACCAGAAGCAGGTTTTTGGCGCATCGGGCCATGGCGATCAAATTGGCCACCGACACCTGGCCGGCCTCGTCGACCACCAACGTATCGAACTGGTCGACCACATCGTCTCGGCAAAAGAACCACGCCACGCCGCCAAACAGCTTGTAGGAACTGAGTGAATTTGCGCTTTTGTTGGGGTCTTGGACGCGGATCCCGTGGCACTGCGCCATCAACGGGTCGTTAGGATCGCCGCCCACTTTGATGCCCGACAGGGAGCCACCCGCCTGCGCCACGCATTCCCTCATCAAGTTGAGCACCGCTTTGTGGCTGTTTGCGGCGATGCCAACGCGTTTTCCCTGTCGGACCAGGGCCAGGATCACCTTGGCGCTTGCATAGGTCTTTCCGCAACCTGGGGGGCCTTGAATGGACAAGCAACCTCCGTCCATCGCTGAGGCGAGCCGGATCGCCGCGTCGAGGGGCTCCTCGCCCTCTTGAACGAGATTTGCGCTCGAAAATCCAGGGATCGTGGGGGGCCTGCGGCGCAAGAAATCGTCGATCGCCGGAGGGAGAAAACGTTGGGTGTGCCACACCTGAGCCACGTCCATGATGGCTTTGGTGAGCGTCGCGGTGGGGACGAGCGAAAATGGAAGGAGGGAGAGGCGCCCGGGGAGATCGCCTCCCGCTTTTTCCAAAGCTTCGATACTGATCTTCAGGCAAATTCGCCCTTCATCCAATTGCAGGTACAAGACCTCGACACCCACGTTGACGTCGTGCGAAAGGACGCATCGATCCCCCACCGCCAACTTCGTTTCCTGCTCCGGGTCGAAGGTGTACCAAAACCCCTTCGATCGCTTGACCGCGACCACCGGCTCCCGGGTGTCACGTCGTAGGCCGGCAAGGCAGGCCGCCTCGTCATAGAGCTCGCCTTCGGACATCAGTTGGTACGCAAAGTACGCCCACCAAAAGGGTTTTTCTTCGCGGCGATGAAATAGCGTGAGGTGGGCCAGCAATTCCTGAAGGCGCCAAACATCGGCGTCTGGGCCACTGAGTGCGCCGTCGGGGATTGCCGCCAACATCTTCGCCGACAGCGCTTCCGATTCCGAACGCGGCGGGTTCGCGGGGACATCGGGACGTGAGGTAGGAACCACCCAGGCAATGTGATTGGCTTGCTGCTGATCGCGAAGCCATTGGCACAATTCGAGGGTGGAACGGCAGTCTTCCTCGTTGTAGGCGCGGATGTCTCGAAGAAGAGGCGAGCGCTGCCAGTCGTTCGGCTCGCCGCTGTCGATCCACTTTTGGTAGGTGACGATCGAGTCGGCCGCCGCTTTGACGTTTCCGGCGCGTTTTCGCCCATAGAGCGGCTCGAGACTCTTGATCGAGTAGGAAGGAGTGCCCACCAGGACGCCGCCCCGCACGACCTTGTACAGATCGACGAACACATCGTTGCGAAGGAGGGTATCCAGTTCGTCTTCGCGGGTGCCGTACTGACCCATGAGGCGCTTTAGGGCGGTGACTTCGTAGGGTGCGTAGTGGTAGATGTGCAGCGTGGGATCGCGTTGCCAGCGCTCAAACACCCAATCAATGAAGCCTTCGAACGCTTGTTTCTCGGTGGATGCATCGTGTGCCCACCAATCGATAAAGGTTGGCGTTGTGTGATCAACGTAAACCGCACCAAAGAGGTATTCGAGGCCGCCAACGGCGAGCGGAAAGCCCTCCATGTCGAAATAGACATCCGATTCGGACGCCGGCGGGAGTTGTCCCAGGCCCCGACGGGGAAACTCCGCAGGAGGCGCAATGACACGGTATTCCGGCACATCGAGGGGGCGCGATGCGTGCTGAAGCTGGGCTTGCGTGTGGAGGCGGTTCCAAACTCCGTTCGATATCCCCTTGGGAGCACCCGAATCGGAGGTGGCCAGTTCGGTGAGGGTGCGGATCCCAGCGGCCTCGATCCGGCGGATTTGAGTGCGCGTGATGTTGGCGACCTGGTACAGATGGTCGGTTCGCTCGAAGAAGGCTTCCGCTTCGGAGGTCCATCGCCGCCACTGCCCGCTGGGTTCAGGCTCCGGACGTCGGGAGGGATCGAAGTTGGCCATCTCGTCCAGAAACGCCTGTTTCACGGTCAGGTAGTAGAAATAAACGTCATTGGTAGGGTAGGATTTGCGTTCGCCGGTGCCGAGAACCACGTGAATGTGCTCTGGGAGTCGGCCTTGCACCTCCTCCAACATTTCTGCATAGGCGCAGAGTTGAAGGAGGAAGTAGGGTTTGGTACTTCGGGCGAGTTTGGTGTCGCAGATTTCATAGTGGAAATCGCCGAGGGCGGAATCACCTTCGGTTCGCTCTAAAAAGTCGGCGAAGCCCGCAAAAGGCTTGCGAACGAGGCGCCCCTGGTAGACCACCTGACGCCCCTCGCGCATCGCGGCCAGGGTGATCGCCGCTGGGTCGCGGGTGGCGTCCACCGTGAAGACGTCCTTTCGATCGGCGATGAGCCGCTCAACCCAAGCCTTTTCGTGGGCGATACCCTGGCGCTGCACCAAATCATCGGACTCGGAGTCTTCGTCGGGGTGCAGCTGACCTGGGAATTCGAGGTGGTAGCGGTCCATCCAGCTGGCGAACCGGGATTCCGTGAAGGTAATCAGGTCGGACGGGGAAAAAACGAGCTGGCCGTTTTCTTTTTTCACGTAGCCATCCGAAGTGCGAGGTGGGGCACCAGTGAGCCGTACCAGATCCGTGTGACATCGGGTCGTGCTCACACACCTCGACGCGTGAACAGGGGACGTGCGGACAGTGCGGGTGCAGAGGATGCGTCAGGTGACCAGCGCGTCCCAGAAGTCCACCTCGTGCACGATGAGCAGCTTGGAGCCGTCGTGTCGCCGCAGGTGCATCGCTTTTTCGATCTTGCGTCCGTAGCAGGCGAAGGCCCAGCAGGCGTTGCCCTCCGCCCCCAGCACAAGGTATCCGAGGTCCCGTGTGATCCGGTTCACCGGAAGACCGCCATGTTCCGCGACGATTTGGGAAAGCTCCCCGCGTCCAGACTTCTCGGAACGCCCCGTGAAGCACACTTTCTTGCCCTTTAGGTTGATCACCGGATCGACCGCGCAGATTCCCCTCACGGTGAGGAGCGAAAGATCAATGGACTCTATCGAGAGAACTCGGTGCTCATCCGTGGGTACCAAATCGGCCAGGAAGATCTTGACCAGCTCGCGGGCATCATCGGTGATCGCGCGATCCTTGCGAACGTGCGTGAGGACCGCGCTGATTTCATCGTAAGGCCAGGTGGTCCGCAAATGATCGCGCTCGTCGAGCCAGTCCGCGAGTGCGGCCAGTTCGTCGTCATTGACGTGGCCGTCGGCGAGAATCCCGGCGACCATACCGTGTAGGCGCTGAATGTCGGCGGTGATGGCATCGAAGAAGACGTTTGGGGTCGTCCATTTTTCCAGCGCCCAGAGGAGGTCTGCGAGCTCCTCGGCGTCAACCGCGCCATCGGCGATCACGCGCTCCACTTGATCGGCGATGTCGACAAACGGGGCTCGGTTTCGCAGATTTCCGAGGGCCTCAACCCATACGCCGAGCGACCGAACCTCGCCCGGGGACACCCTGCCATCGGCGGCTATGCCGCGAAGGACGCCTTCGAGCTCGTGGACACTCCTGTCCATTTGCTGCTTTCGGGTGTACCGGAGGTAGTGTTCCTCGGGTCTTGGTTCAGCGTTCATTGGGGCTCCGCAGAGGAAAATTTACTTTGATGGAGCATAAGCTCATGAGGATTTTGGCGCATGATTCAACATGTTCGAGGGGTGTGACATTCCCCTTCAGGGCGACCTTTCCGGTCATTCCGCGCCCGACGTTGCGGTCGTTACGTCGAATTTCGGATCGAGCTAGCGCTCGATCAAGTCAATCAGCGCCGCAACATCCGTCACGTAGCCGGCCAACTCCGCCTCAGACGGTGCAAACTCCAAACCGCGATGATGAATGGCTCGGCTCAGGGCGGACCAGATCCAGCCGATTCGGGTTGCCAACGGCGGGTCGGAAAGGAAATAGGGGAGACATATCAACTGCGAACGCCAGGAGGAGTTCGCCAGGCCGGTTTGGCCCTTGCGCCGCCAGTAGTTGGTTATGGCGCCTTCCAGCGCCTGTCGGAGCAACAACGTTGCGGCGCGGGCCCAAGGCAACCCACGGACACCACCGTTTCCGTTGATTAGGCGCTGGGCTTGCTCCAGCAGCATACGCGGCGTCACGTTCGGAACTCCTTCCGGAAGAGTATCAGCAGCTTGTGCGTCTGTTCGATCACGTGATGTGGATTGACTTGGATTTCTTCGTGGGATCCGCGGTTGACCAACTTGAAGGTATCGGCGGCTTCCGATCCCAGTCGCTTGTTCAAGGTGGGGTACACGTCCCCGCCTTTTCGGGCGTCTCCGCTGAACACCAAAGCGGCCAGTTCTACGAGCGACTTTGCACCGCGGAGTGCCTCCTCCACGTCTTCGTGCCTGCTCCCTTCGCTTAGACGACTTGAGCGATACGCCATCGTCAATTGGGCCTCCAGGGCGGAACGACAGAGCCCAGGTACCACACGCGAGACGACAGGTTTGCCTACCTCTTCGCTTGCATTGGCCAGCGCACGGGCGTCCTCAATGTAGCCGGTGACCGGCTCAAATTGCGGCCGAACGTCTACCAGCGATTTTCCTTTGCGATTGGCTTCTAAGATGGTGGCGGGGATTTTTAGGCCACGAACCGCCTCGATCAACCGGGTGTCGTGGGTGAACACGATCACTTGGTGCGTTTTTGCGGTGGCCTGTAGAACTTGAGCCAGGCCGTCGACTTTGTAGGGATCCATGGCCTGCACAGGGTCGTCGATCACCATAAATCGGAAGGGGCTATCGGTGTGCGTCATCCGAGGAATAAAGAGACTTAACGCCAATGCGTTGATTTCTCCCTGGCTCATCACCGCCAACGCTCCGCCGCCTTCTGTGCCGTCGACGTTCACCGCTAAATCCACCCTGCGACGGTTGCCGGAGCCTTCCAGGGTCACGCTTGCCAGGTTGACATTACTTTCTCGGCGCAGCATCGCCCAGATGGATTGAGACCGTGCGGCGATCGGTTGAAATCGCTCGTGTCGAATGCCCTCCTCGGCCCCCTTCAGCCACGTTTCCGCTTCCCTAAGTCGTTTCAAACACTCGGAACGTTGGCGAGCTTCCTTCGCTTTTGCACACCACGGGGCCAACAATTCTGCCACTGGGCGCCATCGATTCTCGCTCTCATCGATCATTCCTTCAAGGTTTGTTTTGAAGGTCGCGAACGCCGCTAGCAGCTCCCCTGACCGCTCAGAATACTGGAGGATGGTTGTGGGTTCTTTGGCCTCACATCCCGCGGCGAGCTCAGACCAAAGCCGGTGGAGTTCAGCTGCTCCGGGTACCACGGATGTCCGCAGCAGTTCTGAGGGCCGCCCCAGGGTATTTCGGACGTCTCGTATCGCAGTTTGAAGAGCCTGCTCTGCCTGCTTTGCGACAGCGGTCGCCGTGTGAAGATCGGCGACCCTTTGTCCAGCGGTGGCGGCCCAGGCCTGGTCCAACTGGCCGGTCGCACAAACAGGGCAGCTCGAGTCTCCATGTTCTTTGTGCCATCCCAGTGCTTTTTCCAGGAGTTCGGCTGTGGATTTCTGGAGCGTTTCTTGCCGACCTACTTGATCGATCGTTGTCTGGAGTGCGGAACGCAGCGCGGCTGTCCGATTTTCGAACTCTTTTTCGGCGGGCAATTGGAGTTGTTGTAGGCGTCCGAGGTTGATGTTGTCGTTGTTTCGAATGTCGCCGTGGAGGACCGTGAGCACCTCGTCGAGATCCCACTTTTTTTGAAGTGCCGCGAAACACCGAACGGCTCGGGGATCTTCCATGGGCGCCAATTTGGCGAGGATGGGCTCGAGGGATGTCTTTGCGTCCTTGAGTAGCTTTTCGCGTGACAAACGCGCCTTAGCCAAGGCATCCAACGCTCCTGACACCTCCTCCAAGCCGAGGACCGACCGTAGGGAGTCGTAGAATTTTGTTGGTCCTCCCAGTATAAGTTGTCCGAGATCGGAGTATGCTAACATCGGTCGGTACGCGGCCAGGGCGTCCTTCCAGCCGAGCTGCTCGAGTCCGCCCAGGCTTCGCCCGCCACGGGACACCTGCGTTGTACCTCCGGCGACGTCCACATCGCCGGTTGGCCACTTACGGACGATTTGGACGGTATCGCTTCCCTCCACGGCAAATGCAGCCTTGATCACACAGGAGCTCGAATCATGGATGTTGCGCCAACTCTGCCGCCAATCGACCGTGCGCCCGCTCAAACGACCTGCGTCGCCTGTCAGAACCACTTCCAGGGCGTCCGCCAAACTTGATTTTCCCGACCCATTGCGACCCGTAATGATGGTTAGTCCCGGTCCAGGGGGCAGGCTGATGGATACTTCCTTTCCGATGCCCCGAAACCCAGAAACAGAGAGTCCTGTGAGCCAAGTTCGAACGGGATGTGGCCGTTGCTGTGCGGGGGTCGTTGTTGGGCTGTGACCCGATGACGTGCTGTCCAGCGTGAGAGCGAGCTGGTTTTCTCCCTCAAACGCCGCTTCGACAAGCTCTGCTACGGGGCCGTCGACGCTTTGTGAGACCATCAATTCATAGATCGCCCAGAATAAGGCGGATTTTTCGGTATCGGTGGTCATGGGGGCTCCCAGGGCCTTGGCGAGTGCCGTCGGTGATTTAGTTGGGGGAGAGCGAGGTTTCCAATCGCTCGACGGGACCTTTCAGCGCATCGTGCAACCGCAAGATCGCGTCCACCGTTGGAGGGATCGCTTTCGACCAAGTGCCCCGGTCGCTCCAACCGCCATACTCGAAGGAAACGGCAATTCGGGCGGTGTTTTTCTCGTTGAGGCGATGCCACTCCATAGGGCCGCCAAATACCGCTTCGATCGCAAGCCGTTCATGAAAAAGCTGGTCGAAAAAGGACTTGTTTCGGTCGCGGCTTCCGGTATTGATGTACAGTTCTGCGCGCGTCGAGTCCTGCAGCACGACGAGGTTGAAGGAGACGCCGGTTCGACCGCCGCCAAACCCGATCCAGGTGTCCTTGCCTGGGCTCACTCGGGCGAGGAGCGAGGTGCGTGTTGCCGCATGCGTCAGCAGGTCCGTCCAAAAGGCGAAACACTCGACGTGTCGTGGGCCGTCGGGTTCGCGATCCGCGTCATCGTCGAGATCGGGTGCTGCGAAATTCAGCGGTTCGTGTTCCGGCGGTGCCATTTCGCCGAGCGAGAGGCGAGCGGGGTTCCACACCCATTCGGCCAGGCGAACGTACAAAACCTGCCGTTCCCGTTGCTCTTCTGTGCCGAAGTGCGCGTAGGGTTTGAACGACAGACCGCTGCGTTCGCGGAGGCGTGCAAACGACGGGTCGTTTACATAGGCAATCGGGTGCAAGCTTCTGGCGAGAAGGTTCTCGCCTTTTGCTAAGTAAGCCGGCAGTTTTTCTTCGTAGGGGGCGTCTCCCAGACTCTGATTGACCCCGCGCTGGAGGAGCAGCAAGCCACCGATTCGATTCCGTTCTTCATCGAACTCGGAAGGATGGTGAAATAGGTTTGCATATCTGTCGTAGTGATTGGGCCAGATGTGCTCGATCTCAAACGGCCTTGATTGCCCCTCGCTCACCAAATCCTCAAAATGAGAGGGGATGCCGCATTCCGTGTCGACCCAATGGGTGAGGCGCGCGAGAATGTGGCGAACTTGTCGGTAGTTCTGGTTGTGCAACCGAAGGAGGGGACTCCGTGCAAAACGTTCCGGCTGGGCGTCGAGTTGTGAACGAAGGAAGCTGGAAAGGTCCTCGACGGACTTCCCTCGAAGGTCGCGGGCAAGGTTGAACAGCGTGTAGCGAATGGAGGAGTATGCAATCGTTCGGAAAGTCCACACACGGCGGGCGATCCAGATGTCGATAAAATCAGCAACTAATTTGATTTTACGGCGTATCGTCTCGGGTTTGTCGCTCGTGGCCAAAGGTGCGAGCAGTAGCTGGGTTTGTAGCGTAAAACCTCGCTCTTCGTTGTAGCGAATCGATTCCAGACCCGGGGTGAGGGTCGTGGCTGCCCGTCGAATCAATAGGGTCTGGCGGACAAAGAAGTCGAGGTCACGTGTGACGAATCGTACGTAGTCGTCGGAAGTATTGAGCGAGAGGCGTTCCTTCTGGTCGCGAACCCAGCGGTGGAACTCGGTGCCGATTCGCTCATAGTCCTTATTTTCGGCGCCTTTTTTGCCTGGTCGGATCGACTCTGCGTACTGACCACGGAACCAATTCTTGAAGAAGTCGACGTCTTCCTCGACGCCCAGGGCCTTTAGGTCCTGGATGTGTTGCTTCCAGATGTCATTTACCCGACGCTGATCGTCTTCGTGCCGGATGTTGGCGAGAATGTAGCCTTTCAGCATCTCGGGCAAAGAGAGCGACAATCCGCGGTCGTTCATGGTTTCGAAGATCGTGTAGGCGTCCTCGTCGCTGTATGCCTCGATTTCGACAAAATGGACATTTTCGAGGAGCCAATCTACAAAATACGGGAGCGCCCGGGTGTGGAGGTCTTCGGGAAAGTGATCCGCGATATTGTCGTATCGGAGCGTGATGTTCTGAACGGAGGAGGGGTGCCCCTCGGTGTCGAACCGCTCGCCCAGGAACAGTGCATCCATGACCGGAGTGCGCTCTGGAACGTCCAAATTGAAACTGCGGCGGCCGAATTTCTCGCTGAAAATGAGGTTCTTTACGGGAACATGATCGCTACGTTCGTTTTGGAGATGGTGAAGGTAGATCAGGAGGAGCGTCAGCGTGGTTAGGCGCTGTTGGCCGTCGACGACGAATCGTTGGCTTCGTTTGTGGCTCACCACCACGGAACCCAGAAAGTAGTGACCGTAGTTTTCGACGTCGGGGCGAGAGTGCCCTTCGTCGTAGAAGTCGAGAAACTTGCCGGTGAGGTCGTCGATCAATTCGCGCACTTGCCGTTCCTGCCAGGCATATTCGCGTTGATAGAAATCGATGGTGTATTTGGCCCCGTCCAACAGCTCGCGGACGGTTCGGGCACGACCTTCGATGCTTTTCATAGAATTCTCCGACAGAACGATGGCACCATTTCCTCCTTACATGCGGGGTGTGACACTATGGCAAGGCGGCACGGCGGGGGGCTGAGTTTCGAGGTTGGGAGGAGGTTCCTATCGACGATGACATGAAGCAGCGTGGTGCATCGAGCGGCCGCGTGCTTGACCCTCGCGGCTACTTCAACATCCTGCTGCACCACTCCGCCACCATCGCCCGAAAGTCCGCAGGCCCGCGTACCTCCCAATCCCCCTCCAACGCCATCAACCGCCGCAACAGCACCGGCCAAGTCACCTCCCGCAGCCGGTATTCTTTTGGGTGCTCAGTGGGCTCGGACCAAATCGGCGTTGGAAGCGGTCCGTCGACCCACACAACGGCTTCGACCAACTGCATCGGCGCGTCAAACAGCACGTCCCTCCGGTATCCTTGGCTGGCAGCCGGCTCGAACGTCTGATCAGTCACCGTGGCGCTGGCGATCCGGTCGACCCGGAAATGACGGTGTTCGCCGTTGGGAAGAAACGCCCCCAGGTACCAACGGCCTTGATGCGAAACCACGGCGTTGGGATGGACTTCTCGCTTGGAGCGCTTGTCTTGGCTGGCGCTGTAATAGTCAAGTAACGTTACTTTACAATCCTGAACGGCCAAGGTGATCGCATCGAGGATTTCGGCGTTCACCGGGCGATCGTGTGCCCAAGCCAGGGTGCCTGTTCGTGCAGGGAGATCCGGCGACTGGCCTTGAAGAATGCACTTTTCGGCCGTATCGCATGCATCGGCCAAAGCTCCCTTCGATCCTTGGCGCAACGAGCGGAGGGCGCCGATGGCGACGGCGGCTTCTGTTGGCGAGAATGCCGTACGATCGGGAATGGCAGGATGTACATCAAAAATGAGCCAGTCGCCGTCGAGGTCGACCTCCAACAGGTCTTCGGGCAGGAACGGCGGCGCGCCGGATACTACGAGTTCGGCGACCAAAGCGCCCAATTGGTCCTTGGGGATCCCCAAGATGTCGACGGCCTCATCCACCTTAAGTTCGCCCTGGTTTTTACGGGCCTGTGCCAACAATGCGAGCGTTCGACCGAGGTTCACGTTCCCACTCCATGGCGGGCGGCGATCCGTTCGAACTTGCCCTTCCAAACGTTCGCCAAGGATTCCGGCCCGACGACCCGAACGCGCGGCATCCATTCGAGAATCAGCTGATCCACGCCGTGGGCGTGGGTTACCATCCTTCGGACGCGCGTTCCCTCGATGGTGGTGGCTCCACCGAGGTGTCGGGCCACCAATTCGACCCATTCGGGTTCACATTCGAGAATCAACTCTTCGGGAGGATGAAGCTTCCAATCCCACGGAAGGACAAAGCCAGAATGTCGGATATCGAAGCCTTCTGGGCGCTCAAAGTGGTTCATCCCGTCCGGCAGGCCGATAACTTTGAGCCCGTGGATCAGACCGATTTTGAAGGTGCGACGTTCGTTCTTTTCGTTGCATCGGCCGACGACGTACCAATGACCGCGGCGGGAAAACAAACCCCAGGGTTCTAGCGTGCGAGAACGCGCATCTCCGCCTTTGACCGGCCGATACGAGAACGACACCCGCAACCTGCGCCAGATCGCCAAGGTCAGCTTTTCGACCAGTTCGACGACGGTTGGCGGATCACGCGTGATGTGATGAGTGACGATCGGACTCCGCTCTGAGCGGAGATCCATGAGAATTCGCTTGGCTTCCGGCGCCAACGCAAACCGGTCATCAACCGAGGCCAAACCGAGGGCTTCGCGGAGTACGATCGCTGAAGCGGTATCGAGTTGGAGCGGCCGTGCACGGAGCGCCGACGCGTCCAAAGAGTAACCTTTCCCATCGTAATGGAGGATGACGCCGGCTTCGCGGAGGATCCGTTTGTCGCGTTCGAACGTGCGCCGCGCGGACTCTTCTGCGCCTAAGTAGGCCTCGATGGGGGCGAGTTCTGTGCGAATCGCGGAGAATGGCACCGGTGCTCGGCGGGAGCGGAGCAGGGCGAGGAGCGCGATGTGGCGTTGGAGCGGGTACGACTTGGCCATGAGGGCCGATGGTAGCAGAGGTTGGGGTAATGTCACACCCCTTGGTTGAACAAGCGAACTTCGCGCTCAGTCTTACCGATTCCAGAGGTTCATCATCTCCAATCCGCGTCGTAGGTCCGCCAACGCCTCGCAATTGCTCGGCGAGGAGGAGTCGAGCCCGAAGTTGGTCGGGAGTCAGCACTGCGTAGGAGGCCTCGACACCGGACATTCGTTGGGAGAACTCCTCCCTTACGGCACGAGCCCAGTCGAGCTCAAAGGCCGCGATGGCGGATTCGGTCACGCGCAGGGCAAGTTCCTGTTCATCGAACTCCTCAGGAGTTACCTTCAGACGCGGGGGATCGGACTGCCACAGGTGTATGAACGCTTCGAGTTCGGTGACGTGCCCGCGTCCCTTAAACCACGTCCAAAGCGTATTCCAAGATTCCGTCGGGGTAGGTTCGGTCGCCATCGGATGCCTCCGCAGCTTCGTTACCCGGGGGTGTGACATGAACGCCTACGTCTCCACCCGCGCCAGCCGTTCTCGGACTTCCACCAGATCTTCCTCGACGTCTTGAACCCGTTCGGCGGTTCGGTGTTCTGCCCGCCATCCGGGGGCTGACGCGGATCTAACGCGAATCCACACCCTGCTGCCGATCGCAAAAACCAACCTGCATACCGTTGAATCGCTACGCTCGGTAGGACGTCAACGCCCAAAAGGGCTCAACCTCGCCGCTTGTTCTGCCACCACTCAACCTTCGCTTCCCAGCCAAAACCCAACAGCTCCTCGTACAGCTCCTGAATATCCGCTTGGCCCGCATGAAGTTCGCAGTATTTCGCGCCGTCCAAAGCGACCTTCCGACACCGACGCGGCGGCCCCATTCGTCCTCTGCCGCCGGCCTCGTTCCGCTCCAGAAACACAATGGCTGCGCATTGCTGAAACTTCATTCTTGGTACCTATCGCCGTAAAACTTGCCTGTTGTGCGCAAGTTCGTTGCCACCGCACGGTCAACATTACCGACTAACTGAACGCGCGCCTACTGACTCACAGTCTGCGCGCCGGTGGACCGAGCGTTTAGTAACAATAAAGAATCCACCTCCCGCACGAAATAAAGAACCCACTCGTTCAGGTGGACCCGGATCCGGCCTTCGTCATCGCCACCACGACTCCACCATCCGCCCGCCCAATGCCCTGTCCCGCCATCACCGTCTTCAAATGCCCACTTGTCACATGCGCGTACACCCGATCCAACATCTCCCCATCGGTCCAACCCCCCATCTCCTGCAGCGCCTTCCGGTCCACCCCGGCCATCGCCAGCCGGCTCGCCCACGCATGCCGAAGCAGGTGAGGGTGCACATGCGGCAGGCCGGCCCTCTTGGCCGCTTGGGTCACCCCCTTGGAGATCCAGCGCCGTGGCCCTTCACCGTCGTTGGCGCGCCCAGCTGGGAACACCCACCCGCCCTTCGGTTGGCCTAGCTCCATCCAAAGGTCCCTTAGCGCCTCTTTTACCACCGGAGTCATCGGAATCGAACGTTCCGCGCCCTTACGTCGCCGCCCGCCCTTCACGAACCAGCTGATCGCCGGCTTATGCGTGACCCGGACCATTCCCTCCTCAAAATCGACGTCGCTCCATTCTCGAGTGAGGGCTTCGCCACATCGAAGGCCAAGATTCGCCATCAACAAAATGGCTAAGAAGGTGTACCGGTCCCGAGAACGATTGCCGTCTTCTGGCCGGGAAGCGGCGATCAAAGCCTCCACTTCTTCGGGCGGCAAGTACCGTACGTGTTTTGGGGCCGCCGCAACACGTTTGATCACCGGCAACGGACCTGCGAAGAAGTCATATTCAACGGCCCATTTCAGTGCCGAACGCAACACTCGCAGCTCAATGTTCACCGTCGTTGGCGACGCAGGCCGTCCTGTTCGCTCCGCAGCCGTCGTCAATCGATGGTGCCGATAACGGTCGACGACTTTTGAATTGATCGCATCGAGCCGGTGATGTCCGATCAGCTCCGCCAGCCATGAGGCCGCCAACTCTTCCTGCGCAATCGTCTTCGGTGCGTGGTCGATTTTGAACATCGGCAGATAGTGAGCCTCCAACAGCTCGCGCAACGGCAAAGCCTCTGTCGGAGGCGATCCTTCTGCCTTACCGGCGCCGCGGAAGTGCGACGCGTCCGGGTACTGCAAGAGAACTTGTGCTTCCTTCTTCTGTTTCGCTTTCTGGGCCTCCTTCTCCGGCACGAATCCCAGCGCCGCTGACTTCCGCTTTTGCGTTACCGGATCGACCCACCGCAGCGACAGGTAATCCTCCTGGCGACCCGTTTTGGGGTTTAACCGTCGAATTCGTTGGATGTCCGCCACCGGTCCCTCCCGATTTTACGTATTTCACGGCTTCAGGCCATAGAAGTCGCATGGCGCCGCGTGTACGGACGCACACCGATGCCGGGAACATTCCCCGGTTGATGTAGTTGCGAACCGTGCGATCCGAGAATTTCAATGCAACGGCGAACTCCGCGACCGAAATCCACCCTGGCGTTGGCGTCCCCGCTTGAACAGGCGGGGTGGCCGCTGGCGCTGGCAGGACCGTGGGCGGCGTGCCCGAGTTGATCAGCTGAAGCAGATTGGGCCACGAGCGGGCCGAAAGGCGATGCTCCGCGGTGTAGTTCCCCGATGGCATTGGATGCGGCCCCGCCCACTCCTCGTGCAGCAGGAGGGTGGTGCCGAGCACCGCCCAACCCTCGCCGAACGCGATCACCGGCCCCAATTCAGCGAGACGGAGCATGATGCGCCTCAGCCGAGTTGGTAGCAAATGGTAACAGCGTGGTAACAATCGCTCGATTCATGGGGTCATCATACCACCATAAACCGCGCTGTAAAGTAAAATACCCCCGACGCGAATCGAACGCGTGACCTACTGATTAGGAATCAGTTGCTCTATCCACTGAGCTACGGGGGCGTGCCCTCGAACTATGGCGAAACGCCGACCCCGTCAAGAGCAACCCTCCCATCCTCCGCATCGAAACGCAAGCCTCGACCGAGTCAACCCCGCGATACACCCCCGACGCATGGACGTCCGATTACACACGATGACCCGGCGCTCGCTGCCCGCTGAAGTTCGCTACTCTATGAAAGAGGTCACTACCGACCTCGCACAACCTCGGCACCAAGGGGTTTTTCTCCCCCCAACGCGACCCCAAGGTGCTCCAACTTCCGCGAGGTGATCCATGGATCCTGCCCACCTTTTCCCCCGGCGGAGGTGAACCAAGAAGCAAACCCCACATTGCCAAGGCTCTGTAGCGCGGGAATCGCCCGCGCTTTTCCTTTTTTGCCGTACGACAAGGACTGAACCTGCTTTTCACAAATCGGAAACGGGGTTGAATGCCGGGGGCTTTCGTTCGTCGAAGCGGCCGGCGTATACTGGGCATGAGGTGCGGATGCGGTTCGCGGTTGGGTTGGTTCCACTCCTGGTGGGATGTGTAAACTTCGAAGACCCCTTTGACGTGACACTGTCCGCCGACGGAGTGACGTTGGTCGACGCGGAAATCGAACGCGGTGACTTTGTGTACCAGGGCATCGAAACGGACGAATTTTCCGTCGAGGGGATCTCCCGCGGCGGTGGCTCCAGCGCCAACGGGGCGAAGAAGCGCGAGGCCGGAAACGCCTACAGCGCCGAAGTCGACGGCGATACCCTCCAAATTCGAGCTCGCTCCGAATACAACAATGCGAGCGTGGACTTCGATGTTCTGGGCCCTGAGGTCATGGACGTCGTGGTGGAAGCGTCCGCTGGAACGGTCTTGTTGGAGACGGTCGACGGATACCACGTGGTGGGTGCCGACTCGTTCGTGGGCGAAGGCTTAATCGGAAGCCTGGATTTGCTTGCGGCGACTTCCGCTGACGTGGAAATCTACCCCTATGTCGACGGCGTCATCGAAATCGAAGTGACCAGTGGGCCTGCAACCCTGGCTTTGCCGGTAGGGGGAGGGTACGACATCGAGGTGTGGGGCAATCCCGAGTACCCGATCAGCATTGCAGAACTCGGGTTCTATGACACCTATTTCGGTGAAGGGTATTTCAGCGGGCAGTCCGGCGACGGAGGTGTTCGCGTTGTGGTGCGCGTCGAAAACGGTGAGTTTACCTTGCTAGAAGCGTTTTAATGACCAGTACCGCGAGATACCGTTTCGAGTTTCGAATGCTGGAGTGGTGCGAACGAACGTCTCGGTCGTTGTGCGGCGAACGACGAGCCATGTTCGTGGGCGTTCGGCCGGACGGCGCAGTACGCCGGATCTATTTCGCCCCCGCCGAACAGTCGTGTGAGGGCACGCGAAAAACGGCGTTAACCGATACCAATGAGCACTGGCTGCTCTACAATCCCTACGGCGAACCCGGCTCCGGATATGTCGAGTGGTTTGCGCTGGACCGAAAAGTGGCGGAACGCTGGCTCGAACACGTGCTTCAAGTCGAAGATTTCATCGATGTGCGCTCGCCTACCGCCCGCAACGAATGGCCCGCGTCGTGGCGGGTGATTGTTGGTTGAACGCCGATAGTCTAGATTTGCGACGGTAGATCGACGCCCCCGGCGAAGACGGTTATAGCCTCCACGTTCTGGAGGGGAAGTGGCGGATCTGCGCGAATTACAATCGATCCTCGGGCAACCATCGGACCAACGGTTGGCGGCTTTGGCGGCTTTTGCTCCGAAAGTGAGCGATCCGGCCACGCGGGAAGCCACGGTGGCTGCGTTGTTGGGGTTGATTGCGGAAGGCGTTGGAGCCCCGCGGGACCGGTTGGCTGCCGGGGAGGCGTTGGCGCTTCTGGGCGATCCTCGGCTTCGTACCCCCGATCAGGCGGACTACTGGGTCAAGGTCGAGACGGACGATGGGGCCGTTCATTTCGGTCGGTTTCCGGTGACGAATGCGGAATATCGCCGTTGGGTGGACGCCGGTGGTTATGAGACGGGGCCGTGGACGGCGGAAGGGCGCGCGTGGTTGTCCAAGTGTTCCGATCCGTGGCCGGTTCGTTCCAAAGCGGCGGATGCCGCTCCCTACATCATCGATAATCAGCCCGTGGTCGGCGTGACATGGTTTGAAGCCGATACCTACGCCCGAGCACATGGCGCGCGATTGCCCAGGTTTGACGAGCGTGTTTGTGCGGTTCGAGGCAAGGAAAAGCGACCCTACCCGTGGGGTTCCCCGTTCGGCGAAGGCCACGCAAATACGCAGGAGGAGGTCCTTCAAAAGCCGTGCGCCGTCGGATTGTACCGTTCGGATGTGACTCCCGAGGGATTGTTTGACCTCGCTGGCAATGTGGCAGAGTGGGCTGGCGATGGCGCGGGCGACCAATATTGGTATGCGCCCGGCGCTTTCGATGAGCCGTCCATGGCGGCTTGGGCCAAAGCGCGTGAAATCGCGCGTCCGGATGCGCGTTGGCGTTCTTCCGGTTTCCGGCTGGCCAAAGACTGATCGCCGATGAAGCGTCGCCCGGAACATGCGGCTCCCGAGCGAGCGACCGAAGCGGGCGGAAAAGACGTTTCTCCCGAGTTGTCTGCGGACAGCAACGCGGCCGCACAGCTGCAGGTGGGGCAGCCCGATTGGGCGGCGGTGCGGGAGGTGGCGGCGCCGATGGTGCAGCGCACGCTGTTGGCGTTAGAGCTCCAGCCTCGCGAGACGCAGCTGGACCGTTTTGTCGCGATTCTTGAGCGTTCCAAGTTGCCGGAGGATCGCAAGGAATGGCTGATCGATCGGCTACGTACCGATGAGTCCACCGCACATCAGGTCCGCGACTCCGTAGAGCGATGGTTTCATCAGGACAATGAAGCGACGCGGCAACAGGTAGGGGATGTTCTGGCGGCGGTGTCGGGGGCGTTGTTTGATCCGGACACGGTGGTGTCGGCTTCGCCCGGGACGGCGCAGGCGCGGGCGGAGGCCGCCATCGCGGAGTTATCGGCCGCACAAGGTGCGTCTGGCGAAGCCATTCTGGGCCTGTGCCGCGATCTGCATCTGGCGCTGTGGTGGGAAGAGGAAGAAGAGGAAGAAATGAGCTTTGAGCCTACGGAGGGCTAGGGAGGTATTGAGGGTCGATCACCTCCAAAACCTTCTTTCGAGGCCGCGGCTCGGCGTCGGTCGTCTGAATGTGCCGCTGCCAGTAGCCCACCCCGTGCCAGGCGCCAAACTTCCATCCCACCCGGTCGTACTGAGCGCGTTGTTCAAAGCCCATTTTGGCGTGAAAGCGTTCGCTGGCCGCGTTTCCGCTGGTGATCCCGGCGATCATTGTCACATATCCTTGCTTTTCAAGCTGAAGGAACAACGCACCATACAGCGCTGCAGCCAGCCCTAAGCCATGAAACTCCGGTTCCACGTACACCGAAACTCCACAGGTCCAATCGTAGGCTTCCCTCGATCCGTGCAAGTACGACTTGGTGAATCCCAGCGCGCGCCCTTCGGGGGAATACGCGATAAACCAAGGGTAAAATGCGCTTCCTTGCTCCCAGTTCCGCTCCCAGACGTCCAGCGCCTCCGGCCTCAACGCCAAGTTCGCCGTCGAACGTTCGGCTGCTGCATTGGAAATCGCCAGAGCCTGCGCGATATCGTGTTTTTCGGCGAGACGGATGCGATAGTTGGACGGCATGGCAACCTCACACCGGAGATCTAACCCTCCCTTTTGCCACGCGACCGGGGTTACAACACGCTGCAACACCGACCATTGGTAAAGCGGTTTACCAATCGGGCTTGGGGGCTCCGGCCTTCGGCCGGCGGCCTCCTACGGGGTCGGGCATTCGCCCTCCGTTTTCGGCTGCGCCTCAAACCTGCTGCGCAGCCCTTCGTCCGCCTAGCCCGCTCTAGCAGGTTGCTGCAAAACAGGCCGAACGCAGGCGCGGCTCGCCGCGACGACGCCGAGGCCGGTCGCCCGTCGGCGAGGAGTGCAGGCCGCGTAGCGAGCGACGTTCGGCGACCAAGGCCGAGGAAAAGCGTACCGAGCGTACGCTGACGCAGGCCGACCGAGCCGTACGTCGCGCAGTAGCGGACCGCGCTCCACAGCCCCGGGCGAGTTTTGCAGCAGCCTGCTAGGTCTCCGTGGTCTCATCCGCTTCCGCAAACGCCTGCTCCGCGGCTGCCTGCACCTTTGCAAACAACTCCGGATCTTCGATGGAAGAGAAATTCACCATTCCATCCGCGTCTTCCGTGTAGTGCAGCAAGTACACGTCGGCGGTTTCACTATCGTCGGCTTCCTGCTCTGCGGGGATCAGCATCGCAAACTGCTGATCGTCGACATCGAGGAGGGCAATCAACCGAAACGGATGATCTTCCCCGTCTTCTCCGGTGAGCACCACCAGATCGTCGTCTTCTTCCAAGTTCAGATCGTCCAAATCCGGGTCGCTCATCGGGCCTCCAGAACGCCCCTATACCGCGGTGCTCGACCGAAGCCCAACATCGGTTTTGTCCACCAACGACAACACGTCCATCGGGCACACTTCCACGCAGATCCCGCATTGAATACACGCTGAATTCGCATTGTCGAAATACAGCTCCTGCTCGGCGAAGCTCTGAACGTCGATCCCCATTTGGCAATGGCGGGTGCATTCACCGCAGGAAATGCACCGGTCGGTGGAGGCGATCGCCAACCGCCCAAACCGGCTGGCCAGGAACTCCATCCACGCCCGCAATGGACAGAAAAACCTGCACCAAATCCGGTTTCCAAGGTAGGGGTACAACGCGACCCCCACCACGGACGCGAGGAAAAAGTCGACCATCAACCCGTACCAGTGTTTTCCAAACTCGGAGGCGTTGGAAAGTACAGAGGAATCGACCATTTTCCAAGCATCGTTCAAAATCAGCAGCGTCACCGGAATCGCGCACAGCAGCACGATCTTGCCCATGCCCTCCGCTTTTTTGGCGGTTTCCCCGCGAGGTGTTCGCCAACGCCACAGATCGCCCACCGTTTCCGCGAGGCCGCCGCAGCCACACAGGGTGCTGCAAAAACTCTCGTTCTTTCGCCAGACATACAGAGGGATCAACACAAATGCGCTGATCAACCCCAGCAACAACCATCCCCATTCGCCGGGCCCGTGACCGAGCGACCACACCGACAGCGGCCACGGCACCGACAGGGAGTAGAATTTCCAAGGGGTTTTGCTGAACATCGGTGCGATCAATTCCGGGATCCCAAACAGGAACACCGCCTGAAACCCGATCAGGCTGGCGTACCGCTTGCGCTGAGCCGGCGAAGGATGCCGAACCCAGGCCACGGCACCAAATCCGACAATGAGGAGGGAATAAAACAGCGTTCCCCAAAAACTCCCATCCAACACCCGTAACGAACCATCCGCGGTCGGATACCAGGGGAGGGGAAGTTGGATCGCCTTGTGGACCCAACCCCATTCTCCAGCACCGAATGGGAAAAAATCGCGCTTCTGTTTGATGCAGTAGAAACACCAGGTCAGAACGGCGAACCCGATCAACCAAGGGACGCGCGCCAATTCCGCGGTCCGGTCGGAGTTCCAACGGATCCCCAGGCGTTGCAGCAACCCTTTGGGCAGTTCGCTGCCAATGAACACGAACACCTGATCTGCGGCAATAGCGCTCGTTCCGTTGGAATCGGCGATCGCCACCTGTGAACCGATCGCCATCATTCTGGCGCCGGTTCGCACCGAGAGTTCTCCCAGGCGCGCCCGGTGACGCGCTTTGATCCGGTTGAACTCCGAACCTCGGTGCACCAGGGTCACCTGGGCGCCCGCGTCCGCCAACGCCAACGCCGCTTCCACCGCGGAGTTTCCGCCGCCCACCACCACGACGGTTCGATTGGCGTATTCCCTTGGGTCTTCCAGATGATACGCGGCGCGTTCTTCCCCAGGAACGCCCAATTTCCGCGGGCTGCCGCGCCGGCCGACCGCCAGGATCACTTTCTTGCAGCGGTACGCTTTTTCCGAAAGGGGAAATTTATTTCCCATGGCTGTGGCACCGGCGACAACCTTCGTTTTCACGACGAAGTGGCCGTCCGTTCCCTCGAGATCGATCATTTCCTCGCCCGCGTGAACGGGAAATTTCGCCTCTGCTACCACTCGTTTCCAGTGTTTGACCAGGTCTTCTTTTGCCGAATCTGCGAAATCCAGCGTTGGAAGCTTCATGGATCGCGGTTCGGAGAAGATTTGCTTGCCGCGTGGGAAACGCGCTACCGTTTGAAACAGTTCGGCCCGTTCGAGCACCACCACCGAGAATCCACGTTCGGAGAGCGCTAACGCGGACGCGACCCCCGACGGCCCGCCCCCCACGATCGCCACATCCAGCTCACCGCTAGGTTTCCCCAGGGTTTCCGCGACGTGCGCCCCCGTTTCCCATCCTTGCAGGATCGCTGCTTTTAGGATCGGCGCGTCTCCAAGGTCGCCGACCACATACACGCCTGGAACTTCACTTTGACGCAGGCGATCGAGGATCGGCAGCTCCCGCAGGCCGGTCCAAATCGAAAAGCTCATCGGTCGCTGTGGGGTTCCGCGTCGGTGAGCCAGCCGGAGATCGGCCGATAGATCCGCTCCGGAGCGATGTCGGCGATGAACAGATCCGCGTGGGCGACCTGCTCATGCCGGCTGCCGATCAACATCGAACTGGTGGGGCCGCCCGCGAGTTTCGCTGCGATCAATGCCGAACCCGATGGACAGATCCGGTCACCATTGCCCGCCACCACCAACAACGGTCGGGTGAAGCTCTTGAGGGACTCGGTCACATTGAGATCGCCCAATTGCAGGTCCTTGTTCTTGATCCACTGCCCCAATTGGCGGCTGATTCCCGGCTGGGGATCCTCGACCGTTCGAACCAACTGCGAGACGGGCGTAGTAAACGTTAACGAAGGATTGAGGTAGATCATCAGCGCTTCCGGCGCCAACCGGGTGGCGATCGGCAGCGCCAATTTCGCGGCCCGCCGCGAGCCCTTCATCGGCGCTCGAATTGCGGGAGAAATTGCCGCGAACGCGGAGATCAGCGGGGAGGTCTCCACCCAACGGAGCGGGGTGCCCATGGTCACCAACCGATCGATGCGATGGTCTGAAAACATGCCTGCATAGGCGTAAAGTAGAGCCCCGCCGAGGGAACAACCGATCGCGTGAACGCGTTCGTGGCCGGTTTCCCCGGAGATAAAGTCGAAGATCGCCGGAAGGTCAGCGTTCGCATGTTCTTCCAGGGTGACGTCCGCGTGTTTGCGTGTATCGGAACGCGAGGAGGTCTGTCCGCGAAGATCCACGGACCAAGGGTCCAATCCCGCGTCCAACAACCATTCCATAAAGGAACCGCCGCGTGGGTGGTACCGGAAAATGAAGGAGTTCATCCCAAATCCGGGCACAAACAACACCGGTCTCCCGATCGGTCGACCGGGTCTTAGCCCGCGTTGAAGCTCCAACGACCAGCCGTCGCCGGTCGTTACGGTATGCCGCTGAACAAACATCGGGGGAGAAATGGTCGACCTCCCAAGGAATGAGGGATCATTGTACTTCACTGCGGGCCCGATCGGGAAGCTCCGGTTAAAGGGGCCGCAATGCGCGACATCGAGTCCGGTGAAACAAGCCACGGTGGCCCGTCCAATGCTACTTATTCCGAAATGGATGCGGCGGCGTTTGAGGGGGCGCGTGCGCCGTTGGGGGAGCTCCCCCTCGAAGTGAATGCGGCGCTGAGCGCCTTGGCCGCGGATCCCGCGCGGGCTTCGGTCGCCCGATCGATGGTGCGGGCGTTGGCGTTGGCGCAGCAGGCTGGGGCGAAAGCGGTCGGCGTGCTCGGCGAGGGCATCCTCCACATGCGGGATACCTCCGGCAACGCTTTTGTGTTGGCGGCGCCCGGCTTCGGCGCGCCAGCGGGTGCGGGCGCGGTCGAAGATCTGGAGCGCCTGCGATCAGCGATCGAGATTGCCCTCGGAGAATGGAAGTTTGCGGTCCATCTTCGCAAGGCGATCCCCGCGGGCTTCGATCCGGATCCGGTCGCGCGCGCGGTTCACTTGTGGCGGATGGCGATCGACCGTGGCGAATGGCAAGGAAAACATGCCATTTACGAGGATGAATGGGTCGCTGTCGACCTGTCGGTGATCTCGCGCGAGGACGGCAAGGCCGGCCGGTGGATGGTCGCCGTTCCTCCGTTGCAAGCGTCCGATCGGCTGACCGAGGTGTACCAACACCTGCTCGGGATGATCCATCGGATCGAGGAAGCGCGGTTCTTTGGTCCGGTGGTGTTTGCGCCCTCAGCGGAGCCTCGATGGGGACTTTCGCGTGGCGCGATCCTCGATGTGCTGTACGGCGTTCCCGATGCGATTTCGACGGAGGGTGGCGATTCTCCCGCCTACTCAGCGTTGTTTCGCCCAAGCGGTCTGTCGCTGTTTTCGGACCCCGCCTGCCGATGCATTCATTCGATCTGGTGGATTCAGGGCGATGAACACCTGAGTTCGTGGGATGGTGTCGCTCACGAAAATCCGTGGGCGCAAGGCGTCCTGCAATGCGCCTTTCCAGGAAAGCGTTTTGCTCCGCTCGATGGCGCGGTACCCGAAAAAGGGGCGACGCGGCTCCATTGGCGCGCGAGCGGGAGTTAGGATGTTCATGCACCCCCATGGTGGAGCTTCCACCGGCCACATTGAGGTGGTCACCGGCTGTATGTTCTCCGGGAAGACCGAGGAGCTGATTCGGCGCTTGGTTCGCGCACGGATCGCCAAACAGCGGGTGAGGGTGTTCAAGCCGGCGGTGGATACCCGTTACGCGGTCGTAGAAATTGTGACCCACAATGGCGAAAAATTACCGTGTTATCCGGTCGAAAAAGCGTCCGATATTCTTGCCCAGGTCGGCGACGCCCAGGTGGTCGGTATCGACGAAGCGCAGTTCTTCTCGATGGACCTCGTCGAAGTTTGCAATCGATTGGCGGATGAGGGGCGAAGGGTGGTTGTGGCGGGCCTGGACCAAGATTTCCAGGGCGTCGCCTTTGAGCCGATCCCGCAATTGTTGGCGGTGGCCGAGTATATTACCAAGAACCTTGCGGTGTGTATGGTGTGCGGGGGGCCGGCGGATCGGTCCCAGCGCCTGATCGCCCGCGACAGCCGGGTGATGCTCGGCGCACATGGGGCGTATGAAGCCCGTTGTCGCGCACATTGGCGGCCGGATCCGCAGGAATCGCGCCAGGAAGAACTGCCGCTCGGAACCTGAAAGTGGACGTTGTTTGACCCGGCTCAGGTCGGGTCGCGTGTTCCCCGCCCCACTTTCGTCGGCAACGGTTATGCTCCCCAGGTTGGAGGGGCGATGCGTCGCTGGTGGGCCTTTGGGCTGCTCGGACTTATGGGTTGCAGTCTGTCACAAGAGAAGTTCATCGCGAAGTATGCCGAGGCCGAATGCGCCCTCGCCTTCGAGTGCTATGACGCGCAGCTGTTGGAATATTACGGTTGGCAAGCCGAAGAAGAGTGCGTCACTGAGCGCGGCGGCGAATTGACGGGATATGCCGTCGAGTGCCCGACGTACGATCCCGCCATCGCTAAAGCGTGTTTGGCCGCGATGAAAGACGTCGGGTGCCCCGCCGCGGGCTCGGACATCGATATCCCCGCCGGGTGTGAGGATGTATTCACGGGGTGCAACGCCGAGGATACGGACGTTCAGGACACCAGCACCGATACCGACCTGTAAGCGGGAGCTCGAATGACGCGCTGGATGTGTGGAGTAGTGGCGTTGGTCGGGATGTTTCCGATGGCCGCTTCGGCGGCTTCCGTGAAGGCCTCCAGCGAATTCAAGGATGCGGCGGGCCAGAAACACACCGCCGACAAGGCATTTGATGGCCAGCTTTCGACGGGCTGGGCGGAGTCGCAGCTCGACGCCGGCGAGGGCTCCTGGCTGGAAGTGAAGCTCGATCGCGCCATGCCGATCACTTCCGTGTCGTTTTGGCCGGGGCACTTGGAAGATGGTTCGCGCACGCTGAAGGAAAGTGGGCGTCCAAAGCTGGTGACCATTACGCTGACCACGGCGACGGGTCCGGTCAGTGCGCAGGTTCGCGTGGTCGAAGGCGAGGAACCCCTGCCACAGCGGGTGGATGTCCCCATTGTCGGCGATGCTACGGTCGTCCGCGTGACCATAGACGAGGCGTTTGAGGGTCCGGTGTTCAACAACACCTGGATCGCGGAAGTGGCTCTGAATTTTACCGGCGGCGAAGTTCCCGATGCGGTGGAAAAGGCTGTCAAATGGCAGGGCACCGCTGCCGCGGAAGCCGCCGCCGAAAAGAACAAAAAGCAGATTGTGACTTGGTTTGAGGCAATTGGAGCCTCAGAGTTCGGCGACAGCGACCTCCTGAAAAAGATCATGTGGCAAGCCGCGGAGGGAGCTCCGTTTATGCGGGATCGCTCGCGATCGGTGCCGTACGGTTTTCGGGTTCATGCGGTTCCGCCGGACGATGTGGCCGTCGATGCCTTGCTGAAGCTGAAAGATCCCAATGCGATACCGGCTTTGGAGATGGCGTCCCTGCGCACCACGGGCAAAGAATCCAAGGAGCTCGCGGATCGCGTCGAGTATTTCTACGCCTACCAAGAGCTGATCGGCGGCGGCAACCGAAATGTCCCCAATTGGGCGGAACCCGGCTGGTGGCCGGGGGCACTGCGTGGGTTTGGGGAGCCGCTCGCGATCTCCATCGATCCATTCGGTGATCTCTATGTGGCGGATGTGGCGAATCACCGCGTGCAACGCTTTGATCCGAAAGGAAAGATGACCAAGGCCTGGGGCGGCGAGCTCGGGATCACCAACGTCTGGTTCGACGATGGGCGGAAATACTACGTTTCTGGCGCACTTCCGGGCAAAAAGAAAGGCCTGTTTACGCATCCGCTCGATGTGGCGGTGATCCCCGGAAAGACCGCTTCCGGCTTCGTTGCGGTGGATTCCCTCGGTCGCGTGCAAGTCGTCGGCGAAGACGGCGCCGTGGCCACCCAGTGGGAGATCGAGCTCGATGGCGAGCTTCAGGCGGGCGTGGGCGGCGAAGGCTACATCGAGGTGATCGCGGGCAAGGTGCTCGTTGTCCTCGGAAATGAAGCTTATGTCTACTCCTTGAAGGGCGAGGAGAAAGCGCATTGGCGTGTGGAGGACGGCTCACCCAAAGGGTCTGTTCCGTTGCCTGGCGGAAAGGTAGGCTTCCTCTTTGGCGATCAGCTGGTGATGTACAGCCTGGACGGCTTTCGGCATGGTTCGCTGCTGAGCGAGGACGCGCGGGGAGACGGCTTCGAAAGCTGGGATATGTCCGCCGACGAAAAGGGCAAGCTGTGGGCGATCACCGACACCGGCATGGCGGTGAAGTACAAAAAGCCCGGCAAGGTCGACTATTCGGTGAAGTTCAGCGATAAACCGTTGTTTGTCCCGCGGTTCGCCGTGTTCGATGACGTGCTGTTCATCTCCGAGGGCGACCACCTGCGTCGGGTGGACGCGCTGGAACTCAAGCGGAAAGCGGATTTGGCCGCCGGGGTCAGCGAAAAGAAGACCAAGGGTCGCAAATGATGCTGTGGTGGTTGTGGGCGTGCACCGGGTCAGATCCGGTGGTGGATTCGGGAAAACCTGCGGACACGGCGGTGGTGGATGCGCCCCCTGCTGCGGAACCCAAGGTGCTCGAATCGGTGAAATGGAACCTTCCCACTCACGAACTCAAGAGTCCCGCCGCTATCGCCGAAGGTGGCACGGTCAAGGACGGGCGCGAAACCCTGGAAAAAGTCGTTCGGACCTACGGTCTGGACGCAGGGAATCCCTGGGCGGTCAAGCATGCGTTGATCGCGTTGGGGCCGGACGCCAAGCTGCCCGACGGACGATCGGCGGTGGATGCCCTGTTTCAGGACTATGCGGAAGAGGTGGAGCTTCAAGGGCAGACGCTCATCGCCTTTCCGAAATTGAAGGAAGTTCCAGGTTCGGAGAGCATTCGCATCGAGCCGCACACCGACCTGTTGCTGAAGGGTCTCGCGGAAGCTGGAGTGAAGCCGGATCATGCGGTGAGCGTCCAGGGCCACCCGCATGTGGTGGGGGATTTGTATCGCGAAAGCCTGTTTCACGTCTGGGTTTCGAAGGATCAGGTCTGGACTACCTCCTGGAACGACGTTCCATGGACCCTGTACGGATTGGCGGCTTGGGCCCCCGACGATCTGGCGTGGGTAGCCGAGGGCGGGCACCCGATGACCATGGATGCGCTGACTTCGGCGACCGTCGCCCAATTGCACTCGGAAACCCAGTTTTTGCGCGACGCGATGGCAAAGGGCGAAAAGGTCGAAAAGCAGAAGCAAGGGATTTTCGCGTATACCTGCGGAGGAGCGCACCTTTTGCAGGGGGCTGCGTTTGCGGTGGCGCGCGGTTTTGGTACTCCTGAGGATCGGGCGTCGATTGAAGCGGAGGTTCCAAGTCTTTTCTATCGGTTCGATCTCGAACTTGCGCAGGTCGATGAGGCCCTGACCAAACACCCCGAATATCGGGTCGTTTTGCTGGTTCAACGCATGAAGTTCCTTGGTCACTTTCTGGAAACCGGCCACGAATTGGCGGCGTTGGGTTTCTATACTGCCACGCCAGAACAGGCGGAGATCCTAGAACGAGCTGCTGGCGAGCTGCTGATCAGCGTGGTCCTGTTGCGCGAGTTGGGGGCGTTCGAAGAGCTGCCGCAACTGAAAAACACCGAAAAACACCAGCAATACTTGGATCTCGTCGGGGATGCCGCTCATGCGTTGCATGGGTTGAACTTGGCGTTTGGGCGGGATTCGGTTCGGTATTGATCGTCAAGGGGGTTGACGAGTTGCGGTGGGAGTGCGGCAAGCGCAACCGTTTCGGGGGACCTGATCATCAGGAGTACTGGGCCTCGGCGCTCAGAAAAGGGGACCTGATCATCAGGCGCCCGGGGACCGGGTCCTCCGAACGCCCCCCTAAAAATAATACCGAAAACCCGCCGAAACCCTGGGCTCTACGGTATCCCATACCGTCACCGGGTAGATCCCTATCCCGTGCTGAACGAAAACTTCTCCATTGAAGCTGGAAAACTGCAGCGCTGCGCCAAAACCCGCCTCGGGTCCAACTTGCCAGTCCGGGCTCCGGTCGTCCATTTCAAAGCCGAGATCCAGACCGACATGCCAAATGAAGGGAAGGTCCGCCCAATCAAACCATTGGCCCCGGTAGGCGACCCCTTCAAACCGAACCGCGGTTTCAAAATAGTCGAAGAAGTTTGCGCCGGCCCGCATCGAAAGGCCATATTGGTCGTTAAACCAGACTTTCATGGAGAGGTTGGCGATCATCGGATAGCCGGTCTCGGCGCCGATACCGAATTTGCTGCTGGATCCGATGTCCGTCGCATAGGCGGTGTTTGCCGCGCCAAGGAAAAGAGTCGAAAGAAGTAGGAACCGGCGCATTAAACCTCCGCGGATAGTAAACGAATTTACTATCCGGCCACCTAACCGGCGACGAGCCTCAACGCCGCCGGCGCCGCCCGACCAGCGCTGCAAGCAGGCCGATCGCCATTCCGCCGCCGGGCCCACCCGTCGTGCAGCCGCAAGATCCACCAGAACCGCCGCCCGCGGTGTCGTCCGAACCTTCAGAGTCGACGGGTTCGTCCGTATCCGGTGGGTTTTCGCTGTCCACCACCGCGTCCGTGTCGGCGGGAACATCCGTGTCCGCTGGGATGTCTGTGTCGACGGGAACATCCGTCTCGGGCGCATCCGTGTCGACCGGCAGATCGGTATCCGCCGAAACGTCGGTATCCTCGGGGACATCTGTGTCGACCGGAACGTCGGTATCGACCGGAACATCCGTGTCCTCGACCTCGACCTCGCAGTCCGCGGAACAGCCGTCGCCATCGTCGTTGTCGCCGTCGTCGCAGTCCTCGAAGCCCGCAAAGACGTAGCCGTCACCGCAGTAAGCGACCTGGCACTCGATGCAGCCGTCCGAGTCGTCGACGTCCGCATCGTCGCACCCTTCCACGCCGGTTTCCACGAAAGCGTCGCCGCAGCTGGCGTCCACGCAGGTGTTCAAGCAGCTGTCGTTGTTGCTGGAGTTGCCGTCGTCGCAGTCTTCGCCGGCATCGGTCGCGCCGTTGCCGCAGTAGGCCTCGCCAATCGTCACCTGGTCAATTCCGATATAATCGCCGTTACTGCCCAACGATCCTGCGCTGGTGACGTAGTACCGAAACGCGATACGGCCTTGGGTTGGACCCGGCAGACCGGCGACGGTGAAGGTCTCCAACGTCCACGATGCAGGATACCCATTGGTCGTGAGGTTTGGGTTAATGGTGCCGAGCACCGAGGTGAAGTCGCCGACCGCTGCGGCGCCGGATCCCGCGTTCACGCTCGCACCGTTCGTGCTCATTCTCACCTCGAGCCGATCGGGATACGCGGGGGACGAGACGGTACGCGTGTAAAAGCTGATTTGCAGCCCGTTTCCTAGGGTGATCTCCGGCGTAATCAGCCAGTTGCTGATCGTTCCCGAAGAGCCCGTGGAATTGTAGTTGACGCCGATGTAGGCGTCGGCGGCGCCGTTATAGGCGTCGAATGGCCCAGATGCTGCGATGGTGGTGCCTTGAAACCACGAGAGGGAGCCGACGGGCGAACTCTGGTTGCTGGTCACCCAGCCATCGTTCGCCAGTGTGTCAATGTCGTCGAAGGTTTCGGTGACCTGCTGGGCGTGTGCGCTGAGCGGAAACAGCGCTGCAACGAGGCCTGCGACGATCGGAAGCCGAGGGAACATGAAAACTCCACATTTGCTCTAGGTTACTTGACGCTCACACTAAAACTCAAGAGGGCGGCGCCAAAGGGAAGCGCCGCCCTTTCAGGCGGCGGTGCGAGTGGCCGATAAGCCGAGTTCTGTTCCCATCGAAAATCGCTTTTCGGTGGGTGGAGACCATTCCTCTACGACCACCGTTACCGATGGCCTCTAGCAACCAACCCGGGAGCTCGGCGAGCCGCCTGCGAACGCCCCCTGTTTGGTCTTGCTCCGGATGGGGTTTACCTGGCCGCCCCCGTTACCGGGGACGCCGGTGCGCTCTTCCCGCACCCTTTCGCCCTTACCGAGGCCGAAACCCCC